>Ga0315899_10001499_pt1 | contig 26602 bp, 30 predicted proteins | sample LakEriMetagenome_2_FD_203518 | JGI IMG/M metagenome (GOLD analysis project Ga0315899, IMG submission 203518) | Freshwater fungal communities from buoy surface, Lake Erie, Ohio, United States - Buoy 4 MA112 | ecosystem: Environmental > Aquatic > Freshwater > Lake | place: USA: Lake Erie, Ohio... | reverse complement strand
GGCGCGCGCCGCGCGGCGCGGCGACAGGTCGACGCCGATCGCCTCGGCCTGCGGCCAGCGGCCGCGCAGCCGGCGCACCCCGTCGCCGAAGCCGCAGCCGACGTCGAGGATCCGCGCGGGCTGCAGCTTCACCAGCTCGAGCCGCTCGAGCATCCGGCGCTCGACCTCGCGGGGCAGGAAGTCGCCGGCGTCGGGGCCGTCGGCGCGGCGGTCGAACTGGCGGCGGACCGCCGAACGGTCTAGGTCCGAAGGCTCGGGAGGCATCGGGGCAGTATACGGACGCGTACGCTCTGTCCCGCCATGCACGCCGCCCTCGGCCCGCCGCTGCGCCGCGCCCGCCGCCGACTCGGGCGCTGGCTCGACCACCTCGCGCCGCGCGGGTGCGCGACCTGCGGCGCGTGGCTCGCGCCCGGCGCATTCCCGGGCTTCTGCCCCGGCTGCCTCGTCGACCTGCCCGGCGCGCGCCGGCCGCGCTGCGCCCGCTGCGGGCAGCCGACCGACCGGCCGGCGGCAGCCTGCACCGCGTGCGTCGGGGCTGATCCCGGGCCTGGACCGATCGAGGCCACGCTCGCGGCCGCCGACTACTCGCCACCACTCGACCGCGTCGTCACCGAGCTGAAGTTCGGCCACCGGCTCGCGCTCGCGCGCCCGCTCGGGGAGCTGCTCGCCGCGCGCTGGCTCGGCGCGCTGCCGGCTGTGCCGCTCGATGGCCTGGTGCCTGTGCCGCTGGCCGACCGACGGCTCGCGCAGCGCGGCTTCAACCCGTCGCTCGAGATGGCACACGCGATGTCGGCCGCGCTGCCGTCGCCGCTGCCGGTGCTGCCGGGTCGGCTGCGGCGGGTGCGCGAGACGCCACCGCAATCCGGGCTCGACCTCGCGGAGCGGCGGCGCAACCTGCACGGCTGCTTCGCGTGCGACGTCCGCCTGGACGGCCTGCGGATCGGCCTCGTCGACGACGTCATGACCAGCGGCAGCACTGTGGCCGAGGCCGCACGGACACTGCGCGCGGCGGGGGCCGCGTCGGTCGTCGCGATCGTCGTCGCGCGAACCGCATAGCGATCCCGAGGCGGCGTCGGCTCATTGCGGACGCCATTGCGCTCGTCGCCCACTGCCGTCCGCGATTGCGCCTTTCGATCCCTGCCGTTGCGTCGTTCGGATCCCCGGCGCGAGTGTGCGGCCCCCCGACGGAGTACCGGCAAGGCGCCTAAGTTCCCGGGGTCGTGCTCCGAAAGTCCGAACTCGATCCTGACCGTGACGTACCCAGCCCGTGAACGCCCGGCCCGACCCCGTCGGTCACATGCGGCGTGCACCGTCGCCTTGTGCGCGGCGATGCTCGCGGCGGCCGCGATGTCGGCGATGCCGGCATCGGCCATGCTCGGGGCGGACTTCGTGCCGCTGCTGGAGCGGGACGGATGCTGTACCGCGGTCGGCGGCAGCGATTCGCCCGGTAGCGATGCGCCGACCGAAGCGCTGCCGCGCCGAGCGCTCGCCTCGTTCGGACCCGGGCGCGACACTCCGCCGTCCGCGGTAATCCCCGCACCGACGACGCCCGGGCGGGCGCCCACCGCTGCCGCGCCTTCGCCGCCAGCGCCGAGCGCGTCCCCGGCCGCCCCGGCCGCTCTGCCCGCTCCGCCCGCTCTGCCGACACCGACCGCGCCCGCGCCCTCGGCGGGAACCGCGTCCGGGGCGGTCGACCCCGTCGACACGATCGTCTCGGACATGAAGCTGTTCCATGACGGCCCGGTCGCCGTGCTCGAGGCGCTGCGCGACTGGGGCTCCGGAGCCAACTGGCCCGAGGCCACTCCGCGTCCGTCCGGGTGGCAATACGCAATTCCCTGGACCCACGTGATCACCGACACGAGCCATCCGAACGGGAACGGCTATCCCTGGCGGGTACCCGGCCCGTACACCGGCAACCAGGCTCCGAACACCCGTGTGCAACAGCGCGATCTGCAGATGTGGTGGCTTCTCGCCGACGGCCGCTGGGTCCTCGGCTCCGGGAACGACGCCATGGAGCCGATCCTGTACCCGTACAACTGGTCGGAAGGCACCGAAACACGCGGCGGCGATGTATGGCGCAGGGAAGCCAACAACGGCGGCGGCGTGTCGATGCGCGCGATCGGCCGGGAACAGTACGCCCGCCACCTGTGGCACACCTGGGCGGGCGCACACCGGATCCCGGACGGGGCGGTCGGTGCGGTCACCGTGTTCTTCATGCGGAAGATCCTCGACAACCCCAATGGACCGGACGACCGCAACAACGCACGGATCCTCGCCGGCGGCGCCGGAGACTGGTACCGGGACACCGCGACGCTGTCGTCGTTCAAGACCCAGGGCGTGAACGTGCTCTACATGGGCTTCAGTCGCATGAAGTACATCACCAACGACTGGCAGCTGTTCGGCTGGACGAGCCTGACCGAGGCGCAGCTGCGGGCCAATCCGCCGCCGATCACCGGACTGCGCTGACCCTTCTCGGCCCCCCCGGGTGCTCGTGCAGCCGGCCGACCCGGGCCGCTACACTGCCCCGATGCTCCACGTCGTCCTCGTCCACCCCGAGATCCCGCCGAACACCGGCAACGTGATCCGCCTGTGCGCGAACACCGGCGCGCGGCTGCACCTGGTGGAGCCGCTCGGCTTCGAGCTCGACGACGCGAAGCTGCGCCGCGCCGGCCTCGACTACCACGAGTGGGCGGGCACGCGCGTGCATGCGAGCTGGCCGGCGCTGCTCGAGGCGGAGCGCCCGGACCCGGCACGCACCTTCGCGCTGACGACGCGCGGCACGCGCCATCCCACCGAGGTCGCGTTCCGCGAGGGCGACTGGCTGGTCTTCGGCTCGGAGAGCGCGGGGCTGCCGGCGGCGCTGCGCGAGTCGTTCGCGCCCGAACGGCGGCTGCGGCTGCCGATGCGGCCGGGCAACCGCAGCCTCAACCTGTCGAACGCGGTCGCGGTGACGGTGTTCGAGGCGTGGCGGCAGATGGGGTTCGCGGGCGCCGGGTGAGCCGCGGCCCGGGGTCGGCGCACGGACCGAGGCGCGCGCCGCCGCGCGTCAGCCCGACGCCGGCGCCCCGAGCAGCGCCGAGATCCGCCGCGCCGCCCTCGCCTGCCGCTCGCGCGCCTGCGCGACCGTGACCGCGACGTCGCGCTGCTCGAGGTAGTTCTGCGCGAGCGTCGCGATCGCGACGCCCTGCGCGTCGACGATCGGGAAGCAGACGTCGACGATGCCGGGCAGCGTGTCGCTGCGGCGCTGCTCGTAGCCCTGCCTGCGGATCGCGTCGAGCCGGCGCAGCACCGAGGCGCGCGACGGCGCGCGCGGATCGCCGTCGAGCATCTCGTCGACCAGTGCGGCGCGGCGCGCCGGCGCCTGGAACGCCGCGAGCACCCACGGCGACACGCGGTCGGCGCGGAACGGGAAATGCGCGCCCTGGCGGATCCGGAAGCCCATCGCCTCGGGGCTGTCGACCTGCGCCAGCACGAGGATGCGCCGGTCGTGGTGGACCACCAGGTGGTTCGACTGGCGGGTGTCGTCGGCGAGCGCGCGCATCTCGGGCAGCGCCGCGGTCAGCAGGCGGTGCACCGGCGCCTGCCGGTGCGCGAGCTCGAACAGCGCGAGCGTCGTCGCGTAGCCGCCGGCGTCGTCGCGGGCGATCCAGCCGCGCCGCTCGAGCACGTCGAGCATCCGGAAGATCTCGCTCGCCGAGCGTCCGAGCCGCTGCGCGATCTGCAGCTGCGACAGCGGCACCGGCTCGCCGGCGAGCAGCTCGACGATGTCGAGCCCCTTCTCGAGCGCGGGCGCCTGGTAGCGCGGGGTGGCGATGCGCCTTGACATGCACTGATTTTAGGAGTGAAACTCGTTTTCAGGAATGAAAACGACGGCGCCGTCCCTCCGGGGACCGGACCGCGCAGGCCAAGCGCCCCCGGGCGCGGGGGAGGCTCGATGGGCAAGGTGCTGACCGACGACCAGGTCGCCGCGTACCGGCGCGACGGCATCCGGTTTCCGGTGGACGTGATGACGCCCGCAGAGGCGGACGCGCTGCGGGTCCGCCTCGAGGCGGCCGAGGCCGCGCATGGCGGCCGGCTGCCGCCGCGGATCAACCAGAAGCCGCACCTGCTGTATCCGTGGATGGCCGAGCTGGTCCGCCATCCGCGGATCCTCGACGCGGTCGAGGACGTGATCGGGCCGGACATCCTGTGCTGGAGCGCGCAGTTCTTCGCGAAGAACGCGCACGACCCGTCCTACGTGTCGTGGCACCAGGACGGCACCTACTGGGGCCTGTCCTCGCCGGACGTGATCACCGCGTGGGTCGCGCTGACGCCCTCGGTCCCCGAGAACGGCTGCATGCAGGTGGTGCCGGGCACGCACCTGCGGCAGGTCGAGCACGTGGACACCTTCGCCGAGCGCAACCTGCTGTCGCGCGGCCAGGAGATCCGGGTCGACGTGAAGCCCGAGGAGAAGGTTCCGGTGATCCTGCGCCCGGGGCAGATGTCGCTGCACCACGTGCTGATCTTCCACGGCTCCGAGCCGAACACCGCCGACTTCCGGCGGATCGGCTTCGCGATCCGCTACATCCCGACGCACGTCCGCCAGATCAACGGGCCGCGCGAAAGCGCGATGCTGGTCCGCGGCACCGACCGCCACGGGTACTTCGACCTGGAGCCCGCTCCCGAGGCCGAGATGCACCCCGAGGCGGTCGCACGCCACGCGGCGATCGTCGACCGGCAACTCAAGATCCTGTATGCCGGCGCCGCGAAGCCCGGCAAGCTGGGCGACACCGTCGCGCGCTGAGCGCGCGGCACTTCGATCGGACGACACCGGGACCGCGCCGCGGCCCGCCACGAGGAGGAGACCATGAGCACACCCATCCGCGCGCGGCGCACCACCGTCGCCCTCGCCCTCGCCCTCGGCCTGGCCGCGGGCATCGCGACGCCCGCCGCCGCGCAGGAGCAGATCCGCATCCGCTTCGCGCACTCGCTGTCGGCGACCGAGCCGGCGCACCAGGCCGCGGAGTTCTTCGCGAAGAACGTCGCCGCGCGCACCAACGGCCGCGTGCAGATCCAGGTGTTCCCCGGCGAGCAGCTCGGCCCCGGCAAGGAGGTCAACGAGATGATCCGCCAGGGGGCGAACGTGATGAACATCACCGACCCCGGCTACCTGTCGGACTTCGTGCCGGACATCGGCGTGCTGAACGGGCCCTACCTGATCAAGGACCCGAAGGACTACGAGAAGCTGCTGGCGTCCGACTGGTACAAGGGCGTCGAGAAGCGCCTCGAGCAGGCGGGCTTCAAGCTGATCATGGCCAACGGCTTCTTCGGCCAGCGCCACCTGATCGCCGACAAGCCGGTGCGCTCGCCGGCCGACATGGCGGGCATGACGGTCCGCGTGCCGCCGAACACGATGTGGATCGAGACCTTCAAGGCGATGGGCGCACGCCCGACGACCGTGCAGTGGTCCGAGGTCTACAACGCGCTCCAGCAGAACGTCGTGCAGGCCGCCGAGGCGCCGCTCGGCTCGCTGTGGGGCTCGAAGCTGCACGAGACCCGAAAGGTGATCTCGACCACCGGGCACTTCACCGCGTTCGTGATGTGGCCGATGAACGCCGGCTACTTCAACCGGCTGCCCGCCGACGTGCAGCGCGTGCTGCTCGAGGAAGGCAAGAAGGCCGGCGACGAGATGACGCGCCTGACCCTCGCGCTGCACGACGACTACGTGCAGAAGTTCAAGGCCGCGGGCGTGACCTTCGTCGACGTCGACAACGCTGCGTTCCAGAAGATCACCGCCCCCGTGTACAAGGCATTCCCGAAGTGGACGCCCGGCCTGCACGAGACGGTGATGGGCGCGCTGAAGTAGACGTGGGCGCCCCGGCTCCGGCGACGCCGCCGCGCGGCGTCGCCTGGCTCCTCGACCAGTTCGAGGAGATCGTCGCCTGCCTCGCCGTCGCGGTCGTGGTGCTGTCGGTGAGCTGGGGCGTGATCACCCGCTACGTGACCGCGCAGCCGGCCGCGTGGGCGAGCGAGATCGCGACGCTAGGCTTCGCGTGGGTGGTGTTCTTCGGCTCGGCCGCCTGCGTGAAGTACCGGTTGCACCCCGCGATCGACGTGCTGGTCGAGCGGCTGCCCGAGGGCGGGCGCCGCGCGGTGCGCGTGTTCAACCACGTGCTGCTGCTGTCGTTCTTCGGCTTCATGACCTGGTTCGGCACGCGCTTCGCGATCGACGCGTGGGACAGCCCGAGCCCGGTGCTGCGCATGCCGCAGACCTGGCTCTACGGGCCGGTCGCGCTGTGCTCGGCGCTGATGGCGGTGCGCTACCTGCAGGTGCTCGCCGGCCGCGGCTGGGAGATCGACGCGACAAGGGAAACCAATGCTGGCTGACTGGCTCCCCGCGATCGTGATGGTCGTGCTGTTCGCGCTCGGCACGCCGATCGCGTTCGCGATCGCGATCAGCGCGCTGTCGTTCTTCCTCGCATCGGGCGAGGTGCCGCTCAACATCTTCGTGCAGAAGATGGTGACCGCGACCGACTCGTACCCGCTGCTCGCGATCCCGTTCTTCGTGCTCGCCGGCGCGATCATGAACCGTGCCGGCATCACGCGGAAGCTGCTCGCGCTCGCCGACGCGATGGTCGGCCACATGACCGGCGCGCTCGCGCAGATGTGCACCGTGCTCGCGACGCTGCTCGGCGGCCTGACCGCGTCGTCGAGCGCCGACGCGGCGATGCTCGCCAAGGTGCTCGGCCCCGAGATGACGCGGCACGGCTACAGCGCCGCGTTCGCCGCGGTCATCACCTCGTGCGCGGCGATCATCACCGCACTCATCCCGCCGTCGATCGGGCTGATCATCTACGGCTACATCGCCGACACCTCGGTGGGGCGCCTCTTCATCGGCGGCATCGTGCCGGGCCTGCTGCTCGCCGGCTCGCTGATGGTCGTGACCGCGATCATCTCGAAGCGGCGGGGCTACCTGCCGCTGCGCGCGACCCGCGCGAGCCGCGCCGAGCTCGGCCGCGCGTTCCGCGAGGCGCTGTGGGCGCTGTCGATCCCGGTGTTCATCATCGTCGGCATCCGCTACGGCATCTTCACGCCGACCGAGGCCGGCGCGGTCACCGTGCTGTACGTGATCCTGGTCGGGCTCTTCGCGTACCGCTCGCTCAGGCTCGCCGACCTGCCGCTGCTGCTCAAGGAGACCGCGCTCGACACCGCGTCGGTGATGCTGATGATCTGCGCGGCCTCGGCCTTCGGCTTCTACCTCGCATGGGAGCGGATCCCGCCGCAGATGGCCGCGTGGCTGGTGTCGCTGACCAAGGACCCGACGCTGCTGCTGCTCGCGATCAACCTGATGCTGATCGTGCTCGGCACCGCGGTCGAAGGCACCTCGGCGCTGATCATCCTGACGCCGATCTTCGTGCCGATCCTGACCAAGCTCGGCATCGACCCGGTGCACTTCGGCGTGGTGCTGGTCACCAACCTGACGATCGCGGGCGTGACGCCCCCGGTCGGGCAGATGATGTTCATCAGCTCGCAGGTGCTGAAGGTGCCGATGGACGACTACACCGTCGAGGTGCTGCCCTTCCTCGGCGTGATGATGCTGCTGCTGGTCGCGCTGTCGGTGTTCCCGCAGCTGACGCTGTGGCTGCCGAACCTCGTGTACGGCAAGTGAGGGGAGACGCGCGATGAGGTACCGCGCGGCGGTGCTGCATGCGACCGGCGGGCGGCACGCGATCGAGGAGGTCGAGCTGCAGCCGCTCGCGCCCGGCGACGTGCTGGTGCGCCTGCACGCGAGCGGGCTGTGCCACACCGACCTCGAGGTGATCGAGGGCGCGCTGCCCTACCCGCTGCCGATCGTGCTCGGGCACGAGGGCGCGGGCGTCGTGGAGCGGGTCGGCGACGCGGTCGTCGCGGTGAGGCCGGGCGACCACGTCGTCTGCTCCTGGAACCCGCACTGCGGCCACTGCTTCTACTGCGAGCGCGACCAGCCGATCCTGTGCGAGCCGTACTCGCGGCACCAGCCCGCGGGGCGCCTGCTCGACGGCGGCTCGCGCTACCGGCTCGCGGGCGGCCGGATGCTGAACCACTTCTCCACCACCTCGACCCACGCCCAGTACACGGTCGTCCCCGAATCCGGCGCGATCGCGGTGCCGCGCGAGATCCCGTTCGACCGCGCGTGCCTGATCGGCTGCGGCGTGATGACCGGCGTCGGCGCCGCGGTGCGGCTCGCGCGGGTGGAGCCCGGCTCGACCGCGGTCGTCGTCGGCTGCGGCGCGGTCGGGCTGCACGCGATCCAGGGCGCGCGGCTGCAGCAGGCCGACGCGATCGTCGCGATCGATCTCGACCCGGCGCGGCTCGCGCTCGCGCGGGCCTGCGGCGCGACGCACCTGCTCGGGCCCGCCGACGGCGACGCCGCCGCGCAGGTGGCGGCGGTGAAGGCGCTCACCGGCGGGCGCGGCGCGGACTTCGTCTTCGAGTGCGCGGGCGGCGAGGCGCCGCTGCAGCTCGCGCTCGACTGCACGCGCCCGGGAGGGTCGCTCACGATCCTCGGCAAGGTCGCGGTCGACCGGAAGGTGTCGCTGCGCTTCGGCTCGATGATGGGCGAGCGACGGATCCTGCGGTCCAGCTATGGCGGCGCCCGGCCGCGGCGGGATTTTCCCTGGCTCGCGCGGCTGTACCTGGACGGTCGGCTGAAGCTCGACGAGCTGATCACGCAGCGGCTGCCGCTCGAGCGGATCGACGAGGGCTTCGACGCGATGCGCGCGGGGCGCACGCTGCGCACGGTGCTGGAGATCGCGCATTGAGCGCGGCGGGGCGTTCGCGTCGGGGCGCCGGGCGCCTGCCTCGATGAACGCGCCGCGGATCGTCGACGGACTCGGCCCCGGCCGGCATCCGCCGATGCAGCCCGGCTGGATCGACGCGCCCCACCATCACGTCGCGCTCGGCGACCTGCGGCTGGAATCGGGCGAGTCGATCCGCGACTGCACGGTGGCGTACGTCGTGCACGGGCCGCAGGACGCACCCGGCGTGCCGGCCGCGGGCGTACCGGTGGTGCTCGCGCTCTCGGCGGTCGCCTCGCACCACCACCGGCTGGACTTCCTCCTCGGGGCGGGGCGCTCGCTCGACACCTCGCGCTTCGCGGTGGTCGCGATCGACGCGCTCGGCAACGGGCTGTCGTCGTCGCCGTCGAACTCGATCGCGCAGCCGGGCACGGCCTTCCCTCGCTTCACGATCCGCGACATGGTGGCGAGCCAGGCGGGGGCGCTCGACGCGCTCGGCGTGGGCGCCCTGCACGCGGTGGTGGGCGCGTCGATGGGCGGCATGCAGGCGCTGCAGTGGGCGGTGTCGCACCCGGCGCGCGTCGGGCGGGTCGTCGCGATGACGCCGATGGCGCGCACCACGCCGTGGGCGGCCGCGGTCAACGAGAGCTCGCGGCGGGCGCTCGCGACGGGCGGCTGGGACGCGTGGGTGCCGCTGATGCAGCTGCTCGCCGGGCGCTCGCCGGCGCGGGTCGACACGGACTTCGCCGGACCGGCCGAGGTGATCGACTGGATCGCGGCGCGCACCGCGTGGTGGGCCGGGCAGGGCTTCTCGCCGATCGACTGGGACTACCAGTCCCGCGCGTACGATGCGCACGACGTCGGCGGCACGCCGGGCTTCGGCGGCGACACCGCCGCGGCGCTGGCGTCGATCCGGGCGCGCACGCTGGTCGCGGCGCCGACGCTCGACCTCTACAACTCGGCGGCCGCGGCGCGCTGGGCGGCCGAGCGGATCCCGGGGGCGAGATTCGTCGAGCTCGACACCGACTGGGGGCACCAGTCGGCGAGCGCGGCCGATCCGGCGAGCGTCGCGCGGCTGGACGCGGAGATCGCGACGCTGCTCGCGGGCTGAGCGGCCCGCCGCTCAGAACCCCTGGAACGTCGCGAACCCCGCGACCGGCTCGCGCTCGGTGACCAGCGTGTTGATCTTCGCCGCCGGATCGGCGTAGCCGAGCGACATCCCGCAGACGATCATCTCGTTGTCGGGAATGCCGACCACCTCGGCGATGATGCGGTGGAACTCGAGGAACGCGGCCTGCGGGCAGGTGTCCAGGCCCCGCGCGCGCGCCGCGACCATCAGGCCCTGCAGGAACATCCCGCAGTCGATCAGGCTGCCGCGCTCCATCACGCGGTCCATCGTGATCATCATCCCGACCGGTGCGTCGAAGAACATGTAGTTGCGCGCGTGCTGGGCGTGGGTCTTCGCGAAGTCGCCCTTGCCGATGCCGAGCAGCCCGTACATGTCCCAGCCGATCTTGCGGCGGCGATCGACGTACGGCGACACCCACTTCTCCGGGTAGTACGCGTACTCGCGCGTGTGCTTCTTCGCCTCCTCGGGGTCGTCGAACGCGGCGAGGATGCGGCGCGTGAGCTCGGCCTTCCTCTCGCCCGCGAGCACGTGGACCTTCCACGGCTGGATGTTGGTGCCCGAGGGCGCGCGCGCGGCGACGGCGAGGATCTCCTCGACGGTCGCGCGCGACACCGCCTTGTCGGGCAGGAACGCGCGGATCGACTGGCGGGTGCGGATCGCCTCGTCGGCGTCGCGGCACGGCTGGTGGCGGGTGGCGGGGTCGAAGATCATGGCTCGGGGTCCGGTGTGGAGGCGGGTTCGCCCGCGATTCTCGCGGATTCGGGGGGCGCCCGCTCAGCGGCGTGCCGGCGCCGGTCCGAAACGCGCGATCGCGGCCTCGACCGACGGGACCAGCTCGAGCGCGTCGACGTCGCGCGCCGCGGCGAGGCCGTGGCCGACGAAGGCGCGCAGGCTGGCGGCGAGCGCGTCGAAGTAGCCGTGGTCGCTGACCGCGACGATCGGCTTGGCGTGCTCGCCGAGCTGGCGCAGCGTCAGCACCTCGAACAGCTCGTCGAGCGTGCCGAGGCCGCCGGGCAGCGTCAGGAACGCGTCGGACAGCTCGATCATCCGCTGCTTGCGGACCTGCATGTCGGCGACGACCTCGAGGCGCGCGAGGCCGGTGTGACCGACCTCGCGGTTCATCAGCACGGACGGGATCACGCCGACGACCTCGCCGCCCTCGGCGAGCGCGCCGTCGGCGAGCGCGCCCATCATGCCGACGCGCCCGCCGCCGTAGACGACGGTCGCGCCGCTCGCGGCGAGCAGCGCGCCGGCGCGCGCCGCGAGCTCGAGGAAACGCGGCTCTGAGCCCGGTCTCGCGCCGCAGAACACGCAGACGGCGAACGGACGGGACGGGTCGGTACGGTGGGGCGCGGAGGCGGTCATCGGGGGCAGCGGCTCGCGGTTCGTCGTGTCAGTCGTCGCGCGGCTCGCGGACGAACTCGGCCTTCGGCTCGCGTGCGAGGAGCGCGGCGACCGCGTCGCGCGGCAGGCGCCCCGCGAACAGCACGTCGCCGACCGCCTCGGTGATCGGCAGTTCGACGCCGATCCGGCGCGCGCTGTCGCGCACCGCGCGGCAGCAGGCGACGCCCTCGGCGACGTGGCCGAGCGACGCGAGGATCGCGTCGAGCGTGTCGCCCTTCGCGAGCGCGAGGCCGACCCGCCGGTTGCGCGACAGGTCGCCGGTGCAGGTGAGCACCAGGTCGCCGACGCCGGCCAGCCCCATGAAGGTCTCGGGCCGCGCGCCGAGCGCCGCACCGTAGCGGCCGATCTCGGCGAGCCCGCGCGTGAGCAGCGCGGCGCGTGCGTTGAAGCCGAGGCCGAGGCCGTCGGAGATGCCGGTCGCGATCGCCATGATGTTCTTCAGCGCGCCGGCGACCTCGACGCCGACCACGTCAGGGCTGCGGTAGATCCGCGCCGCGCCGTGGTGGAACGCATCGACCGCCGCGCTCGAGACCTCGTCGCGCGTCGACGCGACGGTGAGCGCCACCGGCAGCCCCGCGGCCACCTCCTGCGCGAAGCTCGGCCCCGACAGCGCCCCCGACGCGGCCTGCGGCCACGCCTGCGCGATCACCTCGCCCGGCCGCAGCGCGGTGCCGGCCTCCAGGCCCTTGCACAGCCACAGCACCGGTGGCGTCGTGGCGCCCGCGGCCGCGGCGAGCGCGCCCGCCACCGGTCGCAGCCCGGCGACCGAGGTCGCGAGCACCAGCAGGTCCGCGCCGCGGACCGCGGCGTCGAGGTCGGCGGTCGCGTCGATCGGCCCGTCGAGCCGCACGCCGGGCAGGTAGCGGGCGTTCTCGCGGTCGCGCCGCATCGCGTCGGCATGGGCGGGGTCGCGCGTCCACAGCACGACCTCGTGACGTGCGGCGGCGTGTCGTGCGAGCGCGGTGCCCCAGGCGCCGGCGCCGAAGACCGCGATCCTCATCGCACGCGTCGCGGTGCGCGGCGCAGCCCGGCCCGGACGGGCGCGGGGCTCACAGCCCCCAGACCTCGCCGCTGCGCACGAAGCCCGCGACGCCGTCGCGGTGGCGCACCCGCACCCAGCCGGACGGCGACTCGCCGGCGGCCGGGTCGGCGAGCTCGAGCAGCACGCCGCGGTCGGCGGTCATCACCGCGGCGGCCGCGTCGGCCGGGTCCTTGCGCACCGTCGCGATCGCGGTGGTCACGACGGCGCGGCGCTCGGCCAGGTCGCCGCGCTCGACCCACAGCACCTCGCCCGACGCATCGCGGACCTTGACCCACTGGCCGAGCGTCGACAGCACCTCGACCGGCATGCCGCGCGGCGCGGCGTAGAGCTTGCGCGCGGCCTTGGACGGGCCGTCGTACATCGCCGCGGGCGCGGCGATCGAGCGGAACTCGGCAGCGGCGCCCGACGCGCCCGCCGCGAGCAGGCCGGCGAGGGCGAGCGCGACGACGGGGCGGCGCACCGCGGCGGCCCTCAGTTCGCCCGGCCCGGGACGATCAGCTGCGGCCCGCTCGGCTGCTCGGCCTGCTGCTGCATCAGCTTCTGCTGGTACATCGCCTCGAAGTTGATCTCCGCGAGGTGGATCGGCGGGAAGCCGGCCCGCGAGACCACGTCGGCGATGTTCGCGCGCAGGTACGGGTAGATCACGTTCGGGCAGACGACGTTCAGCACGATCGGCATCTGCTCCGCGGGGATGTTGCGGATCTCGAAGATACCGGCCTGCTTCGCCTCGACGAGGAAGACGATCTTGTCGGCGCCGATCTTGGTGGTCACCGTGCAGGTGAGCGTCACCTCGTGGATCGTCTCCGTCAGCGACTCGTACGCGGAGTCGATCGCGATCTCGACCGCCGGCCCCTGCTGCTCGAGGAAGATCCGCGGCGCGCCGGGAATCTCCAGGGACATGTCCTTCAGGTACATGCGCTGGATCTGGAAGACCGGCTGGCTGGCGTCGCTCATGGAAACGGGTCCTGGTGGGGTGGGGTCGTGCGGGGAGGCGCTCAGGCCGACAGCAGCGGCGCGAGGCCGCCCGCGCGATCGAGCGCGTACAGGTCGTCGCAACCGCCGACGTGGCGCTCGCCGATGTAGATCTGGGGCACGGTGCGCCGGCCGGTGCGCTCGATCATCGCGTCGCGCTGCACCGGATCCTCGTCGATGCGGATCTTCTCGATGTCGGCGACGCCGCGCTGCTTGAGCAGCACCTCGGCGCGCACGCAGTAGGGACACACGGCCGTGCAGTACATCGTGACCTTGGCGCTCATCGAAGGCTCCGTGGGATCAGGCTTTCTTGACGACCGGCAGCCCGGCCTGCCGCCAGCCGGCGAGCCCGCCGTCCAGGCAGAACACGTCGGTGCGGCCGGCCTTGCGCAGCGCGGCCGCGGCGCGCGCGGCGCGCGAGCCGCTCGCGCAGACCACGACGACCGGCTTGTTGGCGGGCAGCTCGGCGACCCGCTTGTCGAGCTCCGCGGTCGGGATGTTGCGGCTGTTGGCGAGGTGGCCGGCGCCGTACTCGGTGGCGTCGCGCACGTCGAGCACGACGGCGCCGTCGTTGATCAGGCGGGTCGCCTGCAGCGTGTTGACCGTCGCGCCGGCGAGGCCGCGGTTGACCAGCGGCCACAGCAGCAACCCGCCGGAGACGAAGGCGACGACGATCAGGAAGATGTTCTCGGTGACGAACTTCACGGCGGGGACCGATGCAAGGAGGCGGAATTATAGAATAGAGCCGAACCCCACCCCCCGACCCCCATGCCCTACACCCTCGTGCTGCTGCGCCACGGCGAGAGCCAGTGGAACCTCGAGAACCGGTTCACCGGCTGGACCGACGTCGACCTGACGCCGAACGGGCTGGAGGAGGCGCGCCGCGCCGGCCGGCTGCTGAAGGCCGAGGGCCACTCGTTCGACCTCTGCTACACCTCGGTGCTGCGCCGCGCGATCCGCACGCTGTGGACCGTGCTCGACGAGATGGACGCGATGTGGCTGCCGGTGGTGCACACCTGGCGGCTCAACGAGCGCCACTACGGCGCGCTGCAGGGGCTGGACAAGGCCGAGACCGCGGCGAAGTACGGCGAGAAGCAGGTGCTGGTGTGGCGCCGCGCCTACGCGATCGCACCGGACCCGCTGCCCGAGGGCGACCCGCGCCAGGCGCAGGGCGACCCCCGCTATGCCCGGCTGCGCCCCGAGGACATCCCCCGCACCGAGTGCCTGAAGGACACCGTCGCCCGCGTCGTGCCTTTCTGGAACGAGTCGATCGCGCCGAGCATCCGGGCGGGCCGCAAGGTCGTCGTCGCCGCCCACGGCAACTCGCTGCGGGCGCTGGTCAAGCACCTCGACGGCATCTCGGACGACGACATCGTCAACCTGAACATCCCGACCGCGCGGCCGCTCGTCTACGAGCTGGATGACGCGCTGAAGCCGATCCGGTCGTACTACCTGGGCGACCAGGCGGAGATCGAGGCGGCGATGGCGGCGGTGGCGGCGCAAGGGCGGAGCCGGAAGTAGGGCGAGCACCGCTCGCCCCCGGCGGAGCGGGCGCCGCATGCTTGCGGCGCACTGGTGCGCCCCGAACGGGAATCCGGCGAGAGCCGGCTGGACCAACTCCCCGCCCGACCACCCACCCCCCTCCCCCGCCCGTCGATCGGCCCCGCCGCGGTTTTCCACACCGCCCGGCGCGGCCATCTTTCGATCCCCGCCCGCATGCGTATACTGGACTCCGGAAAGGTGGCATTTCCGGTCTGGCGCCCGCATCCGGGCCAGCGGCCTGCCATGTCGACGCCTCGATGAACACCAAGTTCAAGCCCCTGGCCCTCGTCACCGCCGGCGCGGTCGCGGGCGTGCTGATCAGCCTCGGCATCACCGCGGTCGCGCAGCGTGACGCCCGCTCGTCGCTCCCGCTCGAGGAGCTGCGGCAGTTCAGCGACGTCTTCGGCGCGATCAAGGCGTTCTACGTCGAGCCGGTCGAGGACAAGAAGCTGATCAACGAAGCGATCAGCGGCATGGTCACCGGCCTCGACCCGCACTCCGCGTTCCTCGACGCCGACGCGTTCAAGGAGCTGCAGGTCGGCACCCAGGGCGAGTTCGGCGGCCTCGGCATCGAGGTCGGCACCGAGGACGGCTTCGTCAAGGTGGTCTCCCCGATCGAGGACACCCCGGCGTTCCGCGCGGGCGTCAAGGCCGGCGACCTGATCATCAAGATCGACGAGAAGCCGACCAAGGGCATGCCGCTCAACGACGCGGTCAAGCTCATGCGAGGCAAGCCCAAGACGACGGTCGTGCTGACGCTGTCGCGCAAGGGCGAGCCGCGCCCGATCGTCGTCTCGCTGACGCGCGACGTGATCCGCGTGCAGTCGGTGCGCTCCAAGGTCATCGAGCCGGGCTTCGGCTACGTGCGCCTGACGCAGTTCCAGGAGATGACGGTCGACAACCTCGTCCGCCACCTCGGCAACCTCGACAAGCAGGGCCCGATGAAGGGCCTGGTGCTCGACCTGCGCAACGACCCGGGCGGCCTGCTGCACGGGGCGGTCGGCGTGTCGGCGGCGTTCCTGCCGCAGCGCACGCTGGTCGTCTCGACCGACGGGCGCACCGAGGACGCCAAGCGCAAGTACATCGCGAGCCCCGAGGACTACATGCGCGGCAGCCGCGAGGACCTGCTGTCGCGCCTGCCCGCCTGGACCAAGTCGGTTCCGATGGTCGTGCTGGTCAACGCCGGCTCGGCGTCGGCCTCCGAGATCGTCGCGGGCGCGCTGCAGGACCACAAGCGCGCGGTGATCATCGGCACCCAGACCTTCGGCAAGGGCTCGGTGCAGTCGATCCTGCCGCTCACCAACAACACCGCGATCAAGCTCACGACGGCGCGCTACTTCACGCCGGCGGGCCGCTCGATCCAGGCCAAGGGCATCACGCCCGACTTCCTGGTCGAGGAGACCCCGGACGGCGACATCTCGCAGTTCCGCGTGCGCGAGGCCGATCTCAACCGGCACCTGTCCAACGACCGGGACAAGGAAGACAAGCCGACGGTGCCGCGGCCGGATGCGGCCGCCGCCGCCGACAAGCTGAAGGACCGCAAGCCGATCGAGTTCGGCTCGACCGAGGACTACCAGCTCCAGCAGGCGATGAACCACCTGAAGGGGCAGCCGGTCCAGGTCGCGAAGAAGGAGGCGGTCGCCGACGCCAAGCCGGCGTCCAAGTGACCGGGCGCGACGGCGCGCGTCGCCGTCGCCCCACCTGACGGCCGGGCCCGCGGGCACCGGCAGCGAGGCGGCCTGCGGGCCGCCTCGTCGTTTCGAGGGTAGGGGCGACGCCGGGTCCCGGTGCGGGGTCGTGCCCCCTGCGACGGCGATCCGACCGGAACCCGACGCACTCCGCTTGCGTCAAGGTCCTGACCAGACTAGACTAACCCTCTTCCCGGCGGAGGTACGTATGGACCCGGTCAACATCTACGAAGCGAAGACGCGGCTGTCGCAGCTCGTCGACCGGGCCGCGGCGGGCGAGGACGTGGTCATCGGCCGCAACGGCCGGCCGCTGGTGCGCATCACCCGGCTCGAGACCGCGCCGCGCGTCCGGTTCGGGGTGCTGGCCGGGCGCTTCGAGGTTCCGGACGACTTCGACGCACCGCTGCCGGACGAAGTGCTCGCCGCCTTCGAAGGCCGCTGATGCGCCTGCTGCTGGACACCCACGTGTTCCTGTGGGCGGTGACGGCTTCGCCGAAGCTGAGCGACGACGCACGACGGAAGATCGAGTCGGCCGAGGCGGTTCACGTGTCCGCGGCCTCGATCTGGGAGGCCGCGATCAAGGCGCGGATCGGCAAGCTCGACGTCGACCCGGCCGACCTGGTCGGGGCGATCGATCGCAGCGGCTTCGTCGAGTTGCCGGTGCGCGCATCCCATGCCGCGGCGGTCGCCGCGCTGCCCGCACACCACGCCGACCCGTTCGACCGGCTGCTCGTCGCGCAGGCCGTCGCGGAACCGCTGCGGCTGATGACCGCCGACGCGATGCTGGCCCGGTACACCGAACTCGTCGTGCTCGTCTGAGGATCCCGCCGTGAACGACGCCCAGCTCCTGCGCTACAGCCGCCACATCCTGCTCGACGAGATGGGCATCGAGGCGCAGGAGCGCCTGCTCGCCGCGACCGCGCTGGTCGTCGGCGCCGGCGGCCTCGGCTCGCCGGCGGCGCTCTATCTCGCATCGGCCGGGCTCGGCCGGATCCTGCTCGCCGACGGCGACACCGTCGACGCGACGAACCTGCAGCGGCAGGTCCTGCACCGCGACGCGCGCGTCGGCATGCCGAAGGCCGAGTCGGGCCGGCAGGCGCTGCTCGAGATGAACCCCGAGGTCGAGGTGGTGCCGATCGCGGCGCGCCTGGAGGGCGACGCGCTGCGCGACGCGGTGCGCCGCGCGACCGTCGTGCTCGACTGCTGCGACAACTTCGCGACCCGCCACGCGGTCAACCGGGCCTGCGTCGAGGCCGCCGTGCCGCTGGTCTCGGGCGCGGCGATCCGCTTCGACGGCCAGCTCGCGGTGTTCGACGCGCGCCGGGCCGACTCGCCCTGCTACCACTGCCTGTTCCCCGAGGGCCAGGACGTCGAGGAGGTGCGCTGCGCGACGATGGGCGTGTTCGCGCCGCTCACCGGGATCATCGGGACGATGCAGGCGGCCGAGGCGCTGAAGATCGCCGGCGGCTTCGGCACGCCGATGACCGGGCGGCTGCTGCTGCTCGACACCCGGACGATGTCGGTGAACGAGATCCGGATCCCGCGCGACCCGGGCTGCCCGGTCTGCGGGCATCGGCACGTGGCCTGAGCCCGCGGCGGGGCGAGGTGGGGCGGGCCGCGGCCCGTCAGGTGATCAGCAGCAGCACCTGCTTCTCGAGCCCCTCGGCGGGCGGGCGCTTGAAGCCGGTCTTCGCGAAGCGCAGCCAGCGGCCGAGCACGAACGACACGACGAGGTTGGCGCGCGCGGCCGGATCGTTCTCCGGCGGCAGTCGGCCCTGCTCGATCGCGTTGCGGAAGCACTGCTTGACCGAGGCCTCGATCCGGTCGTTCAGCTGGTTGATCCGCGCCTGCAGCCGCCCGTCCTCGGTGACCAGCGCGTCGCCGATCAGTACCCGCGTCATGCCCGGGTTGCGCTCGGCGAAGCCGAGCAGCATCAGCACGATCGAGCGCAGCTGCTTCAGCGGATCGGGCTCCGAGCCGACGATCTGGTTGATCAGCCCGAAGACGCTCTCCTCGATGAACTGGATCAGGCCCTCGAACATCTGGGCCTTGCTCGCGAAGTGACGGTACAGCGCGGCCTCGGACACCTCGAGGCGGCCGGCGAGCGCGGCGGTGGTCACGCGGTCGCTGCCGGGCTCCTGGAGCATCGTCGCCAGCGTCTGCAGGATCTGCAGCCGACGTTCGCCCGGCTTCGGCCGGACCCGGCCCCGCCCTCGGGATACGGTATCGGGCGACTCATTCGGATCGGCTTCTGTGTCCATGGACGCGGCTCGCGAGCGGAGTACGTGCTAACTGTACAACCGTTCGGACGTGGACGTCTATGCCACGCTGGCCGCGCCTCGGGCGCTGCCAGGCCGGCCGCGCGCGCCACGCGATGCCGCTGACCCAGACCGTGCGCACGCCGCAGTGGCGCGCCGCGCGCAGGTTCTCGACGGTGTCCTCGACCAGCACGCAGCGCGATGCGGGCAGCCGCAGTCGCGCGAGCAGCTTGTGCATCATCGAGCGCGACGGCTTCGGCAGCCAGCGGCCGGCGAAGGTCATCGCCTCGATCGAGACCATGCCGTCGAGCAGGGGCGCCACGCCGAGCGCCGCGAGCACGCCGCGCGCGTAGTCCTCGGGCGCATTGGTGACGACGATCTTGCGGCCCGGCAGCCGGCGCAGCAGGTGCGCGAGCCGGACGTCGCGCCGCACGAGCGCGTGCAGGTCCGGGAACGGATGCGTCTCGCGCAGGAACTCGTGCGGATCGATCGCGTGATGGCGGACCATGCCGAGCAGCGTCGCGCCGTAGCGCCGCCAGTACTGCACCCGCAGCGCCGACGCACCCGCCTCGTCGAGGCCGGTGCGGCGCATCACGTACTCGGTCATCGCGCGGTTGATGCGCGGCATGATCGACGGCAGCGCGTCGTGCAGCGTGTTGTCGAGGTCGAGCAGCCAGACCGGACGGTGCGCGTCGGCTGCGGCGTGCGCGCGCTCCGCGCCGGCGAAGCGCCGCGGCACGCGATGTGCGCTCAATGGCTCCTGATCATCGTGCCGACGCCCTGGTCGGTCATGATCTCGAGCAGCAGCGCGTGGTCGACGCGGCCGTCGATGATGTGCACCGAGTTCACGCCGGCCTTCGCGGCGTCGAGCGCCGACGAGATCTTCGGCAGCATGCCGCCCGACAGCGTACCGTCGGCGAAGAGCGCGTCGATCTGCTTGGCGGTGAGGCCGGTGAGCAGGTTGCCGTTCTTGTCGAGCACGCCGACGGTGTTGGTCATCATCACCAGCTTCTCGGCCTTCAGCACCTCGGCGACCTTGCCGGCGACGACGTCCGCGTTGATGTTGTAGGTCTCGCCGGTCGAACCCGAGCCGATCGGCGCGATCACCGGGATGAAGCCGTTGCCGGCGAGCGTCGTGATGATCGACGGGTCGATCTTCTCGATCTCGCCGACCTGGCCGATGTCGATGCGAACGCCCGGCGCGTCCTTCGACTCGAGCATCATCTTGCGCGCGCGCACCAGGCCCGCGTCCTGGCCGGTGAGGCCCACCGCCTTGCCGCCGGCCTGGTTGATCAGCTCGACGATCTCCTTGTTGACCTGGCCGGCGAGGACCATCTCGACGATGTCCATCGTCTCCTCGTCGGTCACGCGCATGCCCTGCACGAACTCGCCCTTCTTGCCGACCTTGGCGAGCAGCTGCTCGATCTGCGGGCCGCCGCCGTGCACCACCACCGGGTTCAGGCCGACGAGCTTGAGCAGCACGACGTCGTGCGCGAAGCTCTTCTTCAGCTTCTCCTCGGTCATCGCGTTGCCGCCGTACTTCACGACGATCGTCTTGCCGTGGAAGCGGCGGATGTACGGGAGCGCCTCGGCGAGGACCTCGGCCTTCACGGTGGGCGACAGCGCGGCGCTCATGGGGATGCCTGCTCTAGTATCCGGAGATGGCCGCGATTCTAACCGACCCCCCAGGCAGCCCCGCGTCGCGCTGCGCCTCGTGCGGCACCGCGTTCGGCTGCGGCATCGACGAGGCGCGCGGCTGCTGGTGCGCGACGCTGCCGGCGCTCGCCGCGCCGCCCGCGCCGGGCGCCGGCTGCCTGTGTCCCGCGTGCCTCGCGCGCGCCATCGAGCGCGAGCGCGCGGCCGACCCCGCGCGCGCCGCCGAGCGGTCGCGCGCGCTCGCGGCGGCGGGCGTCGACGCGGTGCCCCGCGCCGACGAAGGCGAGGCCCGCGCGCGCGTCGAGTCCGCGTGGGCCGCGAAGACGATGCCCGCCGGCGCGCTCGGGCGGCTGCAGGCGCTGGGCACGCGGCTCGCGCTGTCGACCGGGCGCATGCCGCCACGGATCGGGCGCTGCGCGGCGGTGGTGTTCGCGGCCGACCACGGGCTCGCGGCCGAGGGCGTGTCGGCCTACCCGCCCGAGGTCACCGCGCAGATGGTGCGCAACTTCGCCGAGGGCGGCGCCGCGATCGCGGTGCTGTGCCGCGCGAACGAGGTCGCGCTGACGGTCGTCGACGCCGGCACGCGCGTCGCGCAGCCGCCGGGCTTCGCGCCGCGCGGCGCGCGCTTCGTCGAGGCGCGGATCGCCGCGGGTACCGCCAACGCACTGCACGGGCCGGCGATGACCGAGGCGCAGGCGCTCGAGGCGATCGCGCGCGGCGCGGCGATCGCACGCGCGCTCGACGCCGACGCCGTCGCGCTCGGCGAGATGGGCATCGGCAACAGCGCCTCGGCGGCGCTCCTCGCCGCGCGGCTGCTGCCCGCGCCGCTCGACTCGGTCGTCGGCCGCGGCACCGGCCTCGACGACGCCGGCCTCGCGCGCAAGCGCGAGGTGCTCGCGCGCTGCCTCGCCGCGCAGCCCGACGCGCACGGGCCGCTCGCCGCACTCGCCGCGTTCGGCGGCTTCGAGCTCGCGATGATCGTCGGCGCGACGCTCGCGTGCGCGGCGCGGCGCGTGCCGGTCGTCGTCGACGGCTTCATCGCGAGCGCGGCGGTGCTGGTCGCCGCGCGGCTGGAGCCCGCGGTGCTCGACCACTGCACCTTCGCGCACCGCTCGGTCGAGCCGGGCCACGCGCGCGTGCTGGAGGCGCTCGGCGCCGAGCCGCTGCTCGAGCTCGGCCTGCGGCTCGGCGAGGCGAGCGGCGCGGCGCTCGCGATGCCGCTGCTGCGCGCGGCCGCGCGGCTGCTCGACGAGATGGCGACCTTCGAGTCGGCCGGTGTCAGCGGACGGGGGTGAGCGCGTGCACCGGGCTCGACCCGGCAAGCATGCCGGGTCGACCTGAGCCGGCGGCGAGCGGTGCTCGCCGAAACCCCGGCTCAGCCCCGCCAGGCCGCCGGGTTCACCACCGACCCCGGCCGCTCTCCGCGCGCGAACGCCGCGACGCAGCCGAGCCCCTCGCGCGCGATCGCGTCGAAGCACTCGTCGGTCCAGCACAGCGCGTGCGGCGTCACCAGCACGTTGTCCATCGTGAGCAGCGGATTCGCCGGATCGACCGGCTCCTGCTCGAACACGTCGATGCCGGCGCCGGCGATCGTCCCCGAGCGCAACGCGTCGATCAGCGCCGCCTCGTCGACGACCGGCCCGCGGGCGATGTTGACGAAGAACGCCTCGCGCTTCATCCGCGCGAAGCGCGCCGCGTTCATCAGGTGCCGGGTCTCGTCGTTCAGGATGCAGACCGTCACCACGAAGTCGCACTGCGGCAGCATCTCGTCGAGCGGCAGCCGCGTCGCGCCGAGGCCGGCGATCGTGGCCGCGGGCACGTGCGGGTCGGCCGCGAGCATCCGCCAGCCGAACGGCCTCGCGAGCGTCAGCAGCTCGGCCCCGATGCCGCCGACACCGACCACGCCGAGCGTGCGCGTCGTGAGCCCGAGGCCCATGTGCGCGGTGCGCTCGTTCCAGCGGCCGGCGCGCGTCAGCCGGTCCTTCGCGACCAGCCGGCCGGCGAGCGCGAACAGCATCGTCAGCACCGCCACCGCGACCGGCCGTCGGATCGCGACCGGCGTGTTGGTGACGACGACGCCCGCCTCGGTCATCGCGGCGACGTCGACCGAGTCGTAGCCGACGCCGTGGCGCGCGACCAGCCGCACGCGGCGGTCCGGCCCGGACACCGACGCGCGGTCGACCGGCAGCGAGTTCACGTACAGCAGGTCGTAGCGCGCGGCGATCTCGGGCGTGATCCGCGCCGCCTGCTCGGGGATGAACTCCCAGTCGATCGACGGCTCGGCGTCGAGGATCTCGAGCGGCCCGCGGCCGAACGAGGGCTCGCCGGACGGGGTCAGCAGGTCGCGGGTCAGGCCGACCTTCAGCGTCTTCGTGTTCACTGCGTGCCTCCCACCTTCGCGACCAGCGCCGACGCGCCGGCCATCAGCAGGCCGTGGTCGGTGCCGACGCCGATCATCGTGTAGCCCCAGGCGCGCACCCGCTCGATCCAGCGCGCGTCGCTCGCCATGAAGGCGGCCGCCTTGCCGTGCGCGCGCGCGACCTCTGCGACGCGACGCATCGCCGCCTCGAAGCGCGGGTCGTCGAACGCGCCCGGGATCCCCATGAAGTTGGTCAGGTCGAAGTGGCCGACCCACAGCACGTCGATGCCGTCGACCGCGGCGATCGCCTCGACCTGCTCCAGCCCGCGCTCGGTCTCGATCTGCGCGATCAGCAGCGTGCGCGCGCGAAGCCGCGCGATCTTGTCGGCCGGCGCGCCGCCCTCGTAGTCGTCGTGCGCGAAGCCGAAGGCCGCGCCGCGCCGCCCGTGCGGCGGGTACCACGCCGCCTCGACGATCCGCCGCGCCTCGTCGGCCGACTCGACCATCGGCACCATCACGCCGGTGACACCGACGTCGAGCGCCCGCGCGATGAACGCGTACTCGCCGCGCGGCACGCGCACCATCGGCTCGATCGGCAGCCCGCGGTGCGTCGCGCACAGCCACTTCAGCGTCTCGAAGCCGAGCCCGGTGTGCTCCATGTCGTGGATCGCGAAGCGGCAGCCGGCGTGCATCAGCAGCGTCGCGATGCCCGCGGTGTGGAACTCGAAGACCATCGCGCCGGCGACCGGCTCGCCGGCCAGCACCGCGGCGCGGACGGGGTTGTCTCTCATCGGGGCGTCTCCTGGGGGCGGCCGGGCGTGCGCAGGGGGCGCCGCGGGCGTCGGGGTCGGCCGATGGTAGCAGCGGGGCGACGGTCGGGCCCGCCGTGTTCCATTCCTCACGTTCGTCCGCGCGGCGGCGCGGTACCATCGCCGCGCACGCGCCCCGCGCCGTGCCCACGATGGCCCAGCAACTCCGTCTCTTCCTCGTCGCGCTCCAGTTCTACTCGCGGATTCCCGTCACCGGTCGCGTCGCGGCGTGGATGGGCTGGGATCCGGCGTGGCTCGGCCGCGCGACCCGCTACTTCCCGCTGGTCGGCATCCTGGTCGCCCTCGGCCAGGCGTTCGTCTACGTCGCGGCGAGCGTGGTGCTGCCGCACCCGGTGTCGCTGCTGCTCGCGATCGCGGCCGGACTGCTGCTCACCGGCATGTTCCACGAGGACGGCTGGGCCGACTTCTGCGACGGGTTCGGCGGCACGACCGACCGGGCCCGCACGCTCGAGATCATGCGCGACTCGCGGATCGGCGCGTACGGTGCGATCGGCGTCGGCCTGCTGCTGCTGCTGCGCTTCGAGACGCTCGCGCACGTCGACACCGACTGGATCGTCGCCTCGCTGGTCTGCGCGGCGGCGTTCTCGCGGGGCTGCGCGACGCTGGTGATGGCGAGCCTGCCCTATGCCCGCGAGGAGGACGACGCGACGGCCAGGCCGGTCGCGAAGGGCGTGTCGCCGGCCGACGTCGGGATCGCCGTGGCGCTCGCGATCGCGCCGACGCTGGTGCTCGCCGCATGGACCGGCGACGCCTCGCCGGGGCTGCTCGGGCTGTCCTTCGCGCTGCTGGTCACCGCCGCGATGCGCCGCATCGTCCGGCGCCGGATCGGCGGCTACACGGGCGACTGCCTCGGCGCGGTCCAGCAGGTCGCCGAGGTGACCTTCCTGCTCGGCATGCTGGTGGTGCTCGGCGCGACGGTGGACGTCGGGTTCGACGAGGGCGGCGACGAGGACGACGAGCAATGAGCGGCGCGCCCTTCGACGTGCCGGTCGGCAGCCGGCTCTGGCTGGTGCGCCACCCGCGGCCCGACGTGCCGGTGGGCCTGTGCTACGGCGCCTCGGACGTGCCGATCGTCGACGCGCACCTCGCCGAGCTGCTCGACGCGCTGCCCGGGCAGCTGCCGCGCGACGCCGCGGTCTACAGCAGCCCGCTGTCGCGCTGCCTGCGGCTCGCGCTCGGGCTGCACGCGGCCGGCTTCGCGGCGCCGGCGGTCGATCCGCGGCTGCGCGAGATGGACTTCGGACGCTGGGAAGGCCGGACCTGGTCGGAGGTGCCGCGCGACGAGATCGACGCCTGGCGCGACGACATCGAGCGCTACGTGCCGCCCGGCGGCGAATCGGTCGCATCGCTCGCGGCGCGCGGGCTCGACTTCGTCGCCGCCCTGCCCCATCCGCACGACGCGATCGTGGTCACGCACGCGGGCGTCATCCAGACGCTGGTGCGCGGCCTGCGGCGCCAGCCGATGACGAACTTCGGCGGCACCCCGGTCGCCTACGGGGAGATCGTCGCGCTGCGGCACGACCCGGGCGGCTGGACGCTCGTCGAGCGCTGATCGCAGCCGCGGGCGCTACAGCACGTAGCGCGCGAGGTCCTCGTCGCGCGACAGCGTGCCCAGCCGCTGGTCGACGAAGGCCGCGTCGACGCGCACCGTCTGCCCCGCGTGCTTCGTCGCGTGGAACGACACCTCCTCGAGCAGCTTCTCCATGACGGTGTACAGCCGCCGCGCCCCGATGTTCTCGGTCGTCTCGTTGACCGAGAAGGCGATCTCGGCGAGCCGCTGCACGCCGTCGGGCAGGAACTCGACCGTCACGGCCTCGGTCGCCATCAGCGCCTGGTACTGCTTGACCAGGCTCGCGTCGGTCTCGGTCAGGATCCGCTCGAAGTCGGCCGCGGTCAGCGAGTCCAGCTCCACGCGGATCGGGAAGCGGCCCTGCAGCTCGGGGATCAGGTCGCTCGGCTTGGACAGGTGGAACGCGCCCGACGCGATGAACAGCACGTGGTCGGTCCTGACCATCCCGTAGCGGGTATTGACGGTGGTGCCCTCGACCAGCGGCAGCAGGTCGCGCTGCACGCCCTGGCGCGAGACGTCGGCGCCGCCGACCTCGCTGCGGGTCGCGATCTTGTCGACCTCGTCGAGGAAGACGATGCCGTTCTGCTCGACGTTGGCGATCGCGCGCAGCTTGACCTCCTCGTCGTTGATCAGCTTGGCCGCCTCCTCGTCGCGCAGCAGCTTCATCGCCTCGCGGATCTTCACCTTGCGGGTCTTGCGGCGCCCGCCCATGCCCTGGAACATGCCCTGCAGCTGCTGGGTCAGCTCCTCCATGCCGGCCGCGCCGCCGATCATCGGCAGATCGGGCATCGGCATCGCCACCTCGAGCTCGATCTCCTTGTCGTCGAGCTCGCCCTCGCGCAGCTTCTTGCGGAACTTCTGCCGCGTCGCCGAGTCGGCGGACGCCGGGTCCGCGCCGGAGCCGAAGCCGAGCCCGCGGGCCGGCGGCAGCAGCACGTCGAGCACCCGCTCCTCGGCCGCGTCGACCGCGCGCGACTCGACCTTCCTCATCTCGGCCTCGCGGGCCTGCTTGACCCCGATCTCGGCGAGGTCTCGCACGATCGAGTCGACGTCCTTGCCGACGTAGCCGACCTCGGTGAACTTGGTCGCCTCGATCTTGATGAAGGGCGCCTGCGCGAGCCGCGCGAGCCGGCGGGCGATCTCGGTCTTGCCGACGCCGGTCGGCCCGATCATCAGGATGTTCTTCGGCGTGATCTCGTGGCGCAGCGACTCGTCGACCTGCTGGCGGCGCCAGCGGTTGCGCAGCGCGATCGCGACGGCGCGCTTGGCCCGCTCCTGCCCGATGATGTGCTTGTCGAGCTCGGAGACGATCTCCTGGGGGGTCATCGTGGTCATCCGCCGAGAATAGCGCAGGTTCCCGGCGGTGCCGCGCGACCGCCCGGAGCCGGCGCGACGC
>Ga0315899_10001498_pt1 | contig 26608 bp, 1 predicted proteins | sample LakEriMetagenome_2_FD_203518 | JGI IMG/M metagenome (GOLD analysis project Ga0315899, IMG submission 203518) | Freshwater fungal communities from buoy surface, Lake Erie, Ohio, United States - Buoy 4 MA112 | ecosystem: Environmental > Aquatic > Freshwater > Lake | place: USA: Lake Erie, Ohio... | reverse complement strand
CCGTTGTGCCCTTCCCCAGCGCTGCCGTACAGCCCCATGGGCCCCCTTCTGCCAGGGACGCCGGGCGGGCCCGGAGGGCCCCTGAGCCCGGGCATGCCCATATCGCCCTGGGGGCCGATGGCGCCAGGGATGCCATCGCGTCCTTCGAATCCCCTCGGCCCCGTGACTCCGATGACGCCAGGCTGTCCCCGGTCGCCGCGCAGACCCGGGTATCCCTGCACGCCCGGCTTGCCGGGAAGGCCGTCCGGGCCAGGGGCGCCCTTTGGCCCGCTCTGGCTGCTAATCACCGCCATCGCGATGTGCATGTCGTTCAGTCGGCGCTCGTTTGCAACCTTGGCCCTGCCGACAGCGTTGTTGAAGGCCGTCATTCTCGTGTCCAGATAGTTATCGCGCGACATCATCTGCCCCTTAAGGTTCACCAGGCGCTTGCGGTAGCTCATAATCTTATTCCGCAGCATGCCAATCTCCTTCCAGATCGCAATGCGCGAAGTCTGCAAGTTCTCGGCGGTCTTCTTCTTGACCGAGTTGACCGCATCGTCCGTCTGCGGGACAGAGCGAGAGAGCAGCCGAAACACACACCACCCTCTGCATAGTCAGGACACAGAAACGACGGGCTGCTGTTCCGCAGCCAGAAGCGCGCGCAACGGTTACCGTAATCGTGGTTGCGCCAGCGGCAGGCAGGCACGCGCGCAAGACGCTGGGCACTCACGTCCTCAATGCGCTCCTTGTCCTCGCGCTCCGTGTTCTCGACAGCGCTTGCAAACGATATGGCGTTGTTGGACGTGACAAGCGCATCTGTCGTCATTGGGTGCGGGCCAGTCGGCAGCTGCTGCGTCACGTGGAACCTAACGGCAGGCGGCGAGACCCCGTACGCCGGCCCAAACGCGCCAGGCATCGCTCGGTACGAGTAGCCGAGAAGCTCCGACCGGGTCTCCTGTCACGTTGCCACTGTTATACTCTCGGCGAAAAAGCCCATGGGTAGTGCGTGCGCGCGCGCTGTTTGCGCCAGCCGCGCGCGCCAGGGCCGCGGCGACACCCTGCAGGGTGAACTCACCCGGTTACTGGTCAGCGACAGCCCCAGCAGGCCGACGAATGCGACTGCGATCGCTGCGGCCGCCGCCCCGCGCGTCGCCCCAGCCACCATTTTCTGGCCGGTGGCTTTTGGGATTGGTTTTGCCAAAGCCGAGTTCGTGGAAGCACCGTCGTCACAGACCAAGGGTCAGTGACGGAGGCTCGGAGGGCGGTAAATGGCGGCCGAGGCGCACATCGAGCCTCGGACGAGCGCTCCAGAACGCGCGCCGGACCATGCGCCCGCCGGCGCGTGTCCGGCGACCCCTCTGTGCTCGTGGGCGTCGGCTTGCACGCGTGCCGCTGCGCCGGGCGCAGACCCGAGACCTCACGTATCTTGGTGGTGGTCGCCCGCGCGCAGACCGGGGCGGCCAGGCTCCGACCTCGCGCCGGCACCTGCGCCGGTGCCGCCCGTGCTCGCGTGGCCTACTCACACCGCCGTGCGCGGATCGCCGCGCTCGTGGCCAACGTCATTGTCATCTTCACCTTCACAAGCGCCACTATTTTTGCTCGCGGCACCCTCGGCCAGCAGACAGCCAGAGGTGTGTCTGCAAGCTGCGCCAGCACCAGCTTGCTGGGGCGACACCATTATTCTTTCCTACGACGCAGCGTCCGCGCGGCACTCGCGGCGCGCTGCTCGCGGCCGCGGCCAATGTGGGCAGCATGTGTGGCCCTCGTCAACGAGCCGGAAGGGGCTGCACCCTGCGATCCTGGTGCTCCTGCTATTGATGGCGCCGTTTATCGGCGCGCAGACGCAAAGTCTGACGCAGCTGGCAAGCCACAACTCGGTGCCGGCCCGGGAATGCTCGGGGACGTGCTGGCCGGCCGCTGTCGAGGTGAGGGGATCAGGATTCCTGCCCCAGCAGCAGGACAAGTACCGATGTCGGTTCACTGGGTCGGCAGACGGCAGCATTATTGAGAAGGAGCTCCAGTTCCCTGCGGAGGAGGAGGGACTGGCGACCTCTTTTGCGAGAGTCGTTTCAGACTCAGTCATTACTTGCAGCATTGGGAGCAGCAGCGCCGTGCCGATGTATTCATCACAGTACTTCCGAGTAGAGGTCCTATTTCAAAACGCGCGTGTGCAGTGGAGTGACCAGGCCTCGTCCGAGATCTTGTTCCGAGAGATATGGACGCACACCGACTGTGCTGGCGGCGCATGCGGAGGCAGCGCAGCTGGGGGCAGCACCTTTCGGGTGTACGGCGCCGGCTTCAATGCGTCCAACGAATATTCTTGCGACTTTCAAGCGGGGCCGCACAATGCCTCGACAACGGCGATTTTCATATCGCACGTCCAACTAGAATGCCGGGTGCCTGCGTGGCCTGCTGCGCACGGTCGAGTGGGCTTCACTGTGGCTCGGTCAACAGGGAGTACCTCAACTAGCCCCATTTCGTTCGCCGGTGCCCTTGCGGTCACCAAAGACTTTACGTACCATGCCTCGTGGTGGTTCGAAGGCCAGCCGAAGGGGTCCGTGTTAGGTGGCGTGGGCTCGACGGTACCGCCACCTGCTGGGGCGGACGTGAACACTCCCATGCTCACCGTGCGTGGGGCTGGATTCGATCAGTCGGCTGTGTACTACGCCTCTTTGTCTGCACTGGACGTCAACGGAAATCAGCTGCAGGTGCAAACGGCGTCCAGTGAAACGGTTGTTGTGTCTTCGTCTGAGATTCGGTTGCAGGTCCCCCCGTTCAGCGGTCCCGAGGGGTTTGCCACAGTGCATCTGTGGGAATGCGTCGCCGATTCATGCCACGTCGTCGACACTGTGGATCAGCCTCAGTTCAGATATCTTGCAAGTTGGAGTCGTGTCTTCATGGACACGATAATAGGCTCCGAGGACGCGTGCTTCCCGCACGGGCCCGCGCGCTGCTGGGGTGCTGCCTCAGGTGGTTCTTCCGTCAGAATTCAGGGCGACGGTTTCAATCCGTCGAGCGCCTTCGGTATTTACTATCGATGCAAATTTTCCTTAGAGTCGGATCCGAACGTGTTCGAGTTGTCGGCTCCTGTTACAGCGACGAGCCAGCAAAAGATAGTGTGCACAACGCCTGCCTGGGTTCATGCGCAAGGCGTCGTTGCCGATGTATCTGTGCAGTCTGAAGGCATCGATGGCACTCCTGCCGTGCCTCTCCAGTCGAATTTTTCGAAAACGTCTTTCTTCTTTCAGGCTGTCGCCACGTCGTTGTTACCAGCCGGCGGGCTGGCCTCATCGGCAATAGTCACCATCCATGGAATCGGGTTTCAAGGCTCGTACGCGTGTGAATTCTCAAGCCCGAACGCTTCCGGTCTGGAATGGCTGCCGGAACAGAGTTTACGGGTACCCGCTACCTTGATAGAGGTACGGGTACCCGGTACCTTGACATCAGATCGAGCACTGCGCTGCAATGCTTCGAATTTATGGGGAACACAATATCCTGCGGGCGTCTCGGCTGTGTCTGTTCTGCAGGCAGTCGACTTCTCGCTGGCGGAGTTTGTTGACGAGTCCGCCCGCAGCCTTTCGTTGAATGAGGACTACCATGCTGCTGACCACAGTGTGATGTTGGGTGTACAGCCCGGTCTTTACATCAAGCTGGGAGATGAGAAGATGATGGTGAAGGAATTGGGGTCCAACCGCACTCTTATTGTTGAGCGTGGCCGCTTCGGCACGGATGCTGCTGTGCATGCGAGCGGGTCGCGAGTGCATCTCTATGCATCGCTGGGCGAACAGGCGCAGCTCAGCTATTCATTTCGCCCAAGCTACTCGGTGTCGATAGATTTGCGGCAGATGGCGGCTGGCATGCCTCCCGTCCCCGTGCAGGGATACGGTTTCGAAGCAACGCTCTTGCGTGCACAACACTCCCTGTCTACTCTCTCAGCTTCTGCGCAACTCTCCAGCCTGCAGGCCGAGGCCGGTGGTGCGTCGGGCGCTGAGATCCCTGGAATCATGTTCGATATTTACGCTGACCGTGAAATCATCGTGCGTGGCTTCGACCTCGCTGTAGCGTTAGCAGGGGATCAATTGGTTTGGGTGTATGCGCGGAACCATTTGCAATGTGGGGGTCGAGAGTGTGGCTCGCGTGGACACGAGCGGAATCACGACGCCTGGCAGTTGATCACCCCGGACGAAGGAATCAACATCACCGTCAACGAGTCCCTGGTCGCCAGCGTCGATGTTACACACACTAGTGTGGGGTCCGGGCAAAATCGAGGATTTGTGCTCTTTGCTAAACCTGGCATCCGTTATGGCGGCGGGACATCTGCAAGAGCCGAGTGCTTGGGCGGGGGTAAGGCGTGCGCAGCGTGGGAGGATGTCTTTGCAAAGCTTTTTGGGGGTGTGGTGGTGCAAGGTGTGGTGGGGAACAGCCCTGCATCCTACGCTCCTTCCGTTTTCGTTCAGAGCTGGGGTGACCAAGAGAGCCCTCGCTACTTTGCAGGAGCCGTACATTACGATAATGTGAAAGTAGGAGGCAAGTTATACTCGTGCAAGCTTGAGGCACCATCGGGTGAAATGCTCATTTCTGAGCCTGCGTATGCCTTTGCACGAAGCTCACGTCACTTGGCCATGGTCAAACCTGTCTTGTGTCTGTTTCCGCCCTGGCCGTATCAGGAGGGACTTGTAAGCTTCAGTGTATTCGAGACAGTATCAAAGGCCGTGCTTGTAGACGCCATGGGCGTCATGAGTAATCCTGTTGAGCTTTTGTCATCCTGGGTAGCAACGTCCGGTCCAGTTTACGGCAGTCCCCTCGGTGGACAGACCTTGACAGTGTATGGCGTTGGGTTGCTGGGGGGGGGTTATCGTTGTCGGTTTCGAAGCACCAACGCGTCGGCGTTGGTCAACATGTCTGTGGTGGGCTCGTGGCTCTCTGAGGCAGCCCCCCTCGTCAACAGTGTCAACACCACAGTGCATTTTGGCGAGTGTGTCTTGCCCGCATGGGGGACCAAGCTGGGTCCTCAAGGATTTACGGTAACGCACATAGATTTGTTGCGTAAGGATGATTCTGTTGTGCCCTGGACGCCCTTTACCGAAATGCAAGACGTTCCCTACGAGGTAGGGAATGCAGGTGGATTGACCTGCTCTGGTCTGCGGTGCTTGGGCGACTCTTACGGCCTCTACGGATGCCAGAATTATTCGTGCGGCTACATCAGCGTGCGTGAAAAGGCAGATTATGCGGGGAGGATGTTTACATTCCATGAGGTGGTGCTATCTGTACTCACCCCTCCAAGTGGCCCTGCGGATGGAGGCACTGAGATTGCAGGGGCAGGGGCAGGGTTCGATTCGACATCGAACTCGACGTACTGGTGTGGTTTTTCAATGGCAAACGACGCACTGTGGCTGGCTGCCAGCTCAGTCACATCGTCCGGGATCAAGTGTCTCACACCAAGTGGTCCAAATTCATGGGGCTCCAGTTTCCGTGCCGAAATCTCGAGGCAAGATGTGTTGGAACGTCCCGGTCTTCTAAATTTGTTCCGGGTGACCGGGCGAGGCATGCTGAATGGCACGTGCGTAAATGATATCTGCGTCATTACGGGATTTCCAGAGCCAGATCCGAACGCAAGCCCGAATTCTCAAGTGGCTTTTGTTCAAATGGGTGGCGAACTGATAGCTGTGGAAATGGTTGGCCCTCGAGTAATAGGAAACAGCATCGCAGCAAGTGCTGTCCGAATCACCAGCCGTGGCTTGTTTGGGACAATGCCCACCGATCTTTCCACCGTTCGAGTTGTTCACTTCTACAAACAAGTGCCCCAGGACAACAGCTGCACCCGGACGGACCAGGAGTCTGGGATGTGCCCGACAACTCAGCCGGCAAACTCGTTCACCTTTATTGCCAGGTGGACAAGTGTGTCCCCTGTGACATCTGTTACTGGTGTTGCCGTCGATCTGACCATAGCTGGCTCCGGCTTCGACACCTCAAGGAAACACTACGTCAATTTCTCCACGGGCAACAATTGGGTTGTTTCTGAGTCCGCGTATCCTTCCTCGACGACCCGCCTCATGGTTCCTGTGCCGCTTTGGAATGTCGGCAGTGCAGTTGCGCATGTCTACATTTACAGCGTGCCGACACCCTGTGCAACGTCGATCCCAAACGCTTCATTGCTTGATGCTATCAACTCCACGCTTGCGGCCGTTGCCAGCGGGCAGTCTTGCCATGCCGAGTGGTGTAACAGTTCGTGTGCATTGGCGTGTGCTATTTCAAGTAATGCCAGCCACTCGAAATTTGCTCTCTGCATGAGGAATGCGTCAGAGCCTCAGGTAATCTGTAGGAGTGGCAACCTCTCGCATTGCGAAAGAGCCCCGCCACCGACGTATACTTTCAAGGCCGCCTGGTACGCCATTCAAGCTCCTCCAGGATATGTCATCTTCCCGGTGCAGCTTATCATCAAGGGTGTAGCATTTCACGCAGGGTCTTTGGGATATACGTGCCGCTATCGTCCAAAGGGCCTCAGCAGCGTCTCGCTCTTCTTCGACACGCCTGCGAGCGCGCTGGATGTAACAACTCTAACTTGCAGTACACCTGATTGGAACTACAAGACCTTGACATATGGCGTACTGGAGGTACTCTACTACGGCAACGAAATTGGCTACGGCGGTGCAGAGAAGCTGGACCAGCTCTTTTTCACAGATGGATGGGGTAACGCGTCATCAGATCCTGGTCCCTTGGTAGGACCGGCCAATGGGGGCACGGTGCTCAGATTCTCGGGAGCAGGGTTTGATCGAAACAGGAATTACACCTGTGTCTTCAGTCGAGATGGGCTTGAGGTGCGGAGCAACGCGTCAGTGCTGTCTACGGTCCTGATTCAGTGCACTACGCCCAACTGGGGGAGCAAGTACGCATCTGGAAATGTGAAGCTTGACTTGGCTGTGATGAATAGAACCTTGCCAAATGCCTGTGGCCTCTCACAATCATGCGAGTTTCGCTTTGCCGCCCAGTGGACGCATGTGCAGCCGACGAGAGCAGATGCAAGCGGCGGAGACAATATCACGATAACGGGGTATGGTTTCGAAGCCGGTGCGGCATACGTTTGCGGCTTTTCATACGGCACCTACGGCATCAACGCCACGGGCATCGTCGTGTCGCCTCTGGAGCTGGTGTGCAGCCTGCCTCCTTGGAGATACCGAGCGTCGCTCGCAGACGTTTCGGTCTTCCATAAGTGTGATGCGTTTTGCCAGAGCAATTGTACCGAACTCTGCGTCACGACAGCTCTCGGAAATTTCACGAAATATGCGCTCTGCGTCGCTGGGTGCGGTCTTGACGCCGGTCAAACAAGCAGTCTTGTTCCTTCAGCTTCAGACACGCCTACGCGTCTGGAAATACTATCGGGATGGACAGCGCACAACCGGACAAGGGGTGCAGCAAAAGGGGGCGATGCCATATTGATAGACGGTTTTGGATTCGATGCCTCCTCCAGCAGTTACGCCTGCGATTTTACATACAAGGATTCGGGTGCCTCCTCTGCCGCCATAGTCTTGAGTGACGTGCACCTTGTTTGCAAGTCAAACTGGCCGCACGAGACAGGGTTGACGGTCTTGAGCCTCCGCAAAGCAGGCTCGCCTATACCGTTTCGCAACGCTACTGCTGTGCAGTCCTTCTTTGAATATCGGGAAGGCTGGGACAGTTCGGATTCCACGTCGGTGCCGGCCAGCGGTGGCACTGAGATCAAGATTCAAGGATATGGCTTCAAGGTCGGCGGCAACTATTCTTGTCGATTCTCCCGCACTGATGAAATAAGTATGACGGTGATGGCTATTGCGGTCTCTCTCACTGAGCTCCGTTGCAAAGCACCCCATTGGGGTGCTCAGTACCGCGGGGCCGACCCTGATGTTCGTGGCGGAAAGGACATTTCCTTAAACATCTTGCAAGGGGCAAGAGGGGCGCTGGTTGACTTTACGGATGGGGGTCTTGTACCTTTATCGCCGTTGAACGGCACAGTGTGTACGGGGCACAGATGCTGGTTTGAATTCTACGCCAACTGGCTGTCGGCTTCTGTGAACGGCTCTGGCATGGCAGGCAACGCTGGTGGCACGGAAGCCGACGGCGCGCATGTACTCGTGGTGGGTGCAGGATTCGACATCGACGAAGGGTATAGTTGCCGATTCAAGACGATGAGTACCTTGCTCTGGACATCAGCTCGTGTAGCATCGGTGGGACAGCTAGTTTGTGACCTGCCCGAGTGGCCTGTGAAAGCGGAGTCGGCGAGTTTCGATGTGTGGCTCCGAAACCACACAGTGCAGGTGCACACGCTGAACGCTTCTCTCATTCTTCCTGGGCCCGCTGACGTCGTCTTGAATTACTACGCAGTGTGGCAAGAGGTTAGTGTATCCAGTGTGCGCGCAGACGGTGGCAGCGAAGTGCTGGTTTTCGGCCATGGCTTCAATTCATCCTCGAAGTACAAGTGCCAGTTTGACTTCATCTACAGTAATTCGTCATACAGACAGCCCTCGCTCTTGATGAGCGACGAGAAAATCTCCCATAAAATGCACACGGCGGCAACGATTGTGTCGTCTAAACAGCTTCGCTGCCTGACGCCGCTGTGGGAGTATCCAGGCAGCCACACTGTGCGTCGCGTGTACGGGGTATTCTCTGTTGTGGATGGTGACAGCCTCGTGCCGCTCGTCAGGATGCAAGTGCGCGATAAGCAAATCCCGTTTGAATTCAAAGCCGGATGGGATGGCCTGGTGCAACCCTCCCAAGAATCTGCAGGCGGAGGCGGCACTCTCCTCACCCTCACAGGTTACGGCTTCGACAAAACGTCGAACGACTATGAGTGTATCTTCGGTATCTCAACTCAGAACATCAGTAAAAGCTACCGCTCGAAGGCCAAGGCATTAGATTCCACCACCGTTGTGTGCGAGGTCTATCCTGTTGGGATGCACTCGAGCGTGACCGTGGCAAGTTTAAGGCTGAATAATTCAGAAGGGCTGGTCTCGAATACAAGTGCGGACTTCTTTTTTTACGCAGTCTGGAATGACACGTCAACCTCTGTTGTCTCGGCTGCGGGCGGCGAGACAGTGACTGTAAATGGTTTTGGATTTGATGCAACGAAAACGTATACGTGTGTCTTCAGATCTAGGGTGAGAAACGATGAAATGCGCGTAAATTCGACGGTCATATCTTACACCGGTCTCACGTGCGTGACGTCAAATTGGAACGCTTCGACTACAGAGGGTGTTTGGCTATCCGTGGTCAGCGGCGCAGGTGTGCTGCCTCGTTATCTCAGCGCCGCCACCCGAAGCCCCTTTGACTTTGCGCCTCAGTGGAATCGGAAGAATGTCTCGACGGATCTTGCCAAAGGCGGTGAGCCCATCTTGGTCTCAGGTATCGGCTTTGAGCTGAGCGCGAGGGTGTACTACGAGTGCGCGTTTTCTCGCCAGCTCCCGGACACTGTTGTCACCTACAATGTGTCAAATATGAGCTACACTACAGTGACAAAGAACGAGGCATTAGCAACGGCCGTAGCCACGGTACTCAATCTAACCGCGCTCACCTGTATTACCCCGCACTGGCACTATTCTGCGGGCCCTGCAAAATTTTCAATCCGACGAATTGGAAGTGGGCCCGCGGTCATCACAAACGCGCAGGCTAACACTAATTTCACCTTTTTTTCCGGCTGGGATACAACGTCGCCAAAGTCTCCCCGGACAGGTGGTGCAGGTGGAATGGATGTCCTGTGGATCCAGGGCTATGGATTCGACACGAAAAGTAAATACTCATGCGTATTTTTCCGTCCACTACTCTCCGAATCTTGCAATCCAGATGATTATGGCGCCACCTGTGAAAGTGTCTCGCTGGGCATCCAAGAAATGAGTGGAAAGGCAGTAGTGTATAATTCAACGACACTGGCCTGTTACACGGCCCCATGGGGCACAAAGTACACGGCGCACCATCCTACATGGACCGCGACCGTGAATGACGATTACAGTTCCATGACCGCGTATGAGCTGAGACAGGAGGGTAACCTCGTGAACTTCACCGACGGTAATGCAGGTCTGGGAAGAGCAGAAGTTTCGTGGCAACTGAACAGAGATCAGTGGTTTGAACAGTGTGCTTTCCGTTCCAAGCCATGTACTTTCCGTTTCTTCGTGAGCTGGACCGCGGATGGGGCGCCCCTTGAGCAAGGTGTGCACCCAGCAACTGCTCCTTCGACTTTCCCGGCCGGAGGCGGGCATAAAATCACAGTGAGCGGATTCGGCTTTCGAAGCGACCGACGATATCTTTGTGCGTTTGAGTACTTTCGCGATAATGCCTTGATTCACGACTCGTACACGCTGGATGTGGACGAGACATGGAAGGGGCTCATCGCAACTCGCAGAGAAGCGTTATATAAGAATCTGACCACCATCATTTGCACCACTCCCGTCTGGGCGTTCAAAGAAGTTGCGAATGCCTCTATGAAAGTCGTGATTGACTATGAAAGAACTGCCCTGCAAGAGCTGGGAAATGTCATGCCTGAATCAGAGTCTCTGTTTTTGGTGCATTTCACACAGGGCATCCTTCGAGTGGAACCCACCAATGTGTCAGCCAAGGGTGGCGACCTACTCACGGTATTTGGCTTTGGATTCGACCTCGCCAGAGGGTACTCGTGCAATTTCAACGGCCAGGACTCACCGGCCCAACCCTCGAAGGACTTTGATCCATTATTGTTTGCGAATCGATTCGATGAGGTCCAGTACTTTGAGCTCGTGTGTCCAGTGCCGCAATGGCCGATAGCTGCAATTGCTTCCAATGTGACGATTCGGCACACGGACAGTAACACATCAGAACTGTCGAAACACCTCCTGTCGGTGTACGAGTTTTCTATGAACCTAGGTAAGATTTCCTCGGTTTCGAAAAGTCAAAAAGGGCTGCAGCATGCCGACATTGAGTACTATCCTGAGTGGATAGCACAAATCCCGGGCTTTGGCGATCGATTTGGTGGGCTTGACGGCGGACGGTCCCCAGCAATCACAATTATTGGAGCGGGATTCCGGAAGACCAGCAAGTTCCTTTGCAGGTTCCGTTCCAGTGACTATGCGCCGAGTGGTGCCAATGCGAGTGCATCGAATGCTACGTCAGTCAGGAGCAACAGGCTAGATTCTGGAGGGCACGTTGAAGCAAGCCGGCGTCGGCTCTCCAGTGTAGACGATGAATGGCGTCAGAGTGATGCTGATTTCATCCATGTCAAGGCCCTTATTTGTATTCCGCCGACTTGGGACAACATGACCAATTGGTCAAAATACACTACGCAATACGTGGATTTCTACATTTATGAGAAGAAAGAGGGCTCGACAGAGTACGATCGCATGGTGGCAGTAAATGGCACGGGGCAGAGGCGGCAGCCAAGCGAGATGCCCTACGAGTACGTGCACGTCAACAAAAAGCCTCGATTGGTCGGTAAACGATTCGTGACAATACCAGGCGATCTGATGATCCCCACCCAAGTCAGCTGGACTACCTTTTTGCGCCTGGGCGAGACATACGATTTCCAGCATGTTGCCGTCGAAGATGACCAGCCTGTGACGTACTTCGTGTCAGTCGCAGGGGTGCAAGACAAGCTCTTTGACCAGCTCCCAGCTATTGACGCCGGTGGCACAATGACTGTCAAATCCAAGCCCGGGGTATATGGCCGAGCGAGGATCTTTGTCTACCTCCAAGATGGCGCAGGAAGACTTTATGGCGGTGAGGATAAATCATTCACGGCAGCCTTTGAGGTCTCCATCATGCCGTCGGTGGATATCCCCACGTGGCAAGTTGGCGGTATGATCTCCGTACCCGAGGATGATGACAACACGGCTGTGGTAGGAAACTCCTTCTACCGGTTTTTCACAGATCTCAGCAACGGCCCCGCAGAATTCTATCAACTGTACAGCTTCTCCGTTGTATCGGACAGCACCTACGTCCGCAAGATTACAGTGTCTCCCAACTACGACTTCGGTTCAGGGGCAGATCTCTTCATCGAATCGCCGCCATTCATCTTCGGCAACACGGTCGTTGAGCTGACGCTCCACACGTTGGATATTCGGACGCAAGAGGTTAGCAGCATTGCAAGGAACATGACCTTGACGATTATCCCCGTCAACAACGCTCCTTCCTTTTCGGTGCTTGGCCACGTGGCCGTGAATGAGACTCGTACGTGTGATTTGTGCAACAATACGTGTATTGAAGAGTGTGTTTCGAGATCGGGCATGTCGTCATCTGAGTTTTTGCTGTGCAAGAATCACTGCGCGATGTCAAGTGTAAATGCGAGGTACTGTGTTCAGGTTGCAACAAACATTTTAAAGGGACCTAACACGACCTCCCCCGTTGGACCCAAGGGCGAGGACTGGGGTGAGAACGGTCAAACCATCTCGTTTCATGTCGCGCGTGTCAACGGCTCCTCTACGGTGCTGCTGGAAAATGCCACGACCGTGTCCCCGGATGGAACGCTCTGTTTCACCCCGAAGCCTTTCCAAAACGGCAACTTGACGTTTTCTATTTTTCTCGTAGACGACGGTGGCATCGACCGCGGTGGCGTTGACACATCGCCCCTCTCAACCTTTACAATAGGTGTGCTTCCTGTAAATGACAAGCCGACCTTCCGTATCAATACTTCTGTTTGCGAAGCGAACGCGAATATCATGGAGTGCTTAACCGATTGCGGCAACGGTAGCCTTTCAAATTGTACTGTCGCAGTGTCAGTATTTCAGAATTGTGCAAATTGTCCGAAAACTTCTCCGAAAGCTCCATCGTGCCTGTATCCCTTCGTGCTGGAGCACTTTGTCGTAAATGCATTTCCGTCCTTCATGTATTCACCGGATGAAGAATTGCAAAGACTTACATTCGTAATGGAAACGACGCAAGGCACCAATGCTGCTTTGTTCGAAGTGGACCCACAGATTGATCCTGAGGGCACACTCACCTTTTGCGTCAGCAAGGATCAACATGGCATCGCAACGTTGAATGTCACACTGGCAGACGACGGTGGGATGGAGAGTGGTGGCCAAGATCGCTCTGAAGTCGCGACACTGAAAATCTCTGTGGATTTAGTCAATGTAAGACCGGCGTTCAAGTTGTGCGACGCAGGCTCTGTTATTGTGTGGCAGAGTACGGGATCTTATTATGTTCCCGGTTTTGCCTTTGACATATATCGTGGAGAGCGCCTTGCAAACAACGAGGATGTCGAAGCCAGACAGGAGCTGACTTTTTCAACGGTAGTTACGCCAAGTGTTCCAGCAAACCTGATCAAGAATGATTCGCTCTTGCTGCATGTGAACGGGACACTCGAGTTCACACTGTTGCCCAGCATCACAGGAGTGTATCCCGTAAGCATTTTTGCTACCGATGACGGTGGTCGAGACAGGGGCGGCGCCGACAGGTCTGATCCTGCAGACATGAATATCTTCGTTGTCGGCGCATATGTGGTGCTCGACATCGAGGTCGCGAATACAGGACCTCCAGCGCTCTCGGCAGAGGAAGCCCGGCGAAACGTAACCGACCTGACAGAGCGCGCTCTTGGTATCAATATTTCGGGCATGATTCGCTCAGGTGGCTTTGGCGTCAAACTCAACCATACTCACATCTTGAAACTCTTTGGCGGACCACAATGTAACACTACGGAAACGTCAGGCGAAGATTGGCAATTTCTTGCCGCGAACGCCAAAGCGAATTTCAGCATTGTTATCGTTTCAACATCGTTGCAACATGTACTTGATTACGGATCTTCCTTGGCAAAGGTGACGTCGGCTTTTACGGCATCTTCTGGCTTCCTGAACGTGTCACTGATATCCTATTCAATGCACACACTGGATGCTGCAGCAGTTGCCAGTTTTGAGCTTCAGGACAACCAGCTGGCAGCTCAAGTACGCCTCGATGGCATTCCCAGGATTACAGTCAAAGAGCACATCAGTGACAGCGAAGATGGCCAGCAGATCGTGCAGGTTGATTACCTTGGTGCTGCGACAGTGACGATGATGGGGGGCGCGGACTCTACCCTACGCGTGTCAGTGACCAACTTTGTGACAAACATTTCGCTCCCCCCTAATGTTGAGGTGGATCACAACGGCAAGCAGATTATCCGCTTCGAGGTGGTTCCTGTGGCGTACCGTCTTTTCAACCAGGATTCGTTCGTGAATACGACGGCAGGCGAGACGGGCGGAATGATGCACGGCGTGCCCTTTGTCTCTGTATCGTGCATCGCGGCAAAGATCGCCGGACATTCTGTTGGTAAATGCACAGATGCAAACATGACGCTGGGCTCGATGGCAAAGTACTTCAACGGTCATATCAGGTACGAGGTCAGAATGCTGAAATCATCCGCGGCCAAGGAGTTCATGTTCGAGGTCCTGCCGGTGAATCAAGCACCAATCTTACAATTTGGTTCAGTCTATTCCCTGTTCGAGGCAGGTCAAGAAGTTCGCAACGTGTCGGTGGACGGCTTTGTCAATTTTTCGCTGGGAGCACCCGTCGAAGATGAAAGGATGCAATCCATCAGCTTTTCACTGGTCCCGGTCACTAACTTGACTGGCGGCGACGGGGTCTTTACGTCCACTCCACGAATGGTACCGACAGCAAACGGCACTGCAACTCTGGAATTCGACCTTGCGCCATTCATTAATGGCAACATTAGCTTCATTGTCACAGCAAACGACAGTGGAGGAACACTGAACGGCGGTCGTGATCTGTCCGTCCACAATTTCACGATTCAGATCATTCCGGTCAACACTCATCCGTACTTCTATTTGCCTTGCAACGTGTCTCTTGCGAGCTGCAACTCCGCATGTGCGTTGGGGCATGAGAATATTACGCAGTGTGCGGCAACTCTAGCGCTACAAGAAGATTGTCGCAATTGTCCCGATCCGGGTCCAGGAATATCGTGCCCTGGTGGAGTCCGCTCGCTTGTGCTACCGGGTTTCGCGCCCTCGCAAAACTCCTTTGGAGATGCCACCCATGAAGGTTCCCAAGCGGTAACCTTTGATTTTGTCGCAGTCCCTGGTGGTGCTGACTTGCTTTCGGTAGGCCCCAACGTGAACCCAAGTGACGGGACCCTGACCCTATGTCTCAGGAAAATTGCAGTGGGGTCGGTGGTCTTTCAGATGTGGCTGCGAGACAATGGAGGAACTGCCAATGGAGGCGAATCCTCGTACGGCCCCATCACACTGAACATAACGGTCGGTGAAGTCAACCAGAAGCCGTCCTTCCGAGTGTGCTCTGCCAAGGACATTACTGTGTGGAAAGGGAGTGGGCATCATGTCGTCCCGGGATTTGTCCTTGTGAACACAGTACGAAACGGTAACGAGAACGGCGCGGAACTGGAACCGAATCAGACTCTTACATTCATTGTCACAACGACGAACAGCAGCGTGCTCAACTCCAGTTCATTGCATATAAATTCTAGTGGAGCTCTGTCTTTCCAGGTATTGCCCGGTATGACAGGCAACGCCGTGCTGGAAATTGTGGCCAAGGACGATGGAGGCACGGAACGTGGAGGGGTTGATACTTCCGACGTGACGGAAGTCAGGATTTTGGTGGTTGGTGCTTATCTGCAGTTTGATATGACCAGCAACCACCCAAACCTTTTCGATGAGGACTCAGCAGAGCTACGCGCGGCTGTTCTGCATAGTTTTAGGCCTCCTCAGCCTGAATTGCCAGCAGCCCTTGTCATCGTGGATATGGATGGAGGGACTTCAGTTGCTAGCGACCTCGATTCGGCATCATTTTGCAGCACCAACATGGTAGGGCCCGCGCGACGACGTCTTCTACAACAAACCTCCTTTGCTATTCGCGTTCTAGCATTCTCTCTCGCAGAGGCGATGGCGCGGCGACAAGCCAACGGCACTTCTGATCTGGCATCCACTGTCCAAAACTGGTTTCCAGGTGCCTCCACCAACTTGAGCGGAGTCAGCTTGCACACAAGGGATGTCGCAAGGCATGGCGACTTCACCTTGGCGCTTCCTAAATTCGCGATTGATGAGTTTGAAGGGATTCCATCAAAGTTGGTACAAATCGAGAACTTCATTTCAAACATTTCGTCACCTTCCTACGTAGAGGTGGACGCCAATGGTGTCGAGCTAATCACCTTCGATGTGGTACCTGTAGCCTATCGTTTGTTCGACCAACAAGATTTCTTCGAAACGCCCACAGGGATTTCCACAGGGGATCTGGTGACTGGGATTCCCTCGGTTTCAGTTTCCTGCGTTAAAGAGCGCGAGGGCAGCGACCCCCCGGGACTCTGCACCAGCGCAAATGTTACGTTAGGGTCCGTGCAGCAATACTTCAACGGTGAGGTTAAGTACCGAGTAAGGATGCGTGGAACGTCGGTCATCAAGTACGTCAACTTTGAGGTTCGGCCCGTTGACCAATCGGGTTCATTTGAGATAGCCTCTCAATTGACGGTCAGAGAGGGGTCCGGAGAAGAAGAAATTGTCCTCCGCAATTTTGGGTTCAACATTGCGGCAGGACCAACGCTTTCTGCTATGAATCAAGTTGTTGTGGATGAGCAAAAACAGAGGTTTGTCTTCAACGTGACTCTTGTGCAAGGAGAAGCTTCCATGTTTGTCCAAGCCCCGGCCCTCATCCAAGACGGAGGCTCACTCAATGCAACGCTGGTGTTCCTATTAAGGAGAGGCAAGCATGGAGTGGCACAGTTTGAAATCACAGGACATAATTACGGGCCCGGTGCATCGACGCCTGGGGCCAAAACTCAGACTCATTTTTTAACGCTCACAGTACTCCCTGTCAACCAGGCGCCCTCCTTCAGGCTGTCGCAAACCAACTTCACTGTGTATCAGGATGTAGTAGACCGCGTAATCGTCTTCGACCATGTGGCCATTGACATCATGCGCGATGCTGGCGATAAAGGTGAGGAGGATCAGAGCCTTGAGTTTGAGCTCTCCATTTCTGGTGATGCTGTGATTGCCCGTGACCCAGCTCCTCATATGTATCCGAATGGATCGCTGGTATTTACCGCTGGCAAGATGTTGCTCGGCACGGTGCAGTTTCAGGTTTACCTCCGGGATAGTGGTGGAATTGCCAACGAAGGAGATAATTCGTCTACCACAGCCTCGTTCTCAATCAGAATTGTCCAAAGGAACTATCCACCCGTTTTCAACGTCTCGATGCCGCTGGTGCGGCGGTGTGAAAATGAGGGGATGGTGTCAGCGACTGTCTTCAAAGGCATCATGAAGGCGTGGCATCCTCAGCTCCATGAACAAGAGTCGATGCAGAAACTCACTTTTGACTTGAAGCCTCTGAATGAAGAGATAATCAGCGATTATCTCTTCGCTACAGCACCATCCATCTCGGACTCTGGTGTGCTCACATTCAAAACTGCGATGCATAGACACGGAAACGCCACCTTTAATGTGACTTTGCGAGACAATGGCCGTGACGTGGACCCAACTTTCGAGTCACTCTACTCGGAACAATGGGCGCAACTGACAATAGAAGTTCTCCCCAATAACGATTCACCGTCCTTCAAGCTGGCATCGGGCATGAATGCGATTGTCAAGCCAGAGGCCCCCACCGCCAAATTGCACGTGATCGAGCATTTTGCTATTGATATCTTGGCGGGACTGAACTTGTCCGCGCCACATGGTGACCAGCCTCAGAACCTCACGTTTGAAGTGACGTTATTGAAAGCGCGAGTACCAGCTGGCGCACCATGGGTGCCAAATCCTACCGACCTGATGACAGATGGTGATAAGTCTCAGCTTTTCCTGTCGGATCCGGGGGTGATTGTGAGACGAGATGGAAGTTTACTTTTCAAAGTGGCACCTAGCAAGAATGGACAGGCGCAATTCCAAGTAGTGTTAAAGGATAATGGGGACGATTCGAGATGTGGGGGTAGTGGAGTCTCTGCTCCTCAAACGTTTTTCATCAACATCGAGGCGCGGAACGACCCACCGACTTTTGCCCTGGCGACTAGTGGGAAAGTATTGGCGAGACCTGTAGGTTCTCCGTTGCCCACGTCAATAACCACCTGGACCATGGTCAACGAGACTGGTCAGAAGTATCCTATTTTTAAGATCTCTGAGACATCGACCTCAACGACGACCACGGTGCAAGATGTGATCGTCGACGTGACAACTGGTGCCCCGGATGAGATAGACCAGGGGCTTCGATTCAGGGCGGAAGTGCTCTCTGGTGATGAGACGATCGCTAGAGAACTAGCTCTCGTGGACGGCGGTGCATCTGATATTTGCTTGCAATCAGGCACACCTGCCTCACTATGCTCTCGGACAGCTCACCTGGTCTTGAAGCAAGACCGGAACCGATTCGGCAGCGTCACGTTGCGACTGTCCGTGTTTGATACTGATACGAGTGAGCTGCAGGAAGACATCAACTTGAAAGTTGTAACTGTGGTTCTTCAGATTGTCCCGGTGAACGATGCCCCCAGAATTCGTCTATCCACGCAGGATGTCATTGTGTCGTCTGCCGGTGGTTGTCTGGACGTGCTTCCACAAATAGACACGTTCACAAATGTAGTTGTGGAACTGGGAATGGCATCCAGTCCAAACCCTCATTTGGCCCTGCACTACGTCAAGGCAACTGTCGAAGGGGAACTTTTCATGAATAATCTTTCTCATCGACTTTCCCATTTCGAAAATGTGTCTTTGCTGGTTGAGCTGGCGCGGCCGTGTGCGCCTGTGTGCAACGTCTCGCAGGTTGCTGCAGGACTTTCGAACTGCAGTGAAGCGACGTCAGACACAATGCATTGCAGTCTGCGAGTGGGCAGCTGCAATGTGTCAGCAGTGTCTGTTGAAAATTTGCGCAAGGGCATGGAGGAACTGCTCATTACCGAAAACACCAACCTGAACGTGACGGTGTCGCGAGTGAGAATCGCTGCGCAAAAGATAAGGCCGTGTGCAATGAGTACCTTTGTGCACGAGTACAAAGGACTGGTGGATCGTTTTACGCTTGGTACCAACGAAGACGCTGCATGGAAATCATGCCAAGATTCCGCATGCGAAGAGCAGATTGCCACGTTTTCCGTGATGCCACTGCAGAAAGCTGAATTTCATCGCATTTTCGCGACGCCTCCGCGAATGCTATACCCGTGCGGTACCCTGATTTTTGAACTGCATCCCTACGTTCACGGCTCGGTCCTGTTTCAGGTGATCCTGTCGGACGACAACGCCTACGATGGGACTAGCTTGACGTCCATCCCGATCACTGTGACGATTCACGTAAAGGTGGGTAACCAGCCTCCAGCATTTACAGTGAGAAGTCCGGATCCGATCTTCGAGAATAGTGGCTCTCACGTGCTGGGGGCTGTTGCCACAAACATAAGTTCAGATGGTGGGCTCAGTCTGGCAGATGAGAGTGCGCAGCGTTTGACATTCCACGTGACGACGGAGCAAGACTGGCTCTTTTCCGTCCAGCCGCGCATGAGTGTTAATGGGTCTATTTCATTTACGCTCGCACCAAGTCGCTTCGGGATTGCGAACATCAGTGTGATGCTTTCAGATGATGGAGGGACCCTAAATTTGGGCAGGAACCGATCACAAGTGCAGCACTTTCAATTACGAGTGTTGCACGTCAACATTGGGCCGAGTTTCGCAATTGAAGATATTTTTGTGACGAAGCGTTGCCGCCCGCTCTTGACGACCACTTCTGGATTCTGTCACGATGGCAAGCACCTGGTCCGTAGCTTCATCCAGAATAGCATTCCCGGCCCTCCCTCTGAGCAGTGTACCATCGAATCGAGTAACTGTGTTTTGCAGCAGGTGGTCTATATTGTGGACGACGTGAGCAATCCTACCCTGTTCATGGTGCTGCCATCGGTTTCTGCCGACGGAGCCCTATTTTTTGAACTTGCCCCGGATGTGACAGGGTCCACTCAAGTGGTATTACGTGCAGAAGATGACGGTGGCGAGACGCCTCAGTATCCTGACTTCCCGGGGACTAATTCCTCGAAGCGTTACACGTTCACCATTTACGTAGACACGTACGATTACCCCCCTGCGTTTCGTCTGCCTTGGAATGTGACGTGCTTGACCACAGCAAGCTCTGGAATCGGCCGCTGTACTTGCCCTTCCCCGTTTTCCCGATCTTTTTCCAATTCTTCACTTTGTGGCAATGGAACGTGGGCCGGCAATCACGGCGGTGCCAGAGCCGAAACCATTGTCTCCGTGCTTGCAGGATCTGGGCTGCAAGAGATTGAAAACTTTGCGACGCACATCACCGCAGCGCAAGGCTTCATTCCAGGCGTGGTAGCGCATTTTGAGATGCCTTCCTTGCCAACGTGGATCAACTATGAAAGCGGCAAGGAGTCGCCGCCTCCGCTGCAAGAGTCTGTGCCAGCACAATTTTTTGATGCCAAGACTTACAAGCAAGCCCCAGTTGCGGACCTTCGATTTGTGGGGCTGGAAAGCGATCCCTTGGCCGCACTAGAGAACCTGGGCGAGTTCCTTTATGACTACGCTGTGGACCCTCACGACAAGCATGTTTATGCCATTGAAAAAGAGACAGACGCGATCACGATCCTCGACGTGTCCAGCGGCGGAATAGACAATGCATCCATCGTGGATCGCCGTGCAGATGGCGAGAAGCGCCTGCGCTTTGGCGGCTTCAATGACTACCCGTCGTTCCAGGGTAACACGAAGACTGTACAGAGGGGCTCAATCTGTGGACTATCACCTCTTCAGGCGACTTCGGGCGAGCAGCTTTTGGTGCCAGCGTCGGGCTGCCAGCTGCTCGACGAAAACCGTGACCATCTCTCCAATGGCACATGTAGGGCCGAGTATCTCACAAAAAGCTGCGATCTCACGTGCTGCCAGGATCTCGAACGAATGACTGCGGGTCACTGGGATCTCACCTCTGCGAGTCTGCATGCACGCCACAAGCTTGCTCTGCATGACTTGGATGAAGCGATAAATTGCACGGAATTCAGCTGTACTTACAGCCGACCTAGAATGAACGAGCAGCAGGAGGGTGGGTGCCAGGAGCAGCACGACACTCGCTTTGGGCCGGCGGCGTTCACAGACTTGTCTGGCAAGATGGGATCCGCGGTTCTGAAGGGTGCTGGGAAAAGCTGCAAGACAGAAGGGAAGTATGACTGGGACCAGCCCGAGTCTTTGTCGCTCAACGCGAAAAATTTCCTGGTGAACAATGGCGAGGTCGAAGCCGTTCAGTTCGATGGGATATTGAATCCGGGTTTGACTGTGGCGACGTCCATGGAAGAGTTCTTCGACCCAGATCCCACAAAGTCTGTGCTAGCGCACACAGAGATCTCCGTCGAGGTATGGTTTACCGTAGAGAGGAACACAGAAGAAGGTGTACCAACTTTACAATCCGGTCTGATCGGGTCAATGCTGAATAACGGAGCCACATGCTTCAGAGGCTTTTGGCTGACGCAGAGAGCCGGATCCGTGTCAACGACCTACGAATTCCAAGTCGCGCTGCAGACCGTGGGGGCGAAGACTGCTGCCTCATCTTCCTTTGCATCTATCAAGGCGGATGTCGGCAAGATTCAGATAGGCGAGTGGCATCATTTAGTCGCTACGTACGGCGACATCAACGCGGAGAAGAGGAGCTTTTTTCATCTCTATCTGGATGGAATGCTGCGCATTTCGAGTAAGGCATGCAAAGGTCCCGGCATCTCTGATGAGACACCCTGTGGCAGACTTCTTTATCCGGTAGCCGAGCACAGTGTTCCTGGCTGCAACAGTCCTGGCCACCTGACGGTTGGGACGGTGTACAATCCGCTGAAAGGCGTGTATTTCTCGCACGTGGGCATGATCAAATCTGCAAGAATCTTCCGGCGTGCATTGCGAAAGGAGGAAGTCTTGCACCTGTACGCGATTATGGCGCCAGCTCTGAGGGCGTATGTAGTTCCGGAGGGTGAATACTGGGTAAAAGGTGAGACGCGCTTCGATGCATCGACGAATCGGTGGGTGGGATCCATTTCCCCGACCGGCGATTACAATTACGTCGATAGGAATACCAGCTTCCTGATCAGGGGCCGCTTTTTCAAGAAAGCACGAAAGTACACGTGCGAGTTCAGATTTGGCCACCACGTGGTTGAATCGAAGCCGTCGCTTATCCAGTGCAACCCGGTTGATTTCCCGGCCGCTGTCCTTCAAGGAGCGAAACTCGAAGTCGGCATCGAATCTTGCGACTACATGCTTTGTGAGACAGGTGAGTGGGATCATGGATGGGCAGCTGCTCGTGTTCGAATCAACTCTTACCGCGTGGAGTATGGCATAGAGCGCTTACAGCCGTTGTGGCAACGAGCCTGCATCTACCAAATCTGTGGCTTTCCCTTGTACCAATTTCGTTTTGCTCCGGTGACAATCGCCCCGTACGGATCCGCCCAGCTGACGGATCAGCAGGTGTTCAGCTTTTTCACTATGCAGCGAGATATTAGCAAGAAGCAAATGGACGCTGGTCTTGTCGGTGACTTCACATACTTTCGCTTCCTGACCAGAACCAGCATCTACGTCTTCAATGAAAGTAAGGAGTCGCTGGAACACGTCGTGGATCTGGGTGCTTACCAACGTACTGCCACGGCCCGAAGCCCCATGAGTTGGATAAATATGACTCTTTTGAATTCTGCAGCGAAACCCTTGGTGAATGTCACGTTCAACCCCCGCGACAACAGGACGTGGCCCATTCGATACTTTCCCCTCGCAAATCATACGGTCTTGACGGGTCGGTGGGGTCTGAAAACTTGTTCCCATCGGTCTGTCATTAATGCCAACAATACGCCTGGGACAAGGTCAGCACCTCTCGTAGCGTACTTCGAGGAATCCCCTGCAGAACTCCTCAAATGGCATTTGCGGCGCTGTGAAAGCGATAACCAGTGCCCGGGCGGTCAAGTATGCGAGTCAGACGATAGCTACAGGATTGTTGGCGCTGTGAGCGTAACACCCTTCGAGCATTTGGGTATTCAGCACATGATCGTGGCGAATTTTTGGGACGGCCTCACATCCCACGTCGGGTCGGCAATCTTTCGTTATAACGTCAACTTCACCGACGTAAGCCACACACCATCAGCGCTCCGCAGCTTTCGCTTTGTACAGATAATTCCAACTCGGGGTGCACGCAAATGGTCGCACGTGCTGGTCCGCAACCAGCCGGTGCTGTTGGTGGCCAGTTTTTCCGGCCCATCTAGTGCCTTCCTCTTGGAAAACTCGGCAGACATGGCCATCAACGCATCGAGAGGAAGCCCTATAGGTCCAGCTGGTGTCGCGTCTATGGTCACCTTTTCAGTGGGCTCAGGCACATATGTGGTCTTGGCTGCACTGACCGACGGTGCTGCGGGCGCTCTGGAGTCCCCTGTTTTGCTCCTAGGCCTTGCCCATAACCTCACTCACTCGGATTTCGGGGGCGGGCTATTAGAGCCTCATGACCTCAAGTTCCGGGGCGGCGCACTGCATCCCATCACGGCGCGCATGGTTCAGATGCTGCCAACCCGAAGAGCGAATGACGTGGAACTCTTCGAAATTGAGGGCTACCAGTATCTTGCTTTCGCATCGCTGTCAGATTCTGCACCTTCAGTCATTTTCCGACGCTTGAAATCTTCATCTTCTCCAAGATTTACGATGTATCAGGCCCTGGAGGTGTCGAACTCGGTCTCTTTGCACTTTGTGCCCGGCATTGTGCCATGCCTCTTTGTCGGTAAACAAGCTGGCGACTCTGCCATGCTACACTGGAATGGCTCTCTTTTCCTTGGTGTAAATAATGCTACTACGTCTCCCGCAGACTCAGCGGGAGGGCAGCTATTCAAGACGTACAACGCACAGGATATCTTTACGCTGCGCCGAGCAGGCTTCGTCGCCAACGGAACCGGATCGCCAAGGTTGCTCAGTCAACTCTACACTGATTATCTGTTCTTGGGCAACTTCCGACGACCTCAGCTTGGTCCTCGCCTTCGCGATAGTTTTGGTGTCGACCATGGCTTAATCGATGACGATGGTGGTGTCTCATATGCATGGGTCAACAGAAATTTCTCGGACGAAGAGGAGAGTTTCGAGCGTGTTGATTTGGAGATGCTGCGCGGCCGGCATGACCTCATATTTGGGCTCGATGGACCTATTGCGGTGCAGGTCTCCCCACTCGATGGTCGCTTCGTTTACGTGGCATGCTTTTGGTCGCGGTCCATTGTCGTGTTTCACAGAGACGTGGTGTCGGGTCTCCTCGTGTACAGTTCACAGGCCTCGCTCTTGACTGCGTTCACCAACTCTCGCGTCACAGACACCCATCCTCCCGACAGCGGACCAACAGCAAGTGTGGGCCGTCGACTGACGCCCGAACGGTTTGGTGCGCCTCTCCGGTCAATGCACGCCATGGCCATGAGTCCCGATCAGAAAAACCTCTACGTCACGAGCTTCGGCGACGACTTAGTCACCGTCTTTGGTGTGGACCCAGTGTCTGGGGCCCTCAATCTGGTGCAGGCGATCCGAAATGGCGATGTGCATCAAGGGCGGACCATCAATGCCATGACTCGCCCAGCGGGTCTGGGCGTCAGCGTCCGGGGCGAGAGCGTCTACGTGACAGGGTGGCTTGACCAGTCTGTGTCGGTTTTCGACAGAGCAGCCTATGGTCGTCTCACCTACGTCGACCGTGTCCGCAACGGTGAGCGGATGCTCTCGTGGTTCCGCACCGCATCAGAAGACACGCTGGTACCAGCAAGCGTATTGTCGGGTCCGATGCAGCCTAACGTAACCGAGGAACCCAGACCCAAAGCCTATCCCGTGCGACTTGGTGGAAACTACCACCCAACCTGGCATTTCACTTCGCGCGACAGCGAGCCCTTCGTGATCGACGGCGAACAGTACCTTGCAGTTGCGGCCAGTGATAGGATGAACACGATCTGTGTGAATGAGACCTTACATGATTTTCGAGGACACTTGATTATTAATGGTACGTGCACCATTAATAACGTAACCAACCAAACCAGCAGATGGCCCAACAAAACATGGGCGGGTGCCGCTGTCATCTACAAATGGAACAAAGAATTCTTGTATTTCCAAGAGATTCTAAACACCACGTATGATCCTGCTGCCACTGCCATCGCCCATTTCGAAATTCCTGACAGGACCGGCAACAATTTCCACTTCATTGCAGTTGCAAATGCATACCACGGTGAATCTGTGGATCCCTCTCCCCAGGGCGCGGTGAATATTTACAGGTGGAATACAGGCGAGAAGCAGTTCGTCTTATACCATGTGCTCGACCAAGGTGATTTGAGCGAGCACCACGACAGGCCGCTGAGCGCGGAAGCGGTAGAGTTTTTCAAGCTGCAGGACGGCTCATATTGCTTGGCCGTGGCGCACTTTGAGGACTTTGGCCATCGGCATGTGGTAGATTCCTACGTATATCGATGGAATCAGTACGGCTCTCGCATTCTTGAGGATGGATCGCAGGCGTGGGGTGTTGGCTTTGAACGCTTCCAGAGCATCAGTACACGCGGAGCCCTTGATGTGAAATTTCTGTCTGCTTGCTGTAATGATGACAACAACCAGGTCTCTTTGTTGGTATTTGCAAACTTTAAAGGGGAAACGCGCCACAACCTTCGAGGTGACATCCAGGTATACCGTTTTGCCTACGGCAAAATAAACGCAATCCTGAACTTGCCGGCTGGAGAGTTTGTGCTGGTGCATTCACTACCGGCGCTTGGCGCCTATGGTCTCGAAAGTTTTGACATCCCGGGAGAGAACGGCGGTACATTCTTGACTGTGGCTAACCGCCAGTCGCGCGTCTGCTACACCATGAATGATGTGGATGCATACGACACAGATTCGCAAATCTACCGGTGGTGTGCGACATGCCCGTGTGCCGGCGAAAATTGTGGCTCCATGACGATGGGCGCTTTCAAATTGTTCCAGACTCTCAACAGCTCCAACTTCGCTACGCCTGTCGGCAACGTCACGGTGCCGGCGTCTGTGTACATTAAGGCGGCCTCGAACAACACGGTCAAGCCAGTCAAGCTGTCGGATCTCGCCCCTGCTTTTGTGAAGGACGCAGAGGATAACTTTTGCAGTGGCAGCTGTTCCCTGTCGGATGATGGCAAAACCAAGACGGTGCCTGGCCTGCGCGGCGTAACTTCGATGCGATTCTTTCAAGAGGATGGGGAATACTATCTCGCGCTGGCGCAGTCGCTGTGCGAGGCTTCCTGGACTCGCGCTGAATGCATTGGTGAATATGGTGAAAGCGTACACGCGCAGCCACAATCCGCAATTTTGCAGTGGGACAAAAAGGCTGGTAAATTTGATGAAATGCGCTCAATCACCGATGCGGAAAATACTCGACTCTACGGCGTTGATGTGCCAGTGGCTCAGCGTCGGCAACACGAGTTTGCCATGCGTGTGGACGCTGGGCGCGTGCATGACTGGGAGCACCTCGTGATCGATTCTGAGCACTATATTGTTGCCGCGAGTGGAACGCACGGCACCTTGGTCTACCGTTGGCAGTTCTTGTCTGTCCAAGGACTTGCTGGTGGAACCAGCGTGGCGACGGAACGGACGGACACTCTTGTCTTTGTAGCCAGCGATCGTGACATGTCACTAGTAACTCTAGGCCGCGGGATCGTTTATGACGGCGTCGGAAGGCGCACGAGCAATTGCAGCGCCGCAGAGCGCTGCTTGCACTTTCGTGCTGTTGCCAAGAATGC
>Ga0315899_10001493_pt1 | contig 26636 bp, 48 predicted proteins | sample LakEriMetagenome_2_FD_203518 | JGI IMG/M metagenome (GOLD analysis project Ga0315899, IMG submission 203518) | Freshwater fungal communities from buoy surface, Lake Erie, Ohio, United States - Buoy 4 MA112 | ecosystem: Environmental > Aquatic > Freshwater > Lake | place: USA: Lake Erie, Ohio... | reverse complement strand
TGATTGGGGCAAGCCGCATCAGAGATCCGTTACCACTGGCATAACGGTCTGTGCCACCAGCATAGGGGTGCTCTGTTGTCATACGATCAATAGATGTAGAGCAAGTACGACCAATGTCAAAGACATAGTTGCGAGTACCGAAGTGTCCAGACTTACGCCATGTCATGAAGTTGAGAGCAATCTCATTAGGGGCAAAGCCCTGCTTAACAATGTATGCATCGGCAATCGCAACTGCCATAGCACCATCGTCTGTCCACTCACCACATGCAGTGTCATGCACACCACCACCAACCATGTCGGTGATGGGTGTTTTAATTTCTTCGGGACGCATGAACTCATTGGGAGCACCAAGTGCATCACCGATGAACAAGCCCATGAACATGCCAATTGCGTTATCTTTTTCCATGTGTTCCTTGTGTGTTGTAGGGGAAGGGGCAAAGCCCCTGCCTAGTTACGCCGTGATGGTGTCGGCAATGTTCCACAACTCTTGGTTGATGCGAACGTGTTCCTTGATGGATGACAAGCTACGAGCCTTACGCATAACACCTTCGGGGTGTGTCTTGGTGATGGAACGAACCAATGCATTGCCACGAATGACACCCTCTTGCACTCGGTTGAACACCGTCCATGCATCGGTGAAGTCGTCTTCGTTACGTGTCACCTTGAGCACATCTTTGACGGTCTGTGCCACAGCATATGTACCCTTGTCTTCCTGACCTACGTAGTCTGTCCAACGGGTAGCAACACCAGCAATTGCCATGTCATATGCTTGACCATGATCGATGTTGATGCTACGCAAACGATTGATCTTGTCCATCAATGCTGGCAGTGTTTCCACTGTGGTACGCAGCATGTCTTCGAAGGCCAACAACGATTTGCTGTGATAGATACGTGAAGAGAAGCCATCACCAGCAACGATGCCGTTAGAGCAGATGAAACGGAATGCACCAGCAAACAACTTCACTGAGCCAGTGCCATCGTGAGAGTTGTAGAGGATGATTTCAGGGCGCATGTCTTGATCGATGACGTTGATGTCTTCGACCTTGGCAAAGGCCATCATGTGTTGAGCAAATGCAGGGTTGGCAGAGCGGCTACGCTTTTGTGCAGCCTGAACAGGTTGGTAGCCGTAGTCAGCCAACACAGGGATGACATCGCTAGTGTGCAGAGACACATAACGATCAGTCAAACGCTCATGTTTACCAGTGCTGAACACAGCTGGAGCAAGCTGTGCAATGCGCTCTGTAGACAGGGCTGAGTTGTTGGAGTTGCGAGAGAAGATGACGTGCTTAGACATGGTGTTTCCTTTGTGGATGGTGGTGAAAAACTGAGCCTACATTGTAAGGCAAATAAAAAGCTGGTGTCTATTAGGGAAAACCCTTAGTGTCCAGCGAAGTGGTTGGACAACTTACGTTGTGGTTTGGTACGTTCCCACAAGAGACTAGCCCTGCCCCAGTGTATGCCACTGAAGCAAGCACCAGTCACCTGTTCAAAGGGTCGGTGTTTGTGTTTCCGTAGACGGAAGATGTAGAACCTTCCAAGAAACATGAATCGTTTCTCAGTGTAGCGCATTACCTTTTCTCCAAGGGTGTGACAACAGCAGTTCCTCGGATGTGAACAACTTGGTTGTCTGCTGAGATGCAATAGCTGTACATACCATCCAAGTGATCAAAGAAGAACACCTGATCAAGCCATTCGATGTATGTCTTAGGCTTCACAGTGTACAGTTCTGTGGGTTTGTGCAGTATCCAATCGTTGATGTCGTGTTCGTTGATCATTCATCCACCTCCACTACATCATTGATGTGCCAATCATGGTTGTCGTTGCTTGCTTCGAAGCTACCACCGTCCATGTCCCTTGCAAGCTCATACGCTTGCTCCTCATCCTCTGCCTCCACCACCGCTGTGCAGTAGGTGTAATAGCATGCTGTCACTTTAAACTTTTTCATTTGTTTATCTCCTCACAACGGCAACCAAACCCATCAAGAGCAGGGCATTCAGGGTGGTGCTGTGACTGCTCCATGTGCCATCTGATTGCGTAATTCCACATACCCAATGCATCCATGATCGGGGTGTAGTCGCTTGAGTATTCGATGTCCTCACCAGTGCTGTATCGGCGAACAAAGTCTGCAACGATGGCATCGTCAATGCCTGACACATTCGATCCAAAGGCATCGACAAAGGCGGCTTGTTCTGCTGGTGTCATGCTAACGCTCCTTCTGTTTTCATATGTTCAATCGTGCTCTCAAAAGAACGGCGGGTATCTTCAATGAATTCCCACACATCATCGGCGTTGTAACGTTCAACTACCCACCAAACAGTGACTCGTTCGTCCTCTGTAAGCAGCATCTCCATGATCTCTGCATATGAAAGGTTGTCTGGGTATTCAGTAAGCCATTCGCTCAGGGCAAATGTTTCGGCATGTGTCATGCTGTTCTCCAAAGGTGGTGTCATCTCGCCGATCTTTGCATCATAGAAGTCTGCAAGGGTTTCATATGGGACACCCTCTGAACTTGCGGCTTTGAAGCAAGCATCAGGAAACTCCCATTCGTTTTGCATCAGGTGTTGCATTTGAAGGTAGGCTTTTTCTAGTGGTGTCATGCTAATTCTCCAAAGTTGTATTCCTCATCTCGCAGATCATTGTCGTGCTCTTCACGCAGATCTTCAAGTTCTTTGAAATAGATTTGCAATTCATCTGCCAGATATTCAGGCAGGTCAGTTGTCAAACCCTCTGTCTTACCGTCACTCCAAGTGACAGATAGTTTCCAAGATGCAATTGTGTGTGTCATACATTATCCTTTGAAGTCAAACGGCATGTGAGTTTCAGACACCACATCACCATCAGCATTGAATGCTGTGACAGTGAATGCATTGTCTTCCATACGAATGTGAACGTAACCAGCTTGTCCAACTACGCCACCCTTATCTAAGTCAACCAAGTCGAAGTTGACCACGACAGAGTCGTCATCCCAACGGTCTGTGTTAATTTGCTTTTGATTCATTGTGTGTACCTCCAGATACATAGGTCTAAGAACACCACCACTAGGGCGGCAAGTAGGGTTAGGTTGATGATGCGGTTCATGCACATTCTCCATGTTGATACGGTTCGTAAGAACGAATCTTCGAAGCCTTGTTTGTATGTTTCTCAACATACTTGAGTCTGACATCCTGAGCATCCAATGTCTGGTGCAACAGGTACAGGTCACAGTCTTCTTCCAAGTACACATTGTCCTTGTACTGGTAGCTGTAGCTGCTAACCTTACCAGCAATACCAAGGTTGATCAGCACTTGGCGCTTCACTTTAGCCCAAGAATGTGATGGGTCTGAATAGACAATGACGGTGAATGTTTTGTTGTTCATGTTAGTTCCTCTTCAACAGACTCAGTGACGATGGCGTTTTGTTGTTCAGCTAGTCTCTCCAGTGCGGGGAGGCAAGCAATGTAATGTTCTTCGTTTTCAAAGGTTGCAATTTCTTCTGCCCAAATGCCACGCTTCGATTCAAAATAAACTCGCACTGTCATAGCTGTGCCTCTTCGAGATAGTTGTTGTAAGCGTCTTCAAAACGGCTTCGCAGGGTGTGAAAGTTGGCATCAGTCAGTGATGCAAAGAAGGCGGCAATGATGGCATCACCGTCCCAAGTGCATTGCCTTGCTACGTTTACGCCAAGGTTTTCGAGTTGTTCGGGTGTCATAGTGTTTCCTTTCAGGTTAGCTACGGACATAGACACTAGGCCGTTTGTTGTTCACTTGCATTGCCACTAAGTGACCATGCTTCACAGGGTAGTCGCCATTGACGGCAACGAAGCTGTCGTACACATAGGGGTTGTACTTGACAGGCAAGCCCAGCTGACGAACAAACCCTACGGTTTGGCTGTCGTACTGAGTCTCATCCCAAGTGCCACAGACACCAGCATGGACATTCTTACGACCCTCTCGGATTACTCGTTGACGACCAGCCTCAGACACCTTTAAGGTGGCATCGAACAGCAGGACATTGTCACGGTGGGCAATCACCCTGCCCTTCATTGCACCTTCCAGTGCCTTAACGCTGAAGCACTTCTTGTGCAGGTTGAAATAGACGAACACTTTAGTGGGTGTCATGCTTTGTTTCCTTTCAGGATGGGTTGACGTTTGATCATTGGAAGGTACACCCTAGCACCGAAGAACGCCGTAAACATTTGATCATCGACAATCTTTTCAGAGTGTGCTCTCGCCGCTTTCATTGTGTTGAAGGTGGCTACAGGTGTTTGACTGTCGGGGAAATTGACGATGTATTTGTATCGCATTTTGTTTCCTTAAGGAAGGGTTAAATAAAATCGAAGCTGTACTCAGCACCAGCAGTGACAATCACACCGATGCCGTTACATTCAAACGCTGTCTGTATGGCTGAAGCTTCACGAGGTGAGCAACAATCAACAAACAACGTGCCGTTGGAATATTCACAGTGTGCATATTTTGCACATTCCTTGGCAACATTCACTGCATAGTTACCAAAGGTAATGTCATCCATTACATTCATCATGTCACCATCCCCTGTTAGCTGAGCAACCATCGATGGTCATCTTAAGAACACCGTTCTTAGCGGCGAACAACAGAGCCAGTGCCATTGTGTTGGACAGGCTACAGGTGTCACACTTCACCACTTGATCGGCAATGAACACCTTACATTTGTGGATGTTACCTACGGTAAACAGGGCATCGGGGATGCATTTTTGTTCAATCATTTTGTTTCCTTTCAGGAAGACTAGGGGCTGCAATTGGCATGGCATCATCGTGTTCCATGATGTAAGCCTTACGGCTCACAGTGTCATACATAATGTCATCACCTTTGGAGATGGGGAAGCCACTCATGGCACATTTGCCATCGAACTTGGCTGTCATACGTTTAAGCATTTTGTTTCCTTTAGAAAGAGGAGCGTTGTAATTTAGCGAAGACGTTGTCTCGCACCACAGTGTCGGAGGCTTCGGAGAATGTGTCATTCTCACTGATAGCCCAGAGCATGGCATTGATTGACTTGTCATTCAGCTGATACTTGTTTGCGAAGATGACAAGGTCATCGATCAGGGCATCACCTTGATCTCTATACATTCCGTATTCGTTCATGATGCATCCTTCATACGTTGCAAGACTTGCTGGTTGTAGGTTGGAACTTGTACACAAATCTCATACCCAAGCCGTTCGATGTAACACAAAGTGTTATGAGTTAGTGTTGCAGTGCCAGCAATACAAGCAAAAGCTTGTGCTTTGTCACACACTGGATAGACGGTGTTCTTACCGTACACATCCTTGATTTTCACTGTGATTTTCATGGTGTTTCCTTAAGGAAGTTAATAGGTGAAGCCAACGTAAACCAGTGCCAATCCCTTCACATACAAACAGCGGCTAATGTCTTCGACATCTTGCAGTTCATACGCTTTGTTGATACGACACCAGCCGTTGAGTTTGTAGACCTTCTTCGCATCGGGTTTACGTTTGACATAGTCACCCTTGGTGACTGAGTTGAGCATTACAGCTGACATTTTGTTTCCTTTCAGGAAAAACGAAAGTATGCACAACCATCAAAATCTAATTGAATATCAATTAAATTTCCGAAGTCATCAATCACAAACAACCCAACATGTTCATCATGGGTATAGATATTAAATCTATAGTTTTTCGTAAACATTTTGTTTCCTTAAGGAAGAGAAGCGACATTGCTTCTGTGAGAACTAAGTAGTAATTCTCACAGAAACCCACTGTCTAACACCGACCCCAGTGCCACAGTGGAAATTGTCTCTCACATACATTATCAGCATGATGTATCAGCATGCCTTGTACATTCACCCTGTACAAGCTGGGCTAGTCCATAGCAGTGAGACATGCTTTGCTAAAGCATATCCCCTCACCGACACTAGCATTAGATTTTTAAAGAACTAGGAAGCTACGCTTCACAGCGATGCAACCACAATGTTAGATAACATTCTCCAAAGCCCCTAAGGGCTTCAGGCAAGGCTATCAAAGCTACGCTTTAGACAACGAAACCAGTGGCATCAAGCTTCGCTTTACCCTTAGCATACAAACCGACAATGACTCCGTCATCATCAAGGTGTCGAACATCTGAGTTGTCTCCAGAGACAACAGGGATGCCACGGAATGTCATTGGGATGTCTTGTTCCTTACGGAACACCACCGCCATTCTCATTCCCTTTGCAACAGCAATGTCAACGAAAGGCTGAAAGCCTTCAACACCGCTATAGCTGAACGTCAAATCGTAATTTAAAGGTAAACCTTTACGGTTGGCGTCTTTGGTGTAATCGTAGAATTGAACCTCAGGAAATGCAGCAAATATGTTTACATATTCAGTGCCATCAACATCAGTAAAACCTACGGTTTCCCAACGAATATCTGACGTACCATTCAAACGAACCAGTGGTGTTAAGCTTTGCTTAGAAGCTTTTTTGATCAACTTTGTAACATCAACAACAAGTTGTTGCATGAAGCTGTTACGGTCTTCAAAAAACCATGTGGTTTTGTTGATACGAGCCGTTTGAACAGAGTTCATAGCACCACGACCAGCAAAGTACAAGCATGCTACATCACAGTTGGCGGTTTTTGCCATGCTACAGACATTCCACTTCGTGGTGTTAGCTGGAGCAAGGTATAAAATACCTGTTAGAAACCCTAAGGTTTCACCCTTGGTAGTTTTGGCATCGGATGACACTGAAAGCAAAGCTTTAGAGCGAGTTGACATTTTGTTTCCTTAAGGAAGTTGGCGGTTTAATACATGTTTTCGTTGTAAGCATTTACCAATGCTTCTTTTGCATCAGCATGCTGTTGTTTTTTGATGTCAGCAAAGCTGATGGCATCATCAACGTTAGCAAAATTGGCAAGTATTTCAGTGTTGTCGAATACGACAACCCAACCGACAGTGCCTTGTGCTTCGTTGAAAAGCTTGTGAATCGTGAACATAGTTTGTTTCCTTTAGGAAGTTGGCAACATTGCCGTTGAATGAGCCTCCACTGTAGCAGAGGTTTTGAACAATTTTCTAGGGGTTAACCCTTGGCAACCAGTGCCACCAAATCATCGTAACCCGCTTCTTCTTCACCATATTGAATACCCTTGTCGGATTCAATAGCATCAAGGCAATCTTGAAGCCATTCTATGAACTCATTCATTTCGGAATCAGGAAACTCTCCTTCTGTCGAAAGGGTTCTGATGAATTTTTGAGTCCGAAAATCGTTTTGCTCAAGACAATCATCAAGGACGTCCCAAACGTTGCCACAATTGTCCAAGAGGATTTTTGCAAGGTTTAGAAATTTTGCGGTATCGATTTCAGTTTTCATCTTCATGTCTTTCATTTAATTGAATTCAAGAAAAAATATTCCCTTTTTCACAAGTTAAAAAGGAACTATTTTTTCTATTAAATGAAAGACATGGATTCCCGCATGTAGGCGCAGATCTTAAGACTTTCAAGCTTTTTAAGATGCCAACGGAGTTGTCATATAAAAAGCGATTATGAAAGTCTTAAGTTGATTAATACATTTCGACTACTGGATGGATTGACAGGTTGATGAAACCAAAAGTGTTACAATGAAACCTTTTGTTTGCTGAGTTGTTTTTAACAACTTGATGTGCGCAGATCTCTTCAAGCTGTGGATAAATTGTGGATAACTTTTAGAAGGTTGTGGATAACTTTGATTGAGCTGTGGATAACTTTGTGGATAAGTTGTGGATATACCACCTTGATCAATTGTCATCGGATGGCTAAAAAAACGACAATCTAATGGTAAACCCTATGAGGTCTTCTGATTCTTGATCAGTTTCCCAATTCTTCTAAGTCCTTGATTCATAAGATCTTTTTGAATCTTTAGTTTTGAATTCTTTAATATTTGATTCACCTTGGGTAGCGCCTTGCAATGCAACGAGCACGATCGCTGCACCAGCGCAGCGCTAGGGGGTGCGAGGGCCACACGGGGGTAGGGCGCTATTTGTATACAGCCCCGTCCTAAAATCAGGAAAATGAAGTTGTTAACCACATAGGTTAAAAAGCATATACACAACCACTGTTCCACACTACACCAATTTAGAAGCTCTACAACGAACTAAACATGCTCTACACTACACAGGTATTCCCAAACTAAGAAGTCGGCTATAATGTGCCTTAGAATCGTTCCTAGAAGCTATGCTAAGCTACGTGCAGATCGACACAGAGTACACAACCTATGAGTATCATCCATCTATTACAAACTAAACCTAAAGGTTACACATGTAAAATAAACAAAAATAAAGCTTGACAACCCTTTCGCAAGTGTGTAACACTGCATCCTATGGGGGGTAGGGGGGTTATGAAGACTTCATAGCTTTATAGGGTTCTATAGCATTCTTAAGAATCTTCTTATTACTATTCATAGATACTTTATAGAAACCCTATAGCACTCTAAACTATCTATAAACTATAAAGTCTATAGCACTACAGATGCTATAGATAACATAGAATGCTACAGAGTGCTATAGAATGCTATAGAATATTTACACAGAGTAAAACATGAAGAAGAACATTTGTTTGTTGTCTACGAGAAAAGAACTAGAGGAACAAGGATTGGTTGATACGAAGCCATATTCTGTTGTCTCTGAAATCTATATAGCTATGAACAGAGGAGTGTTAGACAATGTTCACATTCCACATTCAGATGTTTACTTTGTAAGAGCTGCTTTAGAAAAACGTACAGGATATTATTTTCCGTTAGACCGAGTGGAGGCTGCTATGAAGGCTGAAGGTTGGAAAGATCGTAAAGGGGTACATCGCTATGCCAATTAAACGTGGACAGGAAGAGTTTGCTGGTTACAATAAACCTAAAGCAACACCTAAGCATCCAACTAAAAGCCATGTAGTGTTGGCTAAAGAAGGGGATGTGGTTAAACTTATTAGGTTTGGACAGCAGGGTGTTAAAGGTGCTGGAGCCAATCCAACAACAGAGTCTGAGAAGGCTCGTAAGAAAAGCTTTGAAGCTCGTCATGCTTCTAACATTGCCAAGGGTAAGCTGTCAGCTGCATATTGGGCAGATAAGGTGAAATGGTAATGGCTACAAAATCTACAGTGAATGCTGCTGGCAATTATACCAAGCCAACAATGCGTAAGGCATTGGTTGCTAAGGTGAAGGCTGGCACTAAGGGTGGTGATGCTGGCGAATGGTCGGCTAGAAAAGCACAGCTCGTTGCTAAGGAATATAAAGCAAAGGGTGGAGGTTACAAATGAAAGAGCCACAAAAAGCTTTGAAGGATTGGTCAGACCAGAAATGGAAGACAAAGTCTGGAAAGCCTTCTAGTCAAACAGGAGAGCGTTATTTGCCTGAGAAAGCTATTAAGGCTTTGACAGCTGCAGAGTATGCAGCAACAACAAAGGCAAAGCGTAAGGGAACGGCACAAGGTAAACAGTTTGTTGCTCAACCAAAAGGCATAGCTGAAAAGACGGCGAAGTATCGCTAACATGTTATAACTAAGATATTGAAAGAAAGCACATGGCTACTAAAGATACCAAATGGGACAAGTCTGTATCAATGCGGGATGATGTTGTTAAAGAAACAGCTGCCGACCTGAAGAGAACAGCAAGAGGTTTAAAACCAGATGCACCGAATGAACCAGCAAGGGATGCACAACGTTCTGCTGGTGAACGTGCAAGCACTAGGAACATGACACGAGCTGGTGCAGCTGGTATGGCCTTGTCTGCTGGCTACGGTGTTGGACGTTCTATTGGTGAAGCTGGTGGCGATGAGTTGGTACGCAAAGGTATTGAAAAGAGTGGGCTTGGTAAAGCAATTGATAAAGCATCTGCTAGCGATAGAGTTGAACTTAGTGAGAGTGCTAAAGAGCGCATTGCAAAAGGTGAAACCAAAGGTAAGGGTGATGATGAGCGTGTGAACAAGGAAGACTATCCCACCTATAAAAAAGATACGAAGAGTGCTGAAGTGTTTAGAGAGTCTTTCAAGGATGCTAAAGACGCAGGTAAAGATACCTTTAGATATGAAGGTCGTACCTACAGCACTGAAGAAAAACTTGCTAAAGGTGGCATGGTGATGAACAAAGGTATCGGCGCTTCTATGAAGCCTCACAATGTGTTTAATTCAAAAGGAAAGAAATAAAATGGCTACAACTACAGACGCACAGAAGATTGAAAAGTATCGGGCAGCAGCAAACGATAAGACCATCCCACAAGATGCTCGTAATCAGTTGTTGGACAAAGCCAATGAGATTGAGTACAAGGCTTACGAAGCTCAGAAGAAGAAGCTTGCCAAAGGTGGTATGGTTTTGAACAAGGGTGTTGGTGCTTCCGTGAAGCCTCACAACATGTTTAAATCAAAGAAGTAATGTTCAAACAGTGAGATAGATAGATGAGTTATTTGACAAGCAACATCCCATATTTCAAATGTTGGGTTAGAAAAGAGTTTACAAATGGACATCAAAACTATCATGGGGAATACATACACGCATTAGCTGTGGCTGTGACAACTATGCCTGATAGGTGTCTTAGCTTCCAAGTCATCTTCACTGGTTGTGAAGCAGACGATGGTAGTCAGTCAAATGTTCATGGTGGTGCTATGTGGGCTAGGATGCCCATCACGGCTCTGGTGGGTGATATAAAACTAGACCAATGGCCTGAGCGGATGAAGACACATCTTGCACAGCCTTGGGATTGTAGTTCGTACAACCACAGCATTATCCGCATTGACAGAGCGCAGCCAAGCCCTTGGCTATGTAAGATTGATAACGAGTTTCACACAGGACGATATTTGTTTACAGTTGATTATGCAGAGAGTGATGTATCGGAAGATCCTTCACAGCATAAACAAAGTCATGTGTTGATGTTGACGGACGCAGGGGAGTGGACAGGTAATATAGTGGCTCTACCTAACAATAGAGTTAGAGTTACAAGTCCAGCGTATTGGAATACTGGGGAAGGTGCTCCTGACTTTCGACCTAGTCAATGGGTTCATTGTGCGGAACAAGATGATTCGTACATGGACCCCAATGTAACTTTTAACAATCTATACAAGGAATGAACAAAATGATGAAAGCAAAAATGATGGCTACTGGTGGCATGAGTAAAAAAGGTTATGCCGCTGGCGGTATGGCTAAGAAGGGCTACGCTGCTGGTGGTATGGCTATGGTTGAAAAAGACGGTATGAAAGTACCAGCGTTTGCTGCAGATGGCAAAGGCAAGATGGCTAAGGGCGGTGACGTGAAGAAGAAGATGGAAGACAAAGCTATGCCAAAAGGCAAGCCCACAGGCGTTGCCATTCTCATCACCCCTGCAAAGAAGATGAACATGGGTGGTGCTGTTAAACCAATGGCGAAGAAGAAGTAATTTATGAAAGTTCCTATTAAGTCTTCAGCAGCTGAAGCAAAAGCACTTATTGCAGCAAAGCTTAAGGACAAGTCTTTGTCGTTTGGTGACAAGCGTAGGCTTGAAGATCAATATATGGAATATGCAAAGGGCGGCGATGTTGTTGCTAAAGCTAAGCTCACGCCTAAGCAGACTAAAAAGGTCGGTAAAGTTATGGGTGAGTTTAAAGACAAGACTCTTCACAGTGGTAAAGGTGGTAAGGTTGTTAAAGATCCTAAGCAAGCTATTGCTATTGCTTTGTCTGTTGCTAGCCGAGCCAAGAAGAAGTAATGGCAGATTCTAAGTCTAAAACGTATAACGTAGCATGCCTTGTGAGAGATCAAGTGTATACGCTGTATACGTGTCCCCAAAATTGTAGAGCATATATGAATTTGTTGTACATAGCTAATGCTACAACAACAACTCCTGCCATTAGCATTGAATGGATAAGAGCTGATGGTTCTCATATGCACATCATTGGGGATAAGAATTTGACTGCTGGGGAAACTATTCAATGGTCAGGTGGCTATATTGTATTTGAAGCTGGAGATGCGATGAAGGCTACAGCAACTACTCATGCTAGTCCACACGTTGATGTCTTATGTACTGTAGAAGAGTTCTTCCTATCTAACAGATCAAAATAATTAGAAAGAAATATATGGCTAAAGAACTAACAGAACAACACAAGAAGTTTCTTGATGTACTATTCAGCGAAGCTAAAGGCAACATTGCCAAGGCTAAAGTGTTGGCGGGTTTCTCTGAGAACTACAAAACTTCTCAACTCACCAACTACCTCAAAGAAGAAATCATTGAAGCTACACAGCTCTACATCGCTATGCATGCTCCCACTGCAGCCATTGCTATGGTTGGTGGTATAATGGACCCCACTGAGCTGGGCATCAAAGAGAAAATGAATGCTGCTAAAGATTTGTTGGACAGGGCTGGTCTTGTGAAGACTGACAAGGTTCAAGTTGAAAGCACAAACGGTGTGATGATTTTGCCAGCGAAGGATCGATCAGAGGACTAAGATATGACCAGAGAACTTGGAGCGTGGATATTGCCACAGGCTCCCAAGACGGACACCTATGTACCCATTCCAAAGCTTGGACGTACTATACCGTTTGGTTATAAGCAGGATGAGGAAGATGAAACAATGCTTCTCCCAATCCCTCTTGAGCTTGAAGCTCTTGAGAAAGCTAAGAAGCATGTAAAGCAATATAGCTTACGAGATGTTGCAGCTTGGCTATCCAAAGTTACAGGTCGGTCTATAACCCATGTTGGTCTAAGTAAACGAATCAAAGATGAGCAATCCTTTAAAAGACGGTCTTCAACATATCGCAAGCTTGCCGAGCGGTACAAAGAAGCCCTTGAAAAAGCGGAAGCCTACGAAAAAAGAGTCGGCTCCGAAACCTGCGATAGTTATTTCGACACCGACCAATACCGAGCCATTAGAGACACCTTCCCTCCCGCCGTTGATTGAGGAGCCTGTAGTTGAGTCTCAAAACATCATCTTCAAACCCAACCCCGGCCCTCAGACATTCTTCTTGGCAGCTGGTGAAAGGGAAGTGTTATACGGTGGTGCAGCAGGTGGCGGTAAGAGCTATGCTATGTTGGCTGATCCTCTACGTTTCATGGGTCATCCACAATTCTCAGGGTTGTTGTTACGACATACAACCGAAGAACTACGAGAACTAATTTGGAAAAGCCAAGAGATGTATCCGAAGATTTATCCGGGCATCAAATGGTCAGAACGAAAGATGCAATGGATAGCTCCTAGCGGTGCTCGTCTATGGATGTCATACCTTGACAGAGATGAAGACGTTATGCGTTATCAGGGTTTGGCTTTTAGCTGGATTGGTTTTGATGAATTGACACAGTGGCATACGCCGTTCGCATACAACTATATGCGCTCACGTCTGCGTACAGCTGCCTCAGACCTGCCAATCTACATGAGATCTACCACCAACCCCGGTGGACCCGGACATGCTTGGGTAAAGAAGATGTTTATTGACCCATCTCCAGCTGGTAAAAGCTTCTGGGCAACCGACATTGAGACAGGTAGGCCATTGACCTACCCCAAAGGACACAGCAGAGAAGGTGAATTCCTGTTTAAACGCAAGTTTATCCCTGCGATGTTGACAGACAACCCCTATTTGTCGGAGTCTGGTGACTATGAAACCATGTTGTTGTCTCTTCCAGAGCACCAACGTAAGCAATTGCTTGAAGGAAACTGGGATGTTGCCGAAGGTGCAGCGTTTCCTGAGTTCAACAGGTCTGTTCATGTGGTTGAACCGTTCGATATTCCCAACTCATGGGCCAAGTTTAGGGCTTGTGACTATGGATATGGTAGCTTCTCAGCTGTTATATGGTTTGCTGTCACCCCAAGTGACCAACTCATCATCTATCGTGAGCTGTATGTGTCTAAAGTGCTGGCAAAAGACCTAGCACACATGGTGTTAGAGGCTGAACGCAACGATGGTGTCATCCGATACGGTGTATTGGACAGCAGTTGTTGGGCAAAACGTGGTGACACTGGACCATCCATCGCAGAAACGATGATTATGGAAGGTTGCCGATGGCGACCTGCTGACAGAAGTGCTGGAAGTAGGGTGGCTGGTAAGCAACAATTGCACAGACGCTTGCAAATGGACCCATTTACAGATATGCCTAAGATGGTTATAACAAGTAATTGTGTTAATACTATAGCGCAACTACCAGTGCTCCCATTGGATAAAAAGAATCCAGAAGACATTGATACAAAGTCTGTTGATCACATCTACGATGCCATCAGATATGGAATTATGAGTAGGCCGAGAAGCAATTTGTTTGATTACAACCCTCTCACTACGTCACATGCTGGAATGCGTACAGCAGATCCAACATTCGGTTATTAAAGGAACACTATGGCGACTAAGCAATCATTTATGGACGACAGAAACCTGTCATTGGACGACAGCAAAACTAAAGATGAGGACTCGTTCAAAGGCAATGGCTTAATCCAGTTTATTAACGAGCGTTATAGCCGTTCTGAAGAGAGTCGCCGTTCTGATGAGACACGTTGGCTACGTGCCTATCGAAACTATCGTGGTTTGTACGGTCCAGATGTACAGTTTACAGAGACTGAGAAGTCTCGTGTGTTCATTAAGGTGACAAAGACTAAGGTGCTTGCGGCATACGGTCAAATCACTGACGTATTGTTCTCCAATAACAAATTTCCCCTGAGCATTGACCCATCTGTACTGCCTGATGGTATTGTCGAAGCTGTTAGCTCTGATCCAAAGGGTACAGAACCCAACAAAGTAAAGAATGAAATTCCTTATGGTGAAGGTGCTGTCATTCCTGAAGGCTTTGACTTGGATAAGCTGGAAGAGATGTTGGGTGCTATGCAGCAAGACCTGAAAGACCTGCCCAACCTCAAAGAAGGCGCAGGTGTTACACCATCTTCTGTAACTTTCTATCCAGCTATGGTGGCTGCTAAGAAGATGGAGAAGAAAATCCATGATCAGCTGGAAGAGACAGGTGCAACTAAGCATCTTCGTTCCACAGCTTTCGAGATGGCGCTGTTTGGTACAGGTGTGATGAAGGGTCCGTTCGCAACCAACAAGGAATATCCAAATTGGAAAGACGATGGTACATATGACCCACTGATTAAGACTGTACCAGATGCATCGTCTGTGTCTTTGTGGAACTTCTATTGGGATCCTGATGCAAACAACACAGAAGAATGCCAATACGTCATTGAGCGTCACAAGCTCAACCGTACACAACTAAGGGCTTTGAAGAAGCGCCCATTCTTCCGTGGCAATGTCATCGATCAAGTTATTGAGCAGGGTGAAAGCTACGTTAAGAAGTATTGGGAAGACGACTTGAAAGACTACGCACCAAACTTTGGTGTTGAACGCTTTGAAGTTTTGGAATATTGGGGTAATGTGGACGTAGAGATGTTGCAAGACAACGAGATTATTATTCCTAAAGAGTTTGAGGATGCTGGCGAACTTCAAGCCAACATTTGGTTTTGTAATGGCAAGATTCTTCGCCTCGTCCTCAATCCGTTCAAGCCATCAAAGATTCCGTATTATGCTGTCCCCTATGAACTGAACCCCTACTCACTTGCAGGTGTTGGTGTCGCCGAAAACATGGACGACACTCAAACCCTGATGAATGGTTTCATGCGCATGGCGGTAGATAATGCGGTTCTTTCTGGCAACCTTGTGTTTGAAGTTGATGAAACCAACCTGACACCCGGTCAAGACATGTCTGTCTATCCCGGCAAAGTGTTTCGCAGACAAGGCGGCGCACCCGGTCAAGCTTTGTTTGGTACACAGTTCCCCAACGTGGCGCAGCAAAACCTGCAGCTCTTTGACAAGGCTCGTCAATTGGCTGATGAGTCAACTGGCTTGGCTTCTTTCTCACACGGTCAAACTGGTGTGTCTGGTGTTGGTCGTACTGCATCTGGCATTAGCATGCTTATGAACGCTGCTAGCGGTAGTGCTAAGACAGTGATTAAGAACGTTGATGATTATTTGCTTGCCCCAATCGGTAAGGCATTCTTCAACTTCAATATGCAGTTTGACTTTGATCCCACCATTCGTGGTGACTTGGAAGTTAATGCTCGTGGTACAGAAAGCTTGATGGCTAACGAAGTGCGAAGCCAACGACTGATGCAATTCTTGCAGATCGTTGCCAACCCTGCTCTCATGCCTTTTGCTAAAATGCCATACATTGTTAGAGAAATTGCAAAGAGTATGGATCTTGATCCAGACAAGGTGACTAACAACATGGACGAGGCAATGCGTCAAGCATTGTTGCTACAGAAACAACAAGCTCCTGCAGAGGGTGCTGCACCACAAGGCGTTGCTGGACCTCCCGGCGTTGCCGATATGACAGGCGGTGGTGGTGGTAACATTGGTATTGGTGCAGCTCCTGTGCCGGGTGAACAAGGATTTAGTGGTAATGAACAACAACAAGCCGTTCCTCCCCAAGCTTAAACCGCTTACTGGTAATCAAATTCAATGGCAAGCATTCTGTGAAATGATTGACTATGCCATTGAAATGGAACAACGTAAGCTTGAACAAGCAGGTGACTTGAAGGAAATCTTTCAGGCTCAAGGTGCAGTGATGAAGCTGCGTCAGTTAAAGAAATTAAAGGATGAAGTCGATGCAAGTAAATAACGTATTAGCCGAAGGTGGTGTGATGCAAGAGGGCGGCACTCAAGACCCTGTTAGCGGTAACGCTGTTCCTCCCGGTGCTATGCAAGAAGAAGTCAGAGACGACATTGACGCTAAGCTCAGCGAAGGGGAGTTTGTATTTCCAGCAGACGTAGTGCGCTACTTCGGTCTGCAAAAACTTATGGCCCTACGTGATGAAGCAAAAGTTGGTTTGCAGAAGATGGCTGAGATTGGTCAGATGGGTAATGCTGAGGAAGTTGAAAATCCAGAAGCTCTTCATGGGGCTGGTGCATCTGCTCCTACTGCTCCTGCTCCTGCAGCAAACGATTTTGGGTCTGAAGTAGATATGGCACTGGCAGAGACTGGGCAGACTGAGCAAGCCTTTGCTGTTGGTGGTGTTGCTTCTCAGTCTAAGGCTGACACATATGTCAACGAAGCTGGTCAGAAAGTGTACATCCCACAAGTAGCTGGCAACCCAATCATCCCTATTCCTATGGGTTTCACGAAACAGGAAACTGTTGCTGAATCTATGCAAGCACCTGTAGAAACTGTACAGCAACCTGTACAAACTATGTCTAAGGGTGGCTTAGCCCGTAAGCGTAAGAAGTAATATATAATACAAATACCATAACCAGTGACGGGCTGGTTGGTACTTAATAACACCCGTCATTTTTGGCTACCTCTCTCCCTGTATTGACAGCAACAGATAGCCCCAACTTAAATAGGTAAATATGACTGAAGTAGTTCTTGACCAGAAATCTCAGGTGGCAGCAGTGTCTTCGTTTGGTAAGCGTAATGCTAACAGTGAACGGATTGAACACGAAGAAGCTGAGTTAAAAAAACTCATTGATCAAAACAACGGCACTGAAAAGAAGACCGATGACGATGGTGTTGATGATAGCAACTTAAGTGCTGAGGAAAAAACATTTAAGAAGCGTTACGGCGACTTGCGCCGTCATTCACAACAACAACAAACTCAGCTACAAACTCAGATTGATGAGCTGCGTAGTCAGCTGACACAAAGCACAGAGAAGCAAATCAAGCTTCCAAAGAGCGAAGATGAGTTGAATGCATGGGCGGCTCAGTACCCTGACGTAGCTAAGATTGTTGAAACAATTGCTTTGAAGAAGATCCGTGAAGAGAATCAAGAGTTCAAAGATCGCATGAAGACTTTGGATGAGCGTGAAATGCAAACTGCTCGTGACAAAGCTGAGGCTGAGTTGCTGAGGATGCACCCAGACTTTGACAAGATCCGAGACACAGATAGTTTCCATGATTGGGTTGAAGAGCAACCTAAGTGGGTACAGAATGCGTTGTATGAAAACGACACAGATGCCAAAGCTGCAGCTCGTGCCATTGACCTGTACAAGTCTGACATGGGTAAGACTAACAAGCCTCGTAGTAATCAAGACCGTGATGTTGCACAGTCCGTAGGCACACGCCGTGGTGCTTCGTCACCTTCGAACAGCGATGAGGCTGGTGTAATCTACGAGAGTGCTGTCAATAAAATGACTTCACAACAGTACGAGAAGAACCAAGAAGCCATTCAGAAGGCTATTCAGTCTGGTAAATTTGTGTACGATATTAGTGGTAATGCACGATAATTGTTGACACGTAGCAAAGTTATGCTATAACTTTACACAGGATTGGGGTTTCTCAGTCCTGTTCTTTGCACAAGGACACTTGCAAAAGTCTACCCTTTGTGCATTTAACTGTAACGCAAAACTGTAAGTGAACAGATCACCCAGTCTAGTTAGCCCACACTTTTTAGATACTCTAGATTTCTAATAAGTGTGTACCTGATGTTAGATGGCCCTGCTGAACTAAAGTGAGCGTATTTATATATGCCCAATTTAATATCTTAGGAGGATACATCATGGCATTTCCATCAGTAGCCGGTCACGGTAATTTGCCCAATGGCAATTTTAGTCCCGTAATCTATTCGAAGCAAGTACAACTTGCATTCCGTAAAGCTTCGACAATCGAAGCAATCACCAACAACGACTATTTCGGCGAAATCGCTCAAATGGGCGACAGCGTGAAAATCATTAAAGAGCCAGAAGTTAGCGTTCAGTCGTATGCTCGTGGTACACAAATCACAGCACAAGACCTGAATGACGAAGACTTCACCTTGGTCGTTGACCAAGCTAACTACTACGCTTTCAAAATTGACGACATCGAAGCCGCTCACTCTCATGTGAACTTCATGACTATGGCATCTGACCGTGCAGCTTATCGCTTGCGTGACCAGTATGACCAAGACGTGTTGGGTTACTTGACTGGCTTTGCTCAGTCTGCCAAGCATGTCAACGCTGACACAGCTCGCACTACCGCTTCTGGTACTAAGGCCGTGACTGCTGCTGGCTCTGACGAACTCTTGGCTTCTATGAAGCTCAAGAAGGGCAGCTTCGGTAACATCACTACAGCTTCTGCTGGTGAGCATTCCATCCCATTGGCTCCACGTTTGCCCGGTGCTACCACCATGCCTACCGATGTCGCATCTCCTTTGATGGTGATCGCTCGTATGGGTCGTTTGTTGGATCAACAATTCGTTGACACCCAAGGCCGTTGGTTGGTCGTGGACCCAGTGTTCTTGGAACTCTTGAAAGACGAAGACAGCCGTTTGTTGAACGGTGACTTTGGTGGTTCAGGCTTGCAAAACGGTTTGGTGTTGAACAACTTGCACGGCTTCCGTGTGTATGTGTCTAACAACCTGCCTAAGATTGGCACTGGTCCCGGTACTACTGGTACTGCTAACCAGAACACCAACTTCGGTGTGATCTGCGCTGGTCAAGATTCTGCTGTGGCAACTGCTCAGCAAATCACCAAGACTGAAAGCTATCGTGACCCTGACAGCTTCGCTGACATCGTCCGTGGTATGCACTTGTATGGTCGTAAGATCCTTCGTCCGGAAGCCCTTGTTACTGCAAAGTACAACGCTGCCTAATTGAATTTGGGGGAGCTTAAAACGCTCTCCCTTTTCTACTACTCTTAAAAGGAAATATAAAATGGCTACTGTTACTACTCTGGCTTCTGGCAAAACTGCTGGTCGCATTGTTGGCTCCGTCCCTTACTTGGCTGATGTGAGCATCGACTTCGCTGCTGCTGCAACTGCTAAAGGCAGCGCCTTGGCTGCTGCTGACGTTATCGAATGTATCAACGTCCCCGCTAACACCCTCATCTTGAATGCTGGTATTGAAGTTATCACCGTTTTGGGTGGCGAATCTAACGATACAACTTTCGACTTGGGCGTGACTGGCGTTGAAGCTGATAACTTTATCGATGGCTTTGATGCTGACGCTGCTGCTGCTGGTGCTTATGCACAAAACGCTGCTGCTTACCAGCCTATCGTGAATGCAACTGCCGACACTATCGACTTGCTCATCGCAACTGCTACCACTGCACCTACCTCTGGTGTTGTGCGTGTGTGGGCTGTGTTGATGGACATCGATGGTCGCCCTGCTGCTGCCTCCGTTGACCGTGAACAATTGGCTTAATAGCTAGTTAAATCAAAGGGGTGGCTTCATAATTGAGGTCGCCCCTTTATTGTTTGTATGCTCTATTAGAGAGCGTTTTATTTAAATTAAGAGGGTTCTCTAATGGCTATTACTTCTGCACTTTGCACAAGCTTTAAAAAAGAATTGTTGGAGCGTAAGCACGACTTCAACACAACTAGCGGTCACACTTTCAAGATTGCTTTGTACACATCATCGGCTTCGTTAGATGCTGCAACCACCAACTACACAACTTCTAACGAAGTGGTTGGTACAGGCTATACAGCTGGTGGAGCTACACTGACAAACATCGATCCTACATCTAGTGGCACTACAGCCTTCATTGACTTTGCAGATGCTACATTTGCTAGCGCAACGATCACTGCAGCTGGTGCTCTTATCTATAACACAACAACGGACGGTGGCTCTAGTACAACTAATGCCGTGGCTGTCATCTCTTTTGGTGGAGACAAAACCTCTACCAACGGTGACTTTGTTGTGCAATTCCCAGCAGCTGACGCAAGCAACGCTATTGTCCGACTCGCATAAATATGTCTACCATCGTCACACGCTCTGGTAAGGGTTCGCCTCTAACTCATGCAGAGGTGGATGCAAACTTTACAAACCTGAATACAGGCAAGGTTGAAACCACAGACACCATTGCGGTTAACCGAGGCGGCACAGGTGGGACAACTGCCTCAGATGCTAGAACTAACCTTGGCCTTGGCTCTGCTGCTGTCTTAGCCGCTGGTTCTGCCCTTGGTGCTGCCACTTTAGACGCTGGTGGTACTGTACCCTTGGCGCAACTCCCATCTTCGCTCACAGGCGGCGTAAGCTACCAAGGAACATGGAACGCAACGACCAACTCGCCAACATTAACCTCCAGCGTTGGTACTAAGGGTTACTACTACGTTGTCAGCGTTGCTGGCTCAACAAACTTAAACGGCATCACCGATTGGAAAGTTGGCGATTGGGCTATCTTTAACGGTAGCGTTTGGGAGAAGGTCGATAACACCGAAGCTGTTACATCGGTTAACGGGCTTACTGGAACTGTTAATATTTCATATGCCCCGAAACAAGTTGATGTATTTACCGTGGGAGATAATACAACTTACACAGCTCCTGCTAATACGCAGTGGGTAAAAGTTACTTGTGTTGGTTCTGGAGGTTTAGTAAGTGGTGCATCAGGTCGTAGATCAACGGGCGCTGGTGGCGGTGGCGTAGCAATTAAATGGCTTGCAATGACTGCGGGACAGACTTTGACATATAACTTGTTAGGTGGCGGCGCAGCTACTGTTTCATCTGGTACGCTAACAATCACAACAATCACGGGCGGTAGAGGTAATGATGGCACTACAACAGTTTACGCAAACTCGTTTACAACTGGCCCTGCTGGTGGAACAGCATCTGGTGGAGACATAAACATTGTCGGCGGTTCTGGCGGTAATTCTTACGGTTCTGGAACTACCATAGCAAATAATTTCTCTGGTGCTGGTGGAAATTGCCCGGGCTTTGGTTCTGGTGGATGCGCTGTAGGTGCAACTGGTCATGGCGGCGTTGCTGGATCAATGTATGGTGGCGGCGCTGGCGGCGTACACGGTGTAAGCAGCACCTCATCTGGGGCGCAAGGCGTTATCATTTTTGAGGCTTATTAAGTCTTAATTTCCAATGGCATACGCTGACCAATATGTAGAAGTTGGATATTATAATACTGGTTATGCGGTAGGAGACTTTGCCTCTTATGATCAAGGCGCTGTTTACGGTAATGCAGTATACGGTGTTGATAGATATGGCATTTCAAATGTCGCAGTTCAATTAACAGGCATCGCTGCCACAGGCTCCGTAGGTGGCTTGACAGTGGTTGCAAGGGCTGTAACACCCGTTACAGGCGTTTCTAGCACCCTTGCTGTAGGTAGCCTAGCTGTTGTAGCCAAGGCTGTTGTAGCTGCTGTAGGTTCTGCATCTGTTGGTGCTGTTGGTACACCAGATGTTCGGTCAATTAACAGAATTCCTGTTGATGGATTAGAAGCCACATTAAGTGTGGGCAGTCTAACAATTGTTGCTAAAGCTAACATTGCAAGTGTTAGTGTGCAGACAACAATGTTACTTGGCAGTGTTGTCGTAAATGCCAACAGCTTATTTGAAGTATCTGGTGTCTTTGCAACGGGTGATGTAGGCGATGTCTCAATTAGAGAGAATGCTAGACCAACCTTTGACGGTGTTTCTGCTACAACTGCACTAGGTGTTGTAACTGTTACCACTGTAGTATTTGATTACAATGCTGTAGCAAACTTATATAGTAGAATGCGCACTGTATATGTGGATAGAAAGTCCACAGGTAAAGAGCGTACAGTGTTAGTAAATGCAGAAGACAGAACAGTATATGTCGCTAATAGATCTAATACATCGACACGTACTGTAGATGTGTCGAGTATGCCACGTAAAACGTACATGTATAGAAAGACTACCTCCGCTGATAGAAGCGTTAGGGTTGCATAAGGAAAACTATGTCATTTAGATGGCCCAATAAAGATCAAAACGAAGTGCTTGATTACAGCGTTGATTGGTCACGCTGGTTGAGTGGTGCAGCCATTGCCTCAGTGACTTGGTATGTTGATGATGCCACAGGTGTGAAGACAGCTATTACAGCTGGCAACACTGTCAATGGTATTCAGAACGTTTCACAAACGGTTAGTGGCAGCGTAGCTACAATCAATCTTGGTCTTGGTACTAACAACACTGAATATAAATTCTATTGCTCTATGTCAGACAATACAGGTAGTACAGCTGAGCGAGTTATTAGACTGCGCATCAAGGAACAATAATGGCATACAACTATATCGGTCTTGTTAATGAAGTGAATAGACGACTCAACGAAGTTGAACTCACATCTAGCACGTTCCCAACAGCTACAGGCTTCTATGCTCACAACAAGGATGCTGTCAACTCTGCCATCCGTGACATCAACCACACACATTACGAATGGCCTTTCAACCATGTATTAGCTGAAGAAGTGTTAACTGCTGGTACTACTCGTTATGCATTTCCTAGCGATGCCAACACCATTGACTTTGACACTTTCCGCATTAAAGAAAGTTCAACCTTTGGCAATAACACTGTCAATCTATCTGTGCTTTCTTATGATGATTATCTAAAGAACAACATCGATCAGGAATACACAACTGACACATCAAAGCGTGGACCACCTTCTGCTGTCTTCCAAGCTCCTAGTTTGGAATATGGCATTGTGCCAGCACCCGATCAAGCCTACACAATCTTCTATGAATACTATCGCATCCCTGTAGATCTTGAAATCTTTGACGATGTGCCAGATATTCCAGAACGCTTTAGGCATGTAATTGTCGATGGTGCAATGCACTATGCATATATGTTTAGGGGCAATGAACAATCTGCTTCTATTGCCAAGGCTAAGTTTGACGAAGGCATTAAGCGTATGCGCACTATGTTGGTCAACCGATATACATACATGCGATCAGGCATGGTGCAACCTTCTAGAGCTTCCAACTTCGGAGACAGGGTTAAGTAATGGCTGACGCATGGCAAACCTATCCCTTTCAGTTTAGCGGTGGTTTAGTTACCAACTTGTCACCGTTGCAGCAGGGCTTACAAGCTCCCGGTAGCGCACGTCTGCTCAAGAACTTTGAGCCTTCTACCGATGGTGGATATAAGCGCATCGAAGGCTTTGCTAAATACTCAAGCTCTTTTGTCCCTGCATATGGTGAACCTCTTGTTCACGGTAGTGGTCAAACTGGCACTACGCTAATCATTGCTAACATCTATACAACCCCTGTTGCTGGTGGCACATTGACCATTGCAGGTGTTACAGGCACATACACAATTGCTGCTGGTGGTGTGAGCTATGACTCTACAAACAAGAGAGCCACCCTAACGCTTACAACATCGATGGCTTCTAGCCCTGCCGATAAAGCTGCTGTCACCTTCACAAGCCATGATGGTGTTGTCAAAGGTGTTGCTGTCTGGGAAGACTCTGTTCTTGCATATCGCAATAATGATATATATGCTGGCACTGGTGCTAGCTGGTCTAAAATTAATAAACCGTCCTACGGCACTGTGCTGGTTAATGGCTCAGGTCAGACAGGTAGCTCATTAGCTATTGATGGTCTTACGGATACTCCGAAGGCTGGCGACACATTCACTGTTGCTGGCATTGAGAAGATTTATACCGTCACAGCCAATGCCACTGTGACATCTGGTGCAGCCACTGTTGCAATTAATCCAGCACTTGCTTCATCTCCTGCTGATAACGCAGCCGTCACTTGGAGGTCTGTAAGCTATAGCAGCGGCATCAAGCTACGTACAACTAAGTATCGCATCAACACTGTTGAGAAGATTGCTGGTGTAGACGGTGCTAACTATCCATTCATTTGGAATCAGAATAGTTTCACTTTTGTAGACAGCTCTGCTGATTTGCTTGGCGCACAGTTTGTTGTATTCCACAAGAATCAAATGTTCTTTGCCAAAGGTGATCAACTTTTCTTCACAGCTCCCTATACTGACACAGACTTAAACCCTGCAAACGGTGCTGGTGTTATTGGTGTTGGTGGTCAAATCACAGGGCTTGTTGTATTCCGTGAAATCCTCATCATCTTTACAGAGAAGACAATTAACCAACTCACAGGTAATACACTTGCTGATTTTTCTTTGCTTCCTATCACCCGTCACATTGGCTGTGTAGCCACAGACACCATCCGAGAAATTGGTGGTGATGTTATGTTCTTGGGTCCAGAAGGTTTGCGCTTGCTTAGTGCTACAGACAAGATTGGTGACTTAAACATTGGTGTTGTGTCTAAACAGATTCAAGATGAGATGACTTCACTTATTCAAGCAAGCAGCAGCTTTGCTAGTGTTGTCATTAAGCAGAAGTCTCAGTATAGAATATTGGGATACAATGCTTCAATAACTCATGAGAATGCTAAAGGTGTTCTTGGTACACAGATGGTAGGTGATAATACATCTACCATTTCATGGGCTGAGACATCTGGTATTAAGGCTTACGTAGCTGATAGTGATTATAAAAATCAAACAGAAACCATTGTCTTTGGTAACGAAGACGGCTATGTTTATAAAATGGAAAGCGGTAATAGCTTTGACGGAACAAATATTGTTGCCAGCTTTGCCACACCATACGTACCAATTAATGACCCAAGAGTGCGCAAGACTTTCTACAAGATGTTCTTGTACACAGATCCTCAGGGTTCTGTAACCACCTCAGTCAACTTGAAATACGACTTTGACGATTTCGGTAGCATTCAGCCAGCAACAATTACGTTGTCAAATAATGCAGGATCTGTAGGTTTTTATGGTAGTAATACTGCTACTTATGGTACAACTGTGTACGGCACTAAGCTTAAGAAACTATTCCAAACACAGGTGATTGGCTCAGGGTTCACTGTATCTCTGCAATTCATTTCAGATAGTCAAGACCCACCGTTTTCGTTGGATGCTGCGACACTTGAGTATTCAACACACGATAGAAGATAAGGAAATATTATGACGGGTTACGTAAGAGTAGATACGGGCAACAACATTGCAGACGGTAACGTTATTAACGCTGCCGATCTGGACAATGAATTTGACGGTGTACAAGCTGCATTCAATAGTTCCACAGGCCACGTACACGATGGCACAAGTGGCAACGGTGCTCCCATTACAAAGATTGGTCCGGTACAAGACGTTGTTGTAAGCATCTCCACCATGTATCCAAAGACTACAAACACTGTAGACTTGGGTACATCTTCTTTGAAATATAAAGACCTGTACTTGGCTGGTAACGCTTCTGTTGCTGGTACATTGGCTGTTACAGGTGTTGCCACCTTCACAGCTCAGCCTATCCTCTCTAGCCTCACAGCTTCTCGTGCTGTGTTCTCTGACGGATCTAAAGGATTGGTCAGCAATGCCATCACTGGTACAGGCAACGTTGTCATGTCGGCATCGCCTACACTGACAGGAACCATTGATGCTGCAGCTTTGACCACATCCAGCACAGTCACACACAACGGCGGCACAGCAAACGGAGTAGCCTACCTAAACGGTTCTAAGGTGCTTACTACTGGTAGTGCGCTGACGTTTGATGGGACGAACAATCTAGCACTTGGTAGTGGTGGGACTGCAAATGCCGCAACATCATTGACGCTAAATGCCACAGACAATGCTGCTAATGGTAGTTACATCCTTGGCAGACGCAATGGCTCAAGTGCGTGGCTGATTGGCGACACTGCGTCTTCCCTTGGTGCTGGAACAGGCTTTACCAGTTACAACTACGGCACTGCGCCGTGGATTTGGTTTTTGCAAACTGGCGGCGAACAAATGCGCCTAACCAGCACAGGTCTGGGTATTGGGACGAGTTCTCCTAACCAAAAACTTGAAGTTGCTTCTGCAAACTCAGCAGGGTCTTATGCAACGATTCGTCTGAATTCTCCTTACTATCAATATTGGGATTTGGTAAACGACAGTGGTTTTGCTTTTAAGCGAGGCTCGTCTGAATTTATGCGCCTCGACAGCTCAGGCAACCTAGGCTTGGGTGTTACTCCTAGTGCTTGGAAATCTGGAGCCAAAGCCTTTCAGTTAGAAACTACT
>Ga0315899_10001492_pt1 | contig 26642 bp, 23 predicted proteins | sample LakEriMetagenome_2_FD_203518 | JGI IMG/M metagenome (GOLD analysis project Ga0315899, IMG submission 203518) | Freshwater fungal communities from buoy surface, Lake Erie, Ohio, United States - Buoy 4 MA112 | ecosystem: Environmental > Aquatic > Freshwater > Lake | place: USA: Lake Erie, Ohio... | reverse complement strand
CCCAATGATAACCTGGGTTGGAATGGTATCCAGGCTGCTTCTATTAAAAACTTCAGCGCCAACGATCAGTACCAGACGGGGGATGCCTTGATGGGAAGGGTGAATTATGGCTATGATGATAAATATTTGTTGACGCTGACTGCCCGTCGCGATGGTTATTCAGCATTTGGTCAGGGTAACCCAAGGGCAACCTTCCCATCTGCCGCTTTGGGTTGGGTGATAACCGATGAGAAGTTCATGCAGAAGACCTTAAATGTGATTGATTACTTGAAGGCCCGTGTTTCTTATGGTGAAAATGGTAACAGGGAAATCGGTCGCTATGCTGCATTGGCACAACTTTCTTCAGCCAATTATCTTTACACTTCACCTGGCGGTGTAAATATTCCTGCGGGTGCTGTTTCCACCGTTAACATGGCCAACCCCAATCTTCGTTGGGAGCGCCAGGCTTCTGTAAACGTTGGTTTTGACTTTAGTTTATTAAGTGGAAAAATCTCCGGTGCTGCTGATTACTATATACGCAATACCAGTGATTTGTTGGTTAATCGTGCCTTACCGAATATCACAGGTTTTGCGAGTGTAGTTACCAACCTCGGTAAAGTGGACAACTCCGGTTTTGAATTCAGTTTGAATACGGAGAATCTCAAAACCAACAATTTTGTCTGGAGAACAAGCCTTGCCATTTGGAGCAACAAGAATGAGATCATCAGCCTCTATGGCAAGGTACCTGTTACCGATGCCAGTGGAAACACTACACTGAAAGAACTCGATGACCGTGCCAATGGCTGGTTCATTGGGAGGAACATCAATACCGTATGGGATTTCCGCATCCTGGGTGTTTGGAAAGTTGAAGAAGCAGCTACTGCAAGGTCCTATGGTTTTGCTCCTGGCGATTTCAAACTGGATGATGTCAACAAAGATGGCAAGTATACCATCGATGATCGTGTGTTTTTGGGACAAACTGCCCCCAAATTCAACATCAACCTGAGAAATGAATTTACCATCTATAAGAACTGGGACGTTTCCTTCCAGTTGTATGGAAGATTCGGACAATTGTCGCAATTCAACGAAGCGGCCAATGTGGATCGTTTCTATGATCGCGCACAGTTTTACAAGCGCCCTTACTGGACTCCCACCAACCAGATCGACAACTATGCCAGGATGATGTCATCTCTAGGTTCCGGTATCGGTTTGAACGTTTGGAGAAAGTCTTCTTTTGTCAGGGTTAACAACGTAAGCCTTGCTTATACCATGCCGAAGCGTGTAACGGATAAGATGAAATTCCAGGGTTTAAAATTCTATTTCAATATCCAGAATGCACTGACAGTTACACCCTGGGAATTCTTTGACCCGGAGAACAAAGGGTTCACGCCTTCTTATGGAACTTTTGGAATCAACCTGACACTTTAATCAATAGCAGAAACATCCAAATCATTTGTTATGAAGCAAAAAATAAATCGTTTAACCAAATACCTCGCCACATTGGCCCTGGTATTGCTGATCAGCCAGTCCTGCAACAAGGATTGGCTCAAGCCAAAACCACTCTCTTTTTTCTCTCCGGAAAATACCTTGGTAGATGAAAAAGGATTCAATGCCGGATTGGCTGCTATTGCCCGCCAAGTAAGGGATGAATTCTATGGTGATGGACATCCTATTATTACTGAGAACATCTTCTCGGAGTCTGCGGTAGAGGGAACAACCGATAAGTTTGGTCCCGCAGTGAACATGAATCTGCTCATCACCCCCGATGCCAACCTGAACAGTGCTGACTTCAACAGGATCGGATGGTACTGGGAGCGTTGGTACATTGTCATCAGGTTGGCCAATACCATCACTACACGTATTGGTGACGTAAAGGGTATTACCGATGCTGCTAAAAATGTAATCATTGGAAAGGCTAACTTCTATAGATCCTATGCTTATTATCGTCTGGTCAACCAATTTGGTGATGTACCTGCTACTTTCAAGGAACTCACAGAAGCGAAGCTGGACTTTCAATCAGTAAAACGTGATGTAATCCTTCAGCGTTTGAAGACCGATCTTGAATTCGCTGCTGTACATGTTCCATGGGTTGCCAACAAGGGAGATATAAACAAAGGAGCAATCTATCATTTGCTTGCCAAGGTTCAATTGTCATTGGCTGATTTTGATGGGGCAATCGCTTCCACCAATCAGGTGATCAATAATGGCGCTTATAAATTGATGACTGGCAGGTTTGGAGCTGATGCAAGCAATGCCAAGAAAAATGTGATTTGGGACTTGCACAGACGTGCCAACAAGTATTCTGCATCCAATACAGAAGTATTGTTTTCTGTGATTGACCGATATGGTGATCCTTCTGCAACTTCAACCGGTACAACATCCATGCGCCAGGCGCTCCCCTTCTTTTCATCTGCTGCGATCATCACGCCAGATGGCAAATCAGGTATGTTGGCTGTAAAAGCTGAATTCGATCACATGACCAATTACGGGCGTGGTATCGGAAGATGCAGGGCTACCCCTTACTCTACCCGATACATCTGGGATGATACCAAAGATTGGCGCCACGATACCGTTTCCGGAAACTGGATGGATATGGAAAACCTCGTTTACAACAACGAAGGTACTCTGAAAGGCAAATCTCCTTTTTATGGCGAAAGGCTGCGTTTATACAGTTCTACTGGAACGTTGTTGGTGAGTGGTGGTGATACCATCAGGACCTGGTTCTCCTGGCCGCATTACAAATTGTATGTGGAAGATGAGATCCGGTATCCATGGCAAGGCGGTAATACCGATTGGTATATTTTCCGTTTGGCAGAAACCTATCTGTTGAGGGCTGAAGCTTATTGGTGGAAAGGGGATGCAGCCAATGCAGCTGCAGATGTCAATCGTGTAAGGACCAGGGCCAATTGTTCGCCGTATACTGCCGCTCAGGTTGATATCGGAACGATCCTTGATGAGCGTGCAAGAGAATTGTACTACGAAGAGCCCCGCAAGACTGAGCTGACCAGGATAGCATTTACCTTTGCCAAGACCGGGAAATCCTTCAAAGGCAAAACCTATTCCACTGCCAGCTTCTCTACTGCCAACTTCTGGTATGATCGTTTGATGGACAAGAATGATTTTTACAAGAGAAATATCAAAAATGTCCGTGGTGATGCCTATACCATCAGCCCATACCATGTGCTGTGGCCAGTTCCACGTCAAGCGGTTTTGGCCAACAGCTTGGCTGTTTTGAACCAGAACCTGGGCTACTCAGGATCTGAAAAGAATATTCCTGCTTTGGATAAAATACCAGAGTAAATCTCTAGGATTAAAACATGTACCCCATTCCTGAAAAGGAGTGGGGTATTTCTTTTGGTAAAAAGACTGCGCTCAGTTTGTTTGGCCAATAGAGGGAAGGGAATAATTCAGTAAATTGCTTTACAATTTTTTGCAAATGAAAAGAATGAAAAAAATTTCAATGTTTCTAGTGGGATCGGTGGTATGCCTGAGCTTTCTGCAATTCAAGAAGGCAGAGCCGGTAACATCCACTACGGAAGATCCGAGGAAAATCTATACAGAAAAATGCGCCTCTTGTCATGGAGAAAAAGTGGAAGCATTTGTCGACCGCAAATGGAAGCATGGCACCAAGCGAGAAGAACTAATTGCCAGCATCACCAATGGTTATTCCGATTTTGGCATGCCGGCATGGGAAGGCGTTGTAGCTGAAAAAGATATTGCTGCAATCGCTGACCTGATTGTAGAGAGTCTCAAGACTGTTTCTCAATATGATTTCACCAAAGAGAAAAAGAAATCAGATGGTCCTGCTATTTTCAAATCCACAGGCATGACCGTAGTATTGGATACGATTGCATCTGGTTTGTCCAGTCCCTGGGGATTTGAACAGCTGCCGGATATGACCTACCTGATCACAGATCGCAGTGGTACTTTGTATCATATCGACAAAAACAAAAACAAAACCGCGATCAAGGGAACTCCTGAAGTGGTTGCAGAAGGTCAGGGTGGAATGTTGGACATCACCATCCATCCGAAGTATGCTGAAAATGGATGGGTATATATCTCTTACTCAAAAGGTAAGACCATCGATGGTAAAAAACTCGCCACTACTGCTGTAGTAAGAGGAAAGATCAAAGGGGATCAGTTTATGGATTCTCAAGAAGTATTCGAAGCATTGCCTTATGCACCAACCAAACATCACTATGGTTCAAGATTGGTATTCGACAAGAAAGGGTATCTCTTTATTTCCATGGGTGAACGAGGTATGGAAAAAGTATTTCCTCAAGATATCACAACGGCCCCCGGTAAGATCCATCGCATCAATGACGATGGCTCCATCCCCAAAGACAATCCTTTCCTGGCTACTGCTAATGCGGTCACTTCTGCCTATACCATGGGCAACAGAAACCCACAGGGAATGACCATGGATCCCATTACCGGATTGATCTGGGAAACAGAACACGGTCCTCGCGGAGGCGATGAACTCAACATCATCAAGGCCGGCACCAACTATGGATGGCCCGTGATCTCCTATGGCATCAACTACGACGGCAAACCCATCACACCCATCAGCAAAAAAGAAGGGATGGCACAACCGGTAACCTATTGGATTCCGTCTATTGCACCCAGTGGATTGGCTTTTGTGAGTGGCGATAAATATCCAGCCTGGAAAGGCAGCTTGTTGGTAGGATCTTTGCGGTTCAATCATATTGCCCGCTGCACCATGAAAGACAACAAAGTAGTATCACAAGAGAAGATCCTCTTGAATGTTGGCCGTACCCGCAATGTGGAAATGGGAAAAGATGGATATATCTATGTAAGTATCGAGGGACCCGGCACCGTGTTCCGCTTGAAGCCCATGTAAGGCTAGAAAAAAATCATCAAAAAAAAGGCGCTCAACTGAGCGCCTTTTTTGCGTAATCAATGCATTTCTTGACTTCCCGAATGGCATCAGAGCCGGCAGGTGTTTCGTATTCGTATTCTACAGAGATCGGAATTTTGTATTTGTTCTTTTTGATCAGTTGCAGGATCTCCACAATCGGCGTATCACCCTTGCCCCATTCCACATTGGCGCCGCCATTGGCTTTGTTCTTTCTGTCCTTCAGGTGCATGGAAGTGATGCGGTCGTGTTTGGCTTCGATGAGGGCAAGCAATGATTCTTTGGTGTTGTTTCCACCTGCAGCGATATAGTGACCGCAATCCAGGTTCATGGAATTGTAGGGAGACTGTGCGAGGGCCTCATCCCATGCAGTGTCTGTTGCCTGCAGGTGGGCATGGTATCCAACATATACCTTGTGTTTGGCTGCGATATCACCCAGGCGTTTCGAATGAGCCGACTTAGAGGGGAGTTCAACGGTAACCGAAGTAGCACCCAAAGCTTTGGCAGCTTTCATGGCATATTCAATCTCTCCGTCAGAGTTGTTTTCTCCCAGGGCATTGGGTTTATAGGCATAGATCGTAACGCCTGCATCCGCAAACTTCTTTTTGATCTCTGCAAATTTTTCCATGCCAACGGTTTCACGCCACTCCTTTGTTTTCTGTGCACGCTCTGCAAATGATTTTCTTTGTTCATCGGTCATTTGCGGACGAAGTCCGGCTGCTGCACCTGCCGGGGGTGGTCCCATTCTCATGGGTCCGGTATTGGCAAATGGATTGCCGGCATAGGCTTCGGCAGGATCACCCATGAGTTCGATCGCATTGATGCCACAGGTTTTGCAATAACCGATCAGGTCATCAATCGTGCCGGGCATGCTGCGAAAGGAATAGGTGATGGCACCCAGCAATACTCCTTTGGGTTTTGCGTTGGTCAATGCTGCCAGGTCTTTGGCAAAAAACAAACCTGCACCTGCCAGGGCAGATTGGGTAAGGAACGATCTCCTTGAGTGGTTCTTATGGCTCATGTTCGTTGATTTTATTGATTGGATGATTATTGGTTCAAAGCTTTGCGGAGCAGATTGACACTTTTTCTGACACCCGATCTTGCCTCTTCCTTTCCTTCAAATTCAATAGAGATATAACCCTGGTAGTTGACCTCTTTCAGGATTTTGATGATACGGGGATAATCCAACTCAAGGGAGTACCATTCACCGCCTCCATAGTATGTTTTGGCTTGTACAAAACTGGTTTTGGGAGCGATCATTTTCAATTTATCATAAGGGTCTTCGAGGAAGTTACCGGTATCCATCAGCAATCCCAGCCAGGGTGAGTTTACCCGCTCATGGATCTTCAGCATCCCTTCCGGAGTAGAACCCAGTCCCCAGTGATTTTCCAGTGCCAGCAATACCCCGCATTCCTCAGCTTTTTTCAGGCATTGGTTGATGCCATCGACACACCACTTATAACCATCTTCTTCAGTATATCCCGGAATAATGGGTTCAATGCCTCTGTTCTTCATAAGATCGTCGAAGGATTTGATGGTATTCCATCTTCCGGTATTCAACCGGAGACAGGGGATTCCCATTTTATAAGCCAATTCGATGCAATGGTTGGTATGGTCTACATGCTTTTTCAATTCTTCCTTGTCCGGAGTGACGAAGCCTTGATGAATCGAAAGGCAGGTCAGGGCGATGCCATTGAGGAAAGCATGTTTCTTGATCTTTTGCAGATAGGCATTGTCTTCTCCTTCCATTTGACGGTGCAATACATCAATGCCATCCAAACCCAATGCTGCGGCCTCATCGATCACTTTTTCAATAGGAAATTTATCTCCTTTGAAATGCCAGTAGGAATAGCTGGAAACACTCAGTTTGATTTTGGAGGTTGTGTTTACCGGAACAGGCATCATGGCTTGTGCTGGGAGGGCTCCCGTCATGGCGGCAAGTGCTGTGGTCTGAAAGAAGTTTCGGCGTTGCATATGAACATGAATTTAGTCAATTCATTTCATTTTTTTTGATTATCCTTGCGACGCATTATCATCATTTTCAGCATGGATACCTCCTGGCTTTCAAGAACAAGTTTATTGATCGGCGAAGAAAAATTACAGCAGCTTACCCGTCAGCATGTTATGGTGGTAGGCTTGGGTGGTGTGGGTTCTTTCGCGGCAGAGTTCATTGCCCGCAGCGGGATTGGTAAAATGACCATCATTGATGGGGATGTCGTGGATCCCACCAACCGCAACCGGCAGTTGCCTGCATTGGCTACCAATCACGGCGTTTCCAAGGCTTTGATCATGGAAGAAAGGCTTAGGGCCATCAATCCGGAAATAGAATTGAATGTGGTCAAGTCATTTGTGAATCCTGAAATGGTGGAAGAGCAGTTGTCCTTAGAACCGGATTATGTGATTGACGCGATCGACAGCATAACCCCCAAGATCACCTTTCTCAAACTGGCTCATGAAAAGAAAGTAAGGGTGGTCAGCAGCATGGGTGCAGGTGCCAAGCTCGATCCAACAAGACTGCAGGTGGTAGACATATCAAAGACCTATAATTGCCCCTTTGCGCAACAAATCCGAAAAAACCTAAAGAAACATGGCATCAGAAAAGGGATCAAGGCCGTTTTCTCTCCTGAAGAACCCATCAAGGAAAGTCTGATGTTGACCGATGGCAAAAATTACAAGCGGTCAGCTTACGGAACCATCTCTTATCTGCCAGCGGTGTTTGGTGCTACAGCTGCTTCTGTGGTTATCAGGGATTTGATCAATCAATAAGTGTTTCTAAAAAATCTTCTTCTATCATTCTTTCTCCAAATCTTTGGAGCAAGAAATTCGTTTCCTGGAGCAATTGCAATCTTGCAAACTCCGAAGTGTAATCACCCATTCTCCATACTCTGATGAATTTCTTGTGGCTGTTAGCACCTCCATCCTCACTTAGGATCAAGTGATGAATATTTGAAATCTCTTGATCAGATAAATGACTGAAGATTCCCTGATACAGCAATCTTCTGGTATGTGTTCGGGCATCTAAAGCTGGTCTCATATATTTTCTTTTGGCACAAGCTCAAATTCTTAGGTTAAGAAAAAATGAATTCATGTTTATCAAAGTATGAACAGATCAACTTTGTTGAAAACATGTGAATCGTTGAAGGCAGATATGAGTTTAACTTCAGGTTGCTCTTTTAAAAATCTATGTATGGAAGAAAAATTATTCTTCTTTCGATTCAGGTCAAATGAATCTTTTGAATTAAAAGAATATCTCAAGGTTTACATGGCTGAAAATCAAGATGTGGAGATTCTCATAGGATCCGACTCTCAAAACTATGAGAACCATACGATTTTTGCTACCGTAGTTGCACTATATAAGAAAGGGAAGGGGGCACACTTGTTGTACAGAAAATGGAAAACGCCCAGAAAAAAATCCATCAGTGAGCGATTGCTGGAAGAAGTTTGGGAGGCGGTAAACGCAGCGGAATACATTCGGTTAGAAGGCTTTCCCAAGCCCACCTGGATTGACATAGATTTGAACCCGGATGCCCGTTTCAAATCCAATGAAGTATTTCGTCAGGCGGTTGGATTGGTAGAAGGGATGGGTTACCGGGTCCGATACAAGAACATGGGACCCATGATCACCTATGCCGCCGATCATCTGATCAAGACCTGATCAGTTTTTTTCTAAAAAATCATATTCATGCACCTCTTTGGAGAAAGCAATTTCCATTTTATTTCTGTCAAACGCTTTTTCATGATTGGCAAGAAATATGGTGGCTACGCCATTTCCAATAAAATTGGTGATGGCGCGGGCTTCGGACATGAATTTGTCTACTCCCAACAAGAGGGCAAGTCCCTCTACCGGTATCACTTCAATGGCCGTGAGGGTTGATGCGAGTACAATGAATCCACTGCCTGTTACCCCTGCAGCACCTTTTGAAGTGATCATCAGGATCCCAATGATGGTCAGCATCTGTTCCAGTGAGAGCTGGACATTGAATACTTGTGAAAGAAAGATGACTGCCATCGAAAGGTAAATGGTAGTGCCATCCAGGTTGAACGAATAACCTGCAGGAACCACCAGTCCAACCACCGGTTTGGCACAACCCATTTTTTCCAGTTTCTCCATCAGGGATGGCAGGGCTGCCTCTGATGATGAAGTGCCCAATACAATCAGCAACTCTTCCTTGATATAGTTCAGGAATTTGAAAATGCTGATCTGGTAGTAACGCAAGATATAGCCCAACACAGCAAAAATGAAGACCGCCATGGTGATGTAAACAGTAATCATGAGCTTACCCAAGGGAATCAAGGTTGCCAGTCCATATTTACCAATGGTAAAGGCCATTCCACCAAAGGCACCGATGGGTGCAAACAGCATAACGATGTGCAGGGCCTTGAAAATATATTTGGAAATGAATTGCATGGGTTGGATGATCTTGTCCTTCTGTTTGAACTTGCTCAATAGAATGCCCAGGATGATGGAAATGATCAATACCTGAATGGTTGTATTGTCTTGTAAAAATTTAATCCAGGAAAATGAAGATGCCCCCTTGGTATAATCGCTGATATCTCCGCCTTTGATCAGATCGGTATTGACATTGCTTCCGGGCTGAATGAAGTGGGCAACTAAAATACCTGCGATCAGTGCAAAGGTGGTCACTACTTCAAAGTAGATGATGGCTTTGCCGCCAACCTTGCCCACTTTTTTCAGGTCATTCATCCCACTGATGCCCAATGTGATGGTGAGGAAAATAATGGGAAGGATGAATTGTTTGATGACATCGATGAACTTGGTTCCCAAGATTTTCATCTTGATGGCCGTTTCGGGTTCAAAATGTCCGAGCAGTATTCCTGCGATGATGGCCAGCAATACCCAGAAAGTCAGGTTGGTGATGATCTTTTTCAATGGATTCATTTGATTCAAATAAAGATAAGAATAAGCCATTTGTTTTGTGTGTCGATGCAATACTTTTGTGGCATGAAGATTGCAGGATTTACCATTATTCGCAATGCCGTCATCAACGATTATCCGGCAGTGGAAGCCATCAGTTCAATTTTACCCGTCGTGGATGAAATGGTGGTTGCGGTTGGCAAGAGTGACGATGATACCCTGGGATTGATCAGGGCTATTGGTTCTGAAAAGATCAGGATCGTTGAAACAGAATGGGATCTTTCGCAATTACCGGGTGGAAAAGTAATGGCCATTGAAACGGACAAGGCATTTCAGGCGATCGCAGCCGACAGTGACTGGGCTTTTTACATACAATGTGATGAAGTGGTGCACGAGCAGTATCATGCAACGATTAGAAAAGCCTGTGAGGAGAATCTCCAGAACAGGGATGTGATGGGCTTGGTTTTCCATTATCTCCATTTTTATGGCACCTATGATTATGTGGGAGATAGCCGAAGGTGGTACAACAAAGAAATCAGAATCGTACGCAATGACAAGCGCATCTATTCCTTCAAGGATGCACAGGGATTTAGAATGGATGATAAAAAAAGGTTGCCCTGCAAGCTGATTGATGCCTATGTTTATCATTATGGGTGGGTAAAAGATCCGGTAGTAATGGATAGAAAATTGCGGAACCTCAGTACCAACTGGATGGGAAAGGCCATGAAAGACAGGATAGACAATATGGAAGGAATTTTTGATTACAGTGAATTTGATTCGCTCAAGAAATTCAAAGGGACCCACCCTGTGGTCATGCAAAAAAGAATAGGAGCCAAGAACTGGCATTTGGAAATCGATATCAGCAAGAAGCAGTTTACTTTTTCCAAATGGGTCATGTATGTTTTGGAAAAGATCACTGGGAAAAGGCTTTTTTCCTTCCGGAATTATGATCTGGTTTGATTCAAAGATCCTATACCATCCATCAAATTTTATAATCAGCCAAGCAACATTTTTGAGAAATTTGCAGTCAAATGACTAAACAGTCGAACATGAAAAAGCTAGTTTTTATATTCATTCCGGTTTTATTCATCCTCCAATCCTGTATCAAGGACCAGACTTTCCGGAAAACAACCTTATACAGACCTGTATACAAGACCAAGCAGGAAGTATGGGCCAATATCAAGAGTTCAGCACCGGAAGAACTTTCTGCTCTGGGAAAGATTTATTTTAAAGACGGGTTTGTATTTCTGAATGAGTTGAACAAAGGCGTTCATATCATTGATGTAAGGAATCCCTCTGCTCCCCAAAATATTGCATTTGTGCATATTCCTGGTGCTGTTGATCTTGCCGTAAGGGGTAATATTTTGTATGCCGATATGTATACGGATCTTGTTGCGATCGATATTGCCAATCCCCAAAAGGTAAAGCTCAGCCATGTGGAGCCCGGTGTTTTCCCCAGAAGATATTATTCCAGCTTTATAGAGGATACCAGCAGGATCATCACGGAGTGGGTAGCTGTTGATACCGTGGTCCAGGATGGTGCTGAATTTCTCATGTGGGGTAGCCGGAGGGAGTGGGTGTCGATCAGTCCTGTCATGTCAGCCGCCGGGGGTGACAGAGCTGCCAATGGAACCGGAGGCAGCATGGCGAGGTTTGCCTTGAGTGATGACCGTTTGTATACGGTGGGTGATACGGAGCTGAAAGTATTCAATGTTGCTGTACCGGAAAAGCCAAGTTATATCAAGGAAGTTTCAGCAGGTGGTTGGGGGATAGAGACCATTTTCCCATTCGGCAAGAATCTTTTCATTGGCTCAATGAATGGTATGTACATCTTTGATATCAGTTCCAAAAACGATCCCAAGCAGATCGGAACATTTGTGCACGCACGTGTATGTGACCCGGTTATCACTGATGGCAAGCATGCCTTCGTTACGTTGAGAAATGGTTCCAAGTGCGCGGGCTATATCAACCAGTTGGATGTGGTGGATATTGCAGACATGACCAAGCCAGTGCTGGTTAAGTCTTACCCTCTGACCAATCCGCATGGTTTGTCCAAGGAAGACAATATTCTGGTGATTTGCGATGGTGCCGATGGGGTTAAGTTTTTTGATGCAACAAACGCCGGTAGCATCCGGCAACTTTCACATATAAAAGGGATGAATGCCTTTGATGTGATCGCACTGGGAAGGATTGCCATGGTTTCTGCAGAAGATGCCTTGTATCTGATTGATTTCAATGATCCTGTGAAACCCCTTGTGAAATCGACCATTTCCATCAAGAATCAATAAAGATGAAGCGTCAATCCTGTTTGTTGATCTTGCTGTTTTCTGTTTCATTTGTTCATGCTCAAAAAAAAGAGTGTAAAGTCTGGTTCATGCCAGAGGCAGGATTGGTAGCAGGCGCCTTGAATCCTGCAGTCGATTTTCGGTTGACTTCAGGTATCAGGTGGAGGAAATGGGATCTTGGTGTGGGAATTGCTTTTGACGAATACAAGGTTCCATCAAATCCTTTTTATGTTCAGGCACGCAGAAAAATGCAATGGCGAAAATGGCATCCTTTTGTATTCGGTTCACTTGGGTATAATTATAAATCAGGATCAGATACTATTCCCACCTGGTTTGGCAGCAAAGTAAATCAGTACCGTGGAGGCATGTTCGCAGAAGCGGGCATAGGGCTTGCCTTCAAGGTTAGAAAAAAAGAGCGTTTGTTTGTCAGCCTGCATCAATCCTATAAGCGATCGTCGTCCACTTCTCAGGAAACGAGATGGACAGGACCTGGATCTGTTATTACTGTCCCTTCTACAGAAATAAACCGAATGAAGAGGGTAGGTATACGGGTTGGATGGTTTTTGGGAAAATAAGAAAGGCTGCATGATGCAGCCTCCCTCATATTTTGAACTTATTGCTTTTAATAAGTCAGGAACGAAGTAAGCGTTCTGGCCGCGGCTCCGGAAGTTACGCGGTAGCTGCCCCTAAAAATAACTGTATAGGATCTTCTCGCAGTTGGCAACAAGGTGCTCTGCGTCAAAATGGTTGTTGTGCCGGTAGGCCTTACATAGAGGGTGTCATTCAAACCGGAAGCATAGGGAATGAAATCAGTAACAGCAGTTGGGGCAATGTTCGTGAAGACATTGGCTTGTCTCTTTTGAGAGAAAATGTCAACATTGGGCATGGCTGCAGTGCTGTAAGGGAAATTGGCAAATCTTATCCTGGCTGTGGTGTCTCCAAATGCCTCAATATTGTCTTTGACAATTTTTTGTTTGGGCGCATTCAGCGAGTCGTAGGCAAAAATGGTATAGAAAGCCCCTGCGTCCAGCTGCGTATTAAAGGCCAATGGATACTGGGTTGAAGGGAAAAGAGTATCCCTGATGGCAATAGCCCTTGCACCAGCATTCAACGCTGCATAGGAGGGAGAAAGTGATGGGAATACTGATCCGTATGCGATGGTTGCACCATTCAGGGGAACCAGGTCAGAATATATGTACGTTCTGTTGGAGTTGACAATGCCATTGTGAAGCTTCACAAATGCACTTTTGGACAGATTTCTGTTTTCTTGGGCAGTAGGACTGTAAGCTTCTTTTTGACAGGAGAGGAGTATGATAGATGAAACAACTCCCGTCAAAATGCTGTTTATGATTATAGATGCTTTCATGATCTTTTTTTTGGGTTGAATTATTTTTGTGAGAACCATTGTTCTTTGGTACTGTAATCCAGTGCCAGTGCACCCAAGCGCTCCAGTTCTGCTACGTTGTAGAGGTATTCAGAGTTGTATCTAGGTCTAGCCCTGTATGTTAGTTTTCCGGAATTGTTGATGAAAAGATCAATACCGGTAGGCATCACCAAATCTGCATATACTTGTCCACCAGCTTTTTCATCCAGATCTGAATAGTGGAACCTTCTCATATCAACCCAGGTTTCCAGCATGCCAAAGCCATATAGGGCAATGTATTTTTGAAGCATGATATGACTGAGGGAAAGATTACTGGCTGAAGGAACAACAACCGGATTGGTTAAATAAGTTGTTTTCATAGTGGGAGTGATTAACCTGGCTGCAGGTACTCCAGCTGCATAATCATTGACGAGCATATCAAAGTTCAAACTGATACCATCTTTATAAGCTGTCAATGCGGAATTGACATCTCCTTTTCTCAGGTATGCCTCTGCCAGGATGAATTTGTTTTCACTGGCTGTGATGATGGGAAAGGGAGATCCATTTTTAAATATGTAGCGACAGGCAGCATCAGTTACAGGTTCAGTTGCCGTTGCAAACGGCATTCCCCAAAAACTTTGCGGCTGATCATTTGTCACCAATCCAGCACCACCTTTGTTCAGTTTGATCCCGCGTATCGTGCCATTTGTATTTTCTCTGAGCATATACCATGCACGGGGATCAACTGCACCAGTGAATCGGGTGCCGAGTCCATTCATGAGGTTTGCGATGTACTCAGTTTGTCTAAGAGCTCCAACATTTCTCCTGACAGGGCCGTAAAAATTAGAAGTACCAACTATACCGGTATTGGCAAATTTTGCAGAGGCATTGTCTGCATTGCTGTTGATGCCCAACAGGGCATATTTGATAACAGAATCTGCCTTGTAATCTGCTTTGTTGCTCAAGTGATTGAAAGAGCGGGCCATCACGGTATAAACAAATTTTTTCCATTTGTTCACATCACCATTGTAAAAGAAGGCATCGCCTTTTGCGAGATTTGACTGACTCACTTTTCCATCAGTGCGCTCCAAATAGGAGATGGCCATTCTTGCAATTGCCCTTACAGTATCATAAACGTCTTTTTGTGAATCGTATTTGAACACGAGTTGCTCTGGTCTGAATGCTTCTCTCATGATCACCTCACCGTGCATGTTTGTGAGGGTCAACCAACTCCAGGCCCTGATGGCATATCCCACGCCAACATAGTCCCATTTCTCTTCCTCGATACCCCATTTGACCATTTTGTTGAGGTTCTCACCCATTCCAAAATAGTGCATGGCCCAAACGGAACCCAGGATATCGCTTGCACCGGTAGCTCCGCCCATTTGGTCGTATTGGTTGCCCGCTGAATTGGTGGCCCAATACTGCACATAACGGCCTACATACAAACCGTCATTGGCAGTTCCATAGGCGCTACCCGCAGCAGCAGAACTACCTACAAAGTTACCAATGATACCTGGCAGTAGGGTTTCTATTGGAACCCTCACGCTGGCATTGGGATTGGCAAATGCTTCGTCAATCTTCTTTTGGCAACCGCTCATGGTGGCTACCATTGTTATTGCCGTCAAATAAAATATGATATTCTTTTTCATGTTCTGAATTTTACTTGCCATTAAAATGATGTCCTTAGACCAAAGTTTACACTGATGGGAGCTGGCATGGTACCATAGTCAAATCCAAATCCACCAACGCCGCGGGAACCAGCAGTATTGCCATTCACAGCCGGATCAGCACCGGAATAGTTGGTGATGAGGATCAGGTCATTTGCAGTAAAGAATACTTCCAGTGTCTTGATCCACTTATGGTCCCTGAAAGGAGATTTAGGGAAGGCATAACTGAATGTAAGGTCTCTGAGACGCAGCCAATTGACATCCTTTTCAATGAATTCTTCTTCAGGAAGATTGGTATAGAAGGCATCATTGTATGCAGGGATGACAACCATGCTATTGGGTGTTGGATTGGAAGTGTTCTGACGACCATCTTTCAGGACACCTTTGACAACCCTTGGCGTGAATCGATCAGCAGTGATGGTAGTTCTTCCAGCACCTGTCAGGAAGCGGTTGGTACCGTTGAATATGTCTCCACCCACTTTGACATCCCAAAGGAAATTCAGCTTGAATCGCTTGTAGCGGAACATATTGTTGATACCCATGGTGAAATCAGGATTTCTATCTCCTCTGATTTTGAATACACCTTCCACCACCGGTAATCCATTTGCAGGATTGATCAGGATGTCACCATTGAGATTTCTTTCATATCCGAAGGAAGTGATGGAAGTAGTAGGGCCTCCCAACACCAATCCACCCCTGGCATTTCCATAAAGCCAGGTATCGGCGATATAATACTCTGCAACATTCTTGGGCATATCAATCACCTTGTTCCACATCTTGTTGAAGTTCACCTGCAGGTTCCAACCGAATTTGGGTCTGTTGACGATGCTGGTGTTCAGCGTGATCTCAACGCCCCTGTTACGGGTGCTGGCTGCATTCTGTGTATTCAATACAAATCCGGTACCATAACTCAAACGGAAATTCTCGATGATCTGTCCCTTGTTAAGGGTGTTGTAATAGGTCGCATCCAAGGTAACTTTGTTGCGGAACAACCTGAATTCAGTACCGATCTCATAAGTACTTTGACGCTCGGGTGCAAGTTCTGGATTGGCATTGGTAAATCCATAAGAGAAACCGCCTCCACTTGCAAAATTGTTCACGAAAACTGATTGTGTTGAATAGGGAGTATTCAGCCTGGCAGTGCTGGCCAAAGATGTTCTCAGTTTCCAGTAACTGAGTATATCACTGTTCTTCAGTTCTTTGATAATGTCGCTCATGATCAAGCTCAAGCTACCTCCGGGATAATCATAATTTCTGTTTTTCTCGGGAAGTGTGGAGGCTGATTCAAAGCGATGCGTATAGTTCAGAAATACCATGTTTCGGTAGCTGACAGCCGCTTCACCGAAATAGGCCAGTTGTCTCAGGATCTGTTGGTTGTATTCACCGAAGTAATTGCGGAGTAGGCGTACCCTTGTATTGGGTGCTGTTACGCTCGAATCAAAGGATTCAGTGGAAGAAAGTGTATTACCTGTGATGGCAAACATTCTGGTTTGGTAATCCTGCCACATGGTTCCCACCATACCCCTGAAACTGAAATCACCCACTTTCTTTCTAGCGGTAGCGGTAATAGTATGATTATAACCGCTGTATTTGCGCCAGAAATTATCCAGTGTACCCTGAACAGCAGCGCTCAGATAATAGCTCTTTGGATGGTATCGCATGTACCCATCAATGTTGTAGGTATCGTAACCAAATCTTCCCTGAATGCTTAACCAATCGGTTGGATTGATGTTGATACCGAGGGAGGAAGTAGCCCTTGTTGTTACATCCTTTGCTACGTTGTTGTATACATTGAAGAAAGGATTGTCGTAATCGGAGTTGGGGTTGCTGCTGAACAAGGGAAGTTTATCGCCCGTTACGGGGTCTTCATAGTTGAGTACATTGTTTCTGTTGGGCCAAATCAGCAAACTCAGCAAGTAGCCACCTGCAGAGCGCAGCACCTTGTTGTTTTCACTTTTGGTGATCGCAATGGAAGGAATGATTTCTACATACCGGCCGATCTTGGTAGTATTGGAAATGCGCAGGTTATAGCGTTTGAAATCATTGTTGGGCACAACACCTTGCTGATCAAACACTGATCCTGAAACGCGGAAGAATGATTTTTTAAAGCCGAAGTCCATTCCCACGTTATGGGTTTGGGAGATTCCGGGTCTGAAAAACAACCCAACATTGTCCCACAAAACAGTGGTATCAGGATAAGCCGGCCCGAAATACCTGAAAATACTGGAGGGAACACCATTGGTTCCGTTGCTGTATCCGTCAATCGTTTCAGGGAAACGGGTCAATTTTGAAACCCTGAAACTATTGTCATATTGCATTTGGAATTTGCTAGTCTTGGCTCTTCTGGTAGTGATGATGATCGCACCGGAGCTGGCCTGACTTCCGTACAAGGCAGTGGCCTCAGGGCCTTTGAGCACCGTAACATTTTCGATATCACTTGGGTTCAGGTCTGCGATCCTGTTCTGGTAATCACTGTTTCGGTTGGGTCTGTCAGAAGCAAGACCAATTCCTCGGCCACCATCTGAGTTTTCATCCACCGTTTGGTTATCCATTACGATACCATCCACTACAAACAAGGGTTGGTTGCTCATGGAGAGAGAATTGAATCCCCTTAGCACAATAGAAGAAGAGGCACCCGCCACACCACTGGTGGGATTGATGGTCAAACCAGCAACGCGACCCTGTAAACTGTTTACAAAGTTTTCACGTTGCGTCTCTTGAATATCATCGCCATCAACTTTCTGAGCAGAATATCCCAATTCCCTGGGGTTTCTTTTGATATCCATGGCGGTTACCACAACACCTTCCAAGGTAGACTCGTCCTGGGCCAGTTTTACGTTGATCGTAGACTGATCACCTACTTTTACCAGTTTGGTGATAAAGCCTACTGAACTGATCAACAGGTTTTCCCCTTTGTTAGCAGCAATACTGAATTCACCCTTTTCATTGGTTTTGGATGCCCTGGAAGTCTTGTCGATTCCAACAGTGGCATTGGCCACCGGTTGGTTGTTGGGTCCCAAAACTTTTCCTTTGATGATGTTCTGGGCCATTGCTGCTATGTTGAGCAATACCATGAGTCCCATCAGGAAGCTGATTCTTGTCGTTTTTGTCATAAGCATTGGTTTGGGGCCTTTTGGGGGCCCGTTCAAATCTTAAAATAAGGGCGAAAGTTACTCCAAATGCCTGAAACCGGCAAAAACAGGCAACAAATGGCCATAGGAGCAACAGGTATTGCTTGCCGTGTTTTGGGGATGCCCCCAATGTCAATCAGCGCAGCTGATCAAGTTGGTAATTACGGATCAAACTTATTTGTAACTGATCCCCTCATCGTACCAGAACAAACCATATTGTTTGCCCTTCAGGTATCCGGGAACATCCGACAATTGGTTTTGTGCCTGTTCTTCTGAAATCGGTGTAGTGAAGGGCATTTTACCGCTTGGGTTGAATCTTCCGGTGATGATGTCCAGCAAGGCTGTATTGGTGGTGCCAAAAGTTGCCAGCACCCCAGCAAAACGGGAACGTGTTTTTTCATTGTAGATCTCATCAATTACCCAGGGATTGGTATAGTTGATGGCCAGGATCGTGGGTTTCTTGGCTGTAAGTGTATTGATGTAATTCACATCAACAGCATTTTTGGAAAGCGAAAGATACAGGGGGGATCCATCGGCTTCGAACAGGGATTTCGATCCCGGTGTGATCCAAAGCAGGATCATGTCGGCCTCTTCAGGGGTTTTGACAAATTCTACATTTGGGTCTGGCTGTGTTGGCGCATATACATTGCTGGCTGATGCAGCACCTCTTTTCTGGTAATAGGATTCAAAATAGATTTTGGTTTTGTTTTTTACCGGCAATTCTTTGTTTTCGTTGCGCAGCAATACAATGGACTTGCGCATGGCCAAATCAGCTTTGGCTTTGAATGCCACATTGGCAACTGTTTTTTCTGCTTTTTCTACATCCACATAAGGGTCTTCGAACAGCCCCAGTTGAAATTTCTCCATCAGCAGTTTGTAAACGGAGTTGTCTACCAGCTTCATGTCTACCATCCCGGATTTGACGGTTTGGAGCAATTGGGTTGGATCTGCACTGCCCGAAAAGATGTTGACACCGGCTTCCAGGGTGCGTTTGTAGCGTTCCGGGATGGTAAGGTTTTCTGCGCCCCAGGGCATCATTTCAATGGGGCCGGTATCGGAGTTGATGATGCCTTTGAAGCCCAGGCTGTCACGCAAGAGTCCGGTGATCACGGGTTTGTTGTAGGCGTAGGCGATTTCCTCGTATTTTGTTCCTTTTGGAATGGAATAATAGGGCATGATGGAGGAAGTGCCTGCTTTGATGGCAGCCTTGAACGGAATCAGGTTGTTCTGGAAAAATCCGCCTGGGAAGTGTTCATATTTGCCCCAGGAGAAATGCGGATCCTGTCCTCCCACTCCTGCACCGCCGCCGGGAAAGTGTTTGGTGGTGAGGGCAACCGAGGCAGGGGAGAGTTTTGTTCCCTGAAATCCTAGCACCACCTCGGTCATCATTTTTGCCACCCACTCTGCGTTCTCCCCGAAGGTTCCTTCCACTCTTTGCCAACGAGGCTCTGTGGCCAGGTCTGCCATGTACATGTATCCTTTTCGCAATCCCACTGCTGTCCATTCCTGTCTTGCTACCTCGGCAAATTCTCTTATCAATTTAAGGTCTCTGGTTGCCGAAAGCCCTAGTTCCCCCGGCCATACAGAAAATGTTGTGGTGCCCACACTCAATCCGATCGAGGCATCCTTGGTGATATGGTTGCGAGGGTTGGAAGCCACGATCGCAGGTATTCCCCATCCATCGCTCTCACAAAGTGCCTGCAGGTTGTTGGCCCATTCTGCAGTGCTGCGGGTACTGACGTTGGCGCGAAGAATGAAGTGTCTGAGGTGAAATTGTTTTACTCCTTTGGTGGTTCCTGCAGCCATCATCATGGGAATAGGCAAGGGTTTTTTGGTGAACATGTTCATGTTCTGTACCTGGTCCTCTTCGTTGAAACCGTTGGCATTCGATTCGTTGGTTTGTTGCCCCCGGGATGCATTTTCATTTTGCATTCTTGTGGTGCTGATCAGCATGAACCCCACCTTTTCTTCTACTGACATCTTCGATACCAGGTCCTGTGCTCTTTTTTCATAGGGTAGGCGCCAGTCTTCATAGGGATCTAGCTTTCCATTGTTATTCAGGTCTTTGAACTGGAGCGCACCAATGGTAATCAGTTTGGCTGATCTGTATCCCAGTTTGGGTTGTTTCGATATTTGAGCGACAGATGCCAAAAAAACCATGTTCAGCAAGCTGACCAAAACAAAGAATTTCACTGATTTCATGTTTGATAGTTAGAGAATAAAAATATTGCAAATCCAAAGTGGATCTAAATCAAATTGCTAAAACGATTTCGGTTTGCGCAAACTCCACCTGCCTCAATGAAAGAAAATGGTTAGATTGGTCATCCAATCACGACCCATTAAACTTCTTTTTATGCGATTTGCCCTCCTTCCAATACTGTTTTGCCTTTGTTTTCTGCAATTGCTTCAGGCACAAGTACCTATTCGCACCGATGTGTATCCATGGAAAGGGAAGGGGGATCTGATGTTTGAGGGATCAGGGGCAGTCTTGTCGCGACAATCACTCATTGGTCATACGCTCAATGGTGCAAAATCAAAGAAGTTCAATGCGGGTGCCAATGGGCATGAACTTTTTTTCATCATCAAGGATGGCCCCATTCAGGTTTCATTGGGGGATAAAACCTACGAACTTGAAAAAGGATCCATCGTTTTTGTTCTACCGGGAGAAGAGGTTGTTTTCCGCAACAAAAGAAAGGATGCTGTTGAATTCTATGAAATGCAAATGCAGTCTGCCTCTCCGGATCTTCAACGTGGACAATCAGCCGGTCCTTCTTTTGTGATCGATTGGAACGACATGGTCTACAAGCCGCATGAGCGGGGAGGGGTGAGGCAATTGTTCGACAGAAAAACAGTGCATACGAACAGGTTTGATATCCATATAACCAGTTTGAACCCGGGGCTATCCAGTCATCCGCCGCATACCCATAAAAATGAAGAGATCATTTTGATGCTGGATGGTGAAGGGGAAATGGTACATGGCGATAAAAAACGCATGCTGTACACAGGCGGTGCTGCCTGGGTGGAAACCATGATACCCCATAACATTACCAATACCGGCAAAAGACCGGCCGTCTATTTTGCGATACAGTGGAATTGATCAGGATGCTTTATATTCAGTGAAAGATTTCACATGAAATACCTGATGATTTTTTTTCTGCTGATGACTACACTGCATCAACAGGCTCAACCCATTCGATTGGCGGTGGCCGGTATTTCACACGGACACAATTCCTGGATACTGGGAAGAAAGAACGATGCCCAAGTTGAATTGGTGGGCATTTATGAAACCAATGCTGATCTGGTGCAGAAGATGATCAAGCGGTTCAACCTCGATCCCAAATTGTTCTATACCGATCTGAACATAATGCTGGATGAACGCAAACCCGATGGGGTGAGTTCATTTGGAACAACCCTTCAGCACCTGAGCGTCGTGGAAGCTTGTGCTCCCAAGCGAATACCCGTGATGGTGGAAAAGCCGCTTGCCACCTCGGTTGCCGATGCTGAGAAGATGATTGCCCTGGCCAAAAAGCACCAGACGATGGTGCTGACCAACTTTGAAACATCCTGGTATCCCACGACCGATAAGTCATTTGCCTTGACCCGTGATACGGCCTTCATGGGCAAGATCCGAAAGGTAGTGGTGCACGACGGACATGAAGGTCCGCGTGAGATTGGGGTATCCAATGAATTTTTTGATTGGTTGACCGATCCTGTTCAAAACGGTGGCGGGGCCTTGATGGACTTTGGATGCTATGGTGCCAATCTGATGACCCTCTTGATGAATGGCGAATTGCCCACCAGTGTAACAGCTGTTACTTCTCAGTTCAAACCCCATATCTATCCCAAGGTGGAAGACGAAGCCACGATCGTTTTGACTTATCCTACTGCTCAATGCATCATCCAGGCTTCCTGGAATTGGCCTTTTGCCAGAAAGGACATGGAAGTCTATGGTGAAAACGGATACATCATCACCAAAGACAACAACAACATGAGGGCCAAAGGGAAGAAGGGAATGGAAATCGAATATCGCTTGACACCACAGGAAACACAGACCTATACCAGTCCCTTTCTCTACTTCGCTGATGTGATCAAAGGAAAGATCAAGGTTCCTGCCAATGGAACTTACTCCATGGAAAACAACCTGATCGTAGTCAAAATTCTGGAAGCCGCGAGAACATCTGCCAAGACAGGAAAGACCATTTATTTACAATAGTATACCATGAGAATCTTCTTCATACTTGTTGTCTTCTTTTGCGCCAGTAGCGTGTTTGCTCAACAGGAGGCGAACCGAACCCTTTATTTCCCTAAAGCAGCCGTCAAGCCTGCCGTGGTTCCAGCCAAGAAAAAAGTTTGGGTATTTGTCATGGCGGGACAATCCAATATGGCAGGGCGTGGTCAGGTAGAGCCGGAGGATACTTTGGCCAATGAAAGAATCTTGGCGATCAACAAAGCGGGTGAATTGGTTTTGGCCAAGGAACCTTTGAACCTCAACGAACCTTCGATGGTCGGATTGGACTGCGGCATGTCTTTTGCCAGAACATTGCTCAAGTCTTGTCCTCCTGATGTTTCTATTCTGGTATTGCATACTGCCGTTGGTGGCAGCTCCATTCAAAAATGGATACATGATTCTGTACACCGAGATGTTCCCCTGCTGAGCAATTTCAAGGCAAGGGTGGAAAGAGCAAAAGCTTTCGGAGACATAAAGGGAATACTCTGGCACCAGGGAGAAGCCGACGCCAATTCCAGGGGAATTCCGGTATATGACGCAAGATTGGATTCATTGTTTGGCATGTTCAGGCAGATCTGTGGCAATAAGAAGCTACCTATCCTCCTGGGAGAGTTGGGATATTTTTCAAAAACTTCCCATGAACCGTTCATGGAGATCAACCGCATCATGCATGAACACGCGCAACACGATAAGCATTCAGGAGTGATCATCACCAAAGGATTGGATCACAAGGGGGATCATTTGCATTTCAATGCCGCAGGACAAAGGGCGATTGGCAAAATGTTTGCAGAGCTGTATGTCTCCAAATGGCTGTAAGCCTTGTGGCTAAAGGTGCTTTGCAACAAAGGCCTTGCAATCTGACTAAAGATGCTTTGCAACAAAGTCTTGGCAATATTCTTTGATCATATCGCGGGTGGTTGCAAAAGCTTTTTTGATCTCTTCTTCTGAGCCGGTTGCGTGGGCAGGATCAGGAAAGGCATGGTGGATGTGTATGGATCTTCCAGGCCAGAAAGGACAATTTTCTCTAGCATTGTCGCATACCGTGATTACATAATCAAAGTCGATGTCCTTGTACTCTTCCATCGCGTTGGAAGTATGCCCGGATATATCAATGCCATCCTCTTTCATGGTGGCAATGGCGCCGGGATTGACTCCGGTAGAACGAACACCGGCACTGTAAATCTCAGCCTTGTCACCTGCAAAAAATCGCAGATAACCTTCTGCCAACTGGCTTCGGCAACTGTTGGCCGTACAGAGAACGAGGATTTTTTTCATTTTTTATATTTTTAACAGCAACCGGAACCGGGACTGCATTTTTGTGTGGTAATTGGTCTTTGGGCAAATACTGTTATGCTGAAGATACCTGTTTGTCCTTTCTTGAATGCATCGATCTCTTCTTTGCTGAGGTAATTGATTAAAATGTCCTCAGGAATAATTATCGCTTTTTCTTTTTGAATACTGATTTGTTCAAACCCACTGGCTTGTATTAACTCTAGATACACCTGTTTTTGTATTGCTCCGGCAACACAGCCTGCGTACATCTCAGCATCCTTCCGAAGTCCCTCTGGAAGAGCACCTACCAATACCACATCAGAAATACTGAAATGGCCTCCAGGTTTCAATACCCTGAAGATTTCATTGAATACTCCGTGCTTGTTAGGAACTAGGTTCAATACACAATTGCTTACAATCACATCTGCACTATTGGCAGTAACGGGCATGTGCTCAATATCACCTTGTCTGAATTCCACATTGTTAAATCCTCTTACTTCAGCATTCGCCCTAGCCTTATCAATCATGGCCGGTGTAAAGTCAATTCCGATGACTTTTCCGGTCTCACCGGTCTCGTGTCTGGCTATGAAGCAGTCGTTGCCCGCTCCACTACCCAGATCTATGACAACATCCCCCTTTTTAATTCTTGCAAATTGCGTTGGTAATCCGCATCCAAGACCCAGGTCTGCATCAGCATTATAGCCTTCCAGCGTAGTATAGTCGTCTGACATGATGTTATATACTTCCGTAGAACAACCTCCTGCACCACAACAGGACGACATGTTCATATCTTTGTCCTGCAAGGCAATTTCACTGTATTTTTTTCTGACGATCTCTTTTAATTGTTCTTCAGTGTGCATATGATTATTTTTATTGGCAACAAATGTTCGACTTACCCACAAATCTTTCCATCATGTCTCCGAGCATATTTTTTGCTTTTTTCCACTCTTTCTCATCAATACAATAGCATACGGAAGTACCCTCAATTTCTCCTTTGATTAGTCCAGCTTCCTTTAGCGCTTTTAGGTGCTGAGAAACAGTTGATTGGGAAATAGGCAAATCCTCCACTATATCACCACAGATACAGCTGTTTTTTTTGATCAGCAATTGGAGAATGGCAATTCTGGCAGGATGCGACAAGGCCCTAGCATATTTTGCCAGCATCAATTCTTTTATAGAATAGGTTTCTGTTTTGGTCAATCCCATTAATCGCAATATTACGATTAAATAGTGACTTTTCAATAAAACTTGCTTTCTTTGATGCATGAACGATGCATTAGAATTGACTTTAGTATCTGATGAAAAGGAGCTAGAAGGAATTAAGGCCTTGCAGACGGAGAATTTACGGACCAATATCAGTGAAGCAGAGGCTTTGTCACAAGGATTTCTCACAGCCTCTTATACGATGGAATACTTGAGGGCCATGAATGCCATCACCCCAACGGTGATCGCAAAGGATGGAGATATTATTGCCGGTTATGCCATGGTTACCACCAAAGAAGTAAGGGATGGACATCCGCTGATGGCCGATCTTATTGATACGATTGATCGAACCAAGTATAATGATAAGCTGCTGATCGAGAGCCACTATGTGGTAGTGGGACAACTCTGTGTGGCCAAGCCTTACAGGGGCATGGGACTGGTTCAAAAACTATATGGACATTTTCGGGATTGCTATACAGATCAATTTGAGTACCTCATCACCGATGTTGCACAGGCCAATACCCGATCATTGAAGGCGCACCTGAAAACGGGTTTTCAAGTCATTGATACACTTACCTATGGCGGTATTGGTTGGGATATTGTATTATGGGATTGGCAGAAAGGGTAGGAGGATGCTGAATGAAAATCATTTAAAATGAAATGATCATTTGTCCCGTTGTTTGTTGTGGGACCTTTGTTGAATCGATGATTCTTTGTGCGACTCCATTCTTGGCAAAATCAAGGTATACTCTTGTGTATATATCTCCACCTACCGGAATGGTAAATGATGTGTCTATTGTTCTTCTTCCTTTGATTACCCAGCCTGTAGGCAGACCTCCAAAATCAGTGGATACCGTCACGTGATCTGTTGCCAGTGCAGCACCTTTGATCCTCAGGTTCAGCTTTGCGTTTCTGAACAGGATAAAATTTTTAATCTCCGTTTTATTGAAGTGGGAACTGTCCAGCTGGAATGAATTGTTGAGCCTGTTGATATAGGTGTCCAGAAAATACGCTTGTTCTGTTATTTTGATGAAATAGTAACCATTCGTTGATTTCGATAAAGAGCTGCCATCAAATCGGAATTGGTATTTGCCATTTGCATCGCTACTGGTTCTTCCTACATATTTTGTATTCCTGAAAATACTTAGACTTTGATCTTCATTGAAATATAACCGCACGTCAGCATTTGCGATACCTTTCATCGATGGGGTATCGATTACTGTGCCAACAATAGTAAAACAGTTGTTGTTGCAATTCACACCATCATACATAGGATCGTTTTTTCTGCAAGAGAAAAAAGCGACAATCAATATAATTAGCTTGCCTGCAAGGATTGGAGATTTTTTCATTTTACCATCAATCCAGTGCGCGATTCAGAAAATGAATGAAGGGCTTCATGGATTCGAAATGGCGTACCACTTTTTTCACCAATGCTTTGTTCATCAATTCTTCATCGCTGACCGCCGCCGTTACCGTAAAGCTCTTCAGTTTGAGGTATTCCAGTGCAGGATTGTCAACATCATATCCCTGCGGTGGTCGGCTGAGGACAGCCTCCCGGTCGAGATCATCGAATGAAGACCGAAATGATTTTGTTTTGATCAGTTGTTTGAACTCATCAAAACAATAATCAATCTCACTCCTGATCTTTTTCAGGTCTGGAGAAGGAGGCATCCAATAGCCACCTGCAATGAAAGAAGCACCCGGCTCCACATGAAAATAATATCCTGCGCATTGGATGGTTTTACCACCCTTGCTGAAA
>Ga0315899_10001491_pt1 | contig 26643 bp, 25 predicted proteins | sample LakEriMetagenome_2_FD_203518 | JGI IMG/M metagenome (GOLD analysis project Ga0315899, IMG submission 203518) | Freshwater fungal communities from buoy surface, Lake Erie, Ohio, United States - Buoy 4 MA112 | ecosystem: Environmental > Aquatic > Freshwater > Lake | place: USA: Lake Erie, Ohio... | reverse complement strand
GAGAAATCTAATACCTGCATTGGCCGCCGGTTTAAACGGGTTTTTGTAAATGTCTGCGGGTTGGGTAAAAACCGTTCCGGAAGCGGCTCCCAGCGCAAATCCCCAGCGCCTGTAGAGTTTTGCACGGAACTCACTGTTGAAAACCAGCATCCCCCTGTCTCTGAACCTTCCCAGGTAATAACCCCTCAGGTTTTTGTCGCCACCCAACATGGCCATGTCGAAAAAATGGGTAGGGGCAGATAGGTGTGAAAATGCCATTCGGCCTGCAATAATGGAGTTTTCACCGGTCTTGAAATACGTTCTGCCATCAACCATCAATCGGATGCCGTTACCGACAGTCCCCGCCATGTTGCGGATCAATTGTACATCCATGTAACTGCCTTTTTGCGGATTGAGTAGGTTGTTTCGGCTATCGTGCAGGCATTGCAACCCCATTGCAGTTACTTTCAGCAAATTTTCTGATGGGGATTGTTCAAACGCAATGTGGCTTCGTTGCTGATGTCGCAATACGGGCCCTGCAAACCAGTTGTTTCTCACCCGTTTTAGCGTGGCTATTTCAAACCAGCTTCTTCGGCTGTTGTAAGACTCCCGGTTGCTTTCAGGGGTGTTAATCCCGGTGCCCCACCAAAAATCGGGGAAACGGCTGTGGTGGGCTGTAAAAGTAATGAGCCATTTTTCGCGCGGTGAAAATACCGTTCCGGAAATTTCAGTAATGGATTGATTTTTCTGGGTGTATTGCAGCTCTGTTTTGACGGATGACAACCTGGTGTTTACGTGGGTTTTGAATGCCAGCTGACAAACAGCACCTGCGTACCCCCGTGTTTCAGGGGCATAGCCCAGGGTTGGTACCGCTAAAAAACTAATTTTACCTGAATCTTTTGGGCTTGAGTGAAATGTGTTTTTAGCATGTAAAACAAGCGGTAAGAGCGAAAAAGCGATTTTCAACAGGACAACTTTCAAACCATGGCAAAAATACGACGGCTGTGGTTCGATTGATTTGGAAATGTGGTCAAAAATGCGTATATTTATACTTTCTATTTGAGGGCATCTGCTTTGCTGTTAAATTCACGGCATATTTGCAGAAATACGCTTTTTTTGCAACCATTCGCCCATTGCTGCGTCATTAATATTGAAACTACTTGTTAACGGATGAGGACATCATACAAGGTTGCAAAAAAGGAGACCGTCGTGCACAGGAAGCATTGTTTCTGCGCTACGGTAAAAAAATGTACGGCTACTGCCTGCGTTACTCCGGCAATCCTGCCGATGCCAACGATCTGCTTCAGGATGGTTTTGTAAAGGTCTTTGAGTTTATCGGCACCTTCAAGGGAGACAGTGCCATAGAAGCATGGATGACGCGGCTGTTTATCAACCTGGCCATTTCACGCTTCCGCAAAAGGAGTTCCGGACCCCAGTTTGTGGAAGTTGATTCCATACCGCTTGCCGAACAGGCGGATGAAAAGGAAGAAGTTCAGGAAACCTTGCGTGAATCTGTGGATGAAGTACTGTCTGCCCTTGCTGCCCTGCCGGAAAAGTACCGACTGGTGATTAACCTGTACGCCATAGACAAAATGAGCCACAGGGAAATTGCAGATCAGCTGGGAATTTCCGAAGGTGGCAGTAAAAGTCTGCTCAGCAGGGGGCGCGTGATGCTTAAAGAACTTTTGGCTAACAAGAAGAAACGTTGAAAAACGAAGATATCCATACCGACCAGCAGCTTCAGGGATTATTCCAGTCCTTCGAGCCGCCGCTGCCCAAAGGCGCTTGGGAAGGTATTGAGGATAGCATGAACCGCAAGCAGCGTCGTCGTGTTGCCCTCTGGTGGATAGCCGCCGTAGCCGCTTTGGCCGGTTGCATTAGCGGCTTGTGGTTCGTTTTGTCTGATACCCAATACACACAAAAATCAGTTAAAAAACAGGAAATGACTGTCAACACCCCTTCAGACAGTCAAATCAAACCATCCAAAAACGCTGAAACCATCAGCACACAGGATAATATTGGCAAAAAGGATATTCAGACAGGTCGTGTTAAAGTAAATCAGATTCAAAATGAGCCGATTTCAAACAATCCGGCAATACCTGAAAATTATGAACCCAATCGGGTTGGATTAGAGCCCGTGTGGGAATCCAAATCCGGGCAGGTTGCATTACCTGATCCGTTTGGACTGCGCTTGACTCCGCAGCAGTGGCCTGCAGTTAATGATGTCAGGGCGGTTAAAATTGCCGTAAAAGAGGCGCAAAAAGTGGCAGATTCAATGAAAGCAAACATGGGTAAGTGGACACTGTCCGCAGCGTTATATCAAATGCAAACAGGCAATGGCTATGCCGTTAATCCCGAGTACAGCCGGTATGTACACAAGAATTATCTCAGCAGGATGAAAGAAGGAGAGCTCAACATGGGTGGCACAGGTTTCGCCATTCATTTGGGTTACCAGATGAATCAAAAATACGCCATTACAGGCGGCGTGCAGTTCAGGCAGCTCAATATCAGGCAACAGTTCAATTTTACTGACGAAGTGCCTGTTACCCTAATGCCGGGAAATACCCCTGATGAATTTGGCAATTATCCCATCATCGGATACTTTGGAAATGCCGGAAGTGTAACATACAGCGGTTTTCAAAGAAATACCATTGTGGAGATACCTCTGGGCATGAATGCAGATTTTAGGATTACTTCCAAATGGTCTGTGAAACCGGCTATTTTCGTCAATACAGGGTTTGTTGGCGGTATCAATGGTTTCACGCTGGATTACCAGCAATTGCAGTTAACAGCACAGCGTTCAGAATGGTTCAGGAAAGTTCAGATGTCAGGATCACTTTCTTTGGGAGCTTTCCGGCAGATTAACCGTAAACTGCAATGGGGTGCTACCATTGGCGGCACTCGCATGCTTACACCGGCATATATTCCCAATGCCAGCGTCAGACCCCGCAATCATTCACTGGGTATAGGTACACAATTAAACTGGAGGATTGACTAAATGATGACAGTAAAATTCCACTTTTTACCTAAATTGCAGTTTGTGAGAATCCTGTTTACACTTCTTGCCATGCATTGCATGTTTGCCAAAGCACAGGTGCTGGAGCCCCTGGGTAACGGCCTTCCAAGCAAGGTGGTGGCAGCTTATGCATCAGGGCAGGATTATCTGGCTTTGTTCAGCGACGAAACTACCCAGGATACATCAGATTATATAGTGGCGCGTTGGAATGGTGCTTACTGGTCTTATTTCCCGGGGCTTTACAAGCCCGATGCCGTAAAAACAATCGATGCCGGATATGTATTTAACAGCGTGGTCATATATAGAGATACGCTCTATGTGGGGGCCTATATTTCCGGAGCCCAAAAAGATGTGGATGTCCCTGTGAGCCATTTGTACAAATGGAACGGTGAGCGCTGGGTGACTGATAACAGCGTAATAAAAAGCAAAAATGATGGCATTGTAGCCATGACCGTTTTCGATGACAAACTGGTGGTCGCGGGTAAATTCCTCGATGTAATCAACGGCAATCTGGTCAATAATATCGCCATTTATGACGGGATAAAAGGGCAGTGGGGATTTTTGGGCAGCTCAAACACCAATCAGGGCTCTGATGGTGCCATCAAAGCGCTGCAGGTGCTGGGCAACAGACTCTACATTGCAGGGGATTTCCAAAACTTTGCAGGTACGTTTACCGGCAATATTGCTTATTACACAGCCACAAACCAAACATGGGGTGGCATTGGAAGTCCTTTCAATCAGAAAGTTGATCAATTGGCAGCATACGGTGATAAACTGGCAGCTTTAGGTTATGTGTCGGGCAAACAGGAAATCAGAGAATTTGATGGTAACTGGAGTTCAGCATTGTCATTCAGTTCTTTTAGCAAGGCAGATTTTACCACCATTGCAGGCTCAGCCAACACACTGTTGATAGGCGGAGACTTTCTCATTGGTGGAAATGGTAGTTCCATCCTGCGGTATGAAAATGGATTGCTAAAAACCACTGGAAACCGAATCAGTGGGATGTTTTATTTGGGACAGCGGGGTTCAGAAGCGTTTATCTGGGGCGATTTTACCGAACAGAATACCGGACTCAGGCGCATTTGTAAGATAGAAAGCAATGCCGGTGATATGGCAGGAGAGGTTTTCTATGATAAGAACCAGAATTGCATTAACGATGCATCTGATGTGCCCATGAATATGGTTACTGTGCGTTTTAGCAGCATTAAATCAGGGAAGATGTGGTTTGCAGTTACAGACTCCAGGGGACGGTTTGCAGCCGCATTGCCAGAAGATGACTACAGCATTCAAGTATTTGCCGGAAGACACTGGATGAATTCATGTCCCGGCAACTTTGCCAGTGCCATAAAAAAAGGTGAGTACAGCATGGTTTCACTGTCTCAATACATGCCACCCAATGTGAGTGATGTTGAAATCAATACGGATATGATTACTCCGGGAAATGTCAGGCCGGGCGAAGAGGTAAAAGCGGTTATTACGCTTAAAAATGCAGGTAACACTGTTATCAACGGTCCCACATTCCATTTGATTCATGATGCCAGATTATCTGATTTTACTGCCGACAGTCTGCCCGATAACTATGCCGGTAATGAAGCCACCTGGAGTATTACCCGATTTGAACCGGGTTCGGTGCGCAGCATACCATTTTCGTTTCGCTTACCGGCCAACGCGCAGACCACAGATCGTTTTCCGGTATACCTGAAAACGGGTACCACCTTCACCGCCGGAGATGCTTTCAAAGGCGATAATGTAGATACGCTTCAGTTGAAATTGATGGATAATACTGTGAGTGCGGTAACCAAAGTGAGTTTGAAAGGGGATGATGTTGATTTTAGGGTGAAAGATTTAACCTACCATGTTAACTTCACCAATACCGGCAAAAGTTTTGTCAAAAGACTGGTGATGCTGGATACCGTTGACGCAAACCTGCCCATGAGCCGTGTGGTTATCACAAACCTTTATCCGACCGATGCCGTGGTTCGCACAGAAAAAGGCAATATACTGGTGGTGGAATTCCCCAATGCCAATCTTGCGGCCTTGGAGTCTAATCCGGCTGCTGCCAGTGGGTTCATCACCTACAAAATAGAATTAACCGCAGGCCTGAAATCAGGTCAGAATTTTTATAACCGCGCAAACGGTGACTTTGACAGCCGATGGAAAGCCAGCAGTAATATGGTGGTGGTAATGGCCAAAAATCCCTCAGCTTCTCTGAAAACACTAGGTGCAGGTGATGCCAGAATGTGGCCTAATCCTGCCAAAGATGAGCTTAATATTCATTGGGCTGCATCCATCAATGGACCAGTTTACATTACAGATAACGCGGGCAGAATGGCAATGACCGTTCCTGTATCCGGGAAAAGTGTTACAATTCAACTCAGCAAACTGAAGCCGGGTCTGTACTTTTTGAAATCACCGGTCGGTGTAAGTGCTTTCCAGGTTATTCGCTAAGCAATGCATCCGCATTGCGCATTAAACGCAGGTTGTAGTTCACGAAATTTTCCAGGCCTGAATCGTATTCAGCGTTTCCCAAGCTTTCTCCTTGTATGTCAAGGGCTTTAGGGGTAAACTGACTTTCAAAACTCTTGGCTGAAACAATGCTGTTACAATTCATAAAGTTGATGAGCTTATTGAGCATATAACCCATCTGAATGGCAGGAATACGGCCGCCCCTGCCGCTGCTGACCCCGCAAGTAGCAAAAATCTTTCCTTCCCAGCAATCCAAAAAATCTTTTTTGCCAAACTGGTTAATGAGATTGATGATTTCAGGGGTAGGAAACCAATTGTATTCAGGTGATAGTATAAAGATGAGTTTGCTTTTGGATAAGCTCTCATAAGCCGCCCGGCTGAATGGGGACAGTTGTCCCGGAGTGAGCACACCTCCATTGCTGAAGGGGATATCGTATTGCTCGAAATTGGGGATTCTGATTTGGTTTGATTCAATGCCCCCGGACTCCAGTATTCGCTGTATGGCAAGACCCACTCGTCGGGTATTGCTGTGGGTTCTCGACGAACCACAAAGAATTCCAATCATGAATTTACGTTAAATTGATTTGCATATACATACAAATTGAAACCCGGTTTGTTTGCTTCCTCCTGAAGAATCCGTGCCTGTTGTTCTGTATTGAAATCCTGCATTCTGCTTTTGGCTACAATCCGACTAAGTTTTTCAGCCATCAGCAGGTATTTTCTGGGGTTTTGAGACAAGGAGCGATAATGGCTTGAAATGGCTTCGCTCAGCAGGTCAATGCCTTTGCCGGTTGTAGCGATGGTTTCTATTACCTGAGTTTCATGCGTCATATTTTCGCGTGCCCTTTCCCGAAGATGACCGGCAAATCGAGCAGCGCCTTCTCGGTCAGATTTATTGACCACAAATACATCGGCAATTTCCATTACCCCGCTTTTCAGGGTTTGTACCTCATCGCCACTTTCAGGCACGGTAACTACGATGGTGGTATCTGCCACGCCGGCAATCTCCACTTCACTTTGTCCTACGCCAACAGTTTCAACAATGATTCGGTCAAATCCGGCGTGTTTGAAAATATCGATGGTTTCCAGAATCCCCGTGGATAAGCCACCCAGACTACCACGGCTACTCAAACTGCGAATAAACAGACCGGGGTGCGTAAACAAACCGGCCATACGGAGTCGGTCACCCAGCAATGCCCCAAAATTAAACGGGGAAGAGGGGTCTACTGCAATAACCGCCACTTTTAGATTCTGCCCCAGCCAGAATTGGGCCAGCTCATTTACGATGCTGCTTTTTCCTGCCCCGGGTGGACCAGTGATACCTACAACCGGTATGGGATGCAACTGCAGACTTTCAAGCAGTTGGCTGCAGCCGCTGATGTTGTTTTCTACCAGACTGATGGCCCTGGCAATTGCGGCTGTTTCGCCGGATTTTACCTGTTGGGATAACAACTGCCAGTCCATAGGGCGAAGATAACTCAGATTGAGGGTTTAAATGCCTTGCAGGCCTCGAAAATAAAGTTCCATATATCTTCTTTGCCTGTTTTGTCTTCGCTGCTGCTGATGATAAAAGGAGGCAGGTTTTCCCAGGTTTTGTGCATCTCATCCCGGATGGCCTGCATGCTTTTTTCAAGTGCTTCTTTGCCCAGCTTATCGGCCTTGGTACCAATCAAAGCCATGGGAATTCCGGCCTCGCCCATGTCGTTGATAAAGTCCATATCCAGCGCCTGTGGTGGAATGCGTAAATCCAGCAATACGAACAGACACATTAAATTGGGTCTTTCCAGCAAGTAATGCCGGATCATTCGGGCAAATTTTTCACGCTGGGTTTTGCTGACCTTGGCATAGCCATATCCGGGCAAATCGCATAATTGGAGTTTTTTGTCTATCAAAAACAAATTAAGGGTTTGGGTTTTGCCGGGATTAGACGATATCCGCGCCATGTTTTTTCGACTGCAAAGCATATTGATGAGACTGCTTTTACCCACATTGCTTCGTCCTATAAAGGCAAATTCAGGCAAGCCCTTGTGGGGCATGGCATCCTGTCGCTCCCAGCTGCCCAAAAAATCGGCAAGTTTAATTTCTGTCATGTTTTATCTGTGGCGAAGGCCCATAGGGTAATGCTTATATTTGCACCTTTATTTTTCTTCTTGTGCAAGTAAAACCCAATCAGGATTCCGCGCTTTCAAAAAAACAACAAGTTGCTCAAATGTTTGACGACATTTCCGGGCGGTATGATTTTTTAAACAGATTGTTGTCGCTGGGTATAGACAGAGGGTGGCGCAAGAAAGTCAGGAAAGCCCTGTCTGCAGAGCATCACAGCCGTATTTTGGATGTGGCAACGGGTACCGCAGACCTGGCTATTGAATTGTCAAAAATACAGGGGTCTGACATAACCGGTATCGATATAAGTGCCGGAATGTTGAAAAAGGGGGACGAGAAAATCGCCCGTGCAGGCCTAAATCATCAAATTCGGCTGCAGCTGGCCGATTCCGAAAATCTGCCTTTCGGGGACGCTCATTTCGATGCGGTAACAGTTGCCTTCGGTGTTCGAAATTTTGAAAATTTACAGTCCGGAATAATAGAAATGCTGAGGGTTACCCGACCGGGCGGACATTTGTATATCCTGGAGTTCAGCAAGCCCAAAAACCGATTTTTTAGCGGCCTGTACTGGTTTTATTTTAAAAAGGTTTTGCCGGGCGTGGGAAAACTTGTCAGTTCCAGCGTGAATGCATACAGTTACCTGCCCCGCAGTGTGGAAGCGTTTCCTGAAGGTTCTGAATTGGCTGCCATTGTGAAAGATTGCGGCGCAAAATCCGTTATAATTAAACCCCTTACCTTTGGTGTGAGTTCGCTTTATATATGCGAAAAGTAATTGCCATAGCCATTTGCTCCATTTGCCTGATTTTACAGGCGCAAACTGATCCCAACCGGATCTACAGAAAGCATTTTTTCTGGGGTATTGCATTTACGGGAACGTATGCCAAAATGAAAATGAACCTGGATCCTGTATTCTGGCAGAGACAGGATTCTATTGCCGCTATATTGCCCGGCGGGCAGGCGGGCGGAGGATTTGGAGGAACCGTAGCTTATCGGTTTGGTAAACACTGGGAGTTGAAAACGCTTACCATGCTGCAGTTACACCAAAGAGACCTGAAATATAAATGGCGCAACACACCCGGTCCGGATATTAAGATGGAGACCATCTCTTTTGATTTACCCGTAACCCTGAAGTACAGAAGTAAGATGCACGGCAATAAAAGATTTTATGTACTGGGCGGAATGCGCTGGAGTCATGATTTTCAGAGCAACGAAGATGTCGTGATTGGCGTGAACAAACCGCTGGTGGCACTCAAGAAAAATACGTTTTACTATGAGTATGGCGCCGGTTGGGAGTTTCAGCTCGATTTTGTGGATTTAAGTGTGGAACTCAAAATGAGTAACGGCCTTAATAATGGTCTCGCGAATCGCGTCCCCAACAGCTATTACAGCGGTTCTATCCAAAGTATTTTCCCTCGTTTGTTTAGTCTTTCTCTGATGGCCCAAAACTGATTTTGAAATTTACCCTTCAACATACCGATGCGGCAAGCAAAGCAAGAGCCGGCCTGGTTCAGACAGATCATGGCAGTTTTGAGACCCCTGTTTTTATGCCGGTTGGCACTGCCGGGACCGTAAAATCCTTGCACCGTGATTTTTTACTGGATGACATACAGGCAGGCATTATACTGGGAAATACCTATCATCTATACCTAAGACCGGGTCTGGAAGTGTTGCAACAGGCCGGCGGACTCCACGCCTTTAGCAACTGGCCGCGCGCTATCCTCACAGACTCCGGAGGTTACCAGGTATACAGTCTCAGCGGCACCCGCAAAATGAAAGAAGAGGGTGTTACCTTCCAAAGCCATATTGATGGCAGCCGACATTTGTTCTCTCCGGAGAGGGTCATGGACATTCAGCGAAGCATCGGTGCCGACATTATCATGGCATTTGATGAATGTACTCCCTATCCCTGCGAATATGATTACGCCAAGAAGAGCATGGAAATGACCCACCGCTGGCTGGATCGATGCTTTAATCAGTTTGGACAGACCCGTCCTCTATATGGGTATGAACAATCGTTGATGCCTATCGTGCAGGGGAGTGTGTATGACGATCTGCGCCGGAAAAGTGCCGAGTATGTGCTGAATCACGATGCTCCAGGTTATGCCATTGGTGGCCTCAGCGTGGGTGAGCCTCATGAAGACATGTACAGGATAACCGGCCTGGTTACCGATATACTGCCGCAAAATAAGGCCCGTTATCTGATGGGAGTTGGCACACCTGAAAACCTGCTGGAATGCATTGAGCGGGGAATAGACATGTTTGACTGCGTGATGCCAACCCGCAACGGACGGAATGGAACGATTTTTACCACGCAGGGAATTATAAACATAAGAAATAAACGCTGGGCCAATGACTTTGACCCACTGGATGAGCTATCCCCCGAATATTCAAAGGCATACGTCCGTCACCTTTTCGCTGCAGATGAGATGCTGGGGCCTGTAGTGGCGAGTTTGCAAAACCTCCGGTTTTATCGTTGGCTTATGTTAAATGCCCGAAAACATATTCTAGATGGAGATTTTATTGCATGGAAAACAGCAATAATGCCAATAATTACCAAAAAATGGTAATAAATGATGAAAAAACTGGATATTTATATCGCTAAAAAGTTTCTTACCACATTTGTGGTGACCATCCTGCTGTTTACCATCATCATCATCGTTTTTGACATTGCCGAAAAACTGGATGACTTTCTGGAACACAAAACCCCCATTCAAAGCATTATTTTCACCTATTACGTTGCGTTTATTCCGCACCTCATCAACACATTTAGCCCGATTTTTATATTTATTTCCGTATTGTATTTCACCAGCCGATTGGCGTCGCGTTCTGAATTTATCAGCATGCTGGCCGGGGGTATGTCATTGAAGCGAATCCTGAAACCCTATATGGTGGTGGCCGCCATCCTGACTTTTGGCAGCTACCTTCTTAACGCATGGGTGATACCGGTTACAGACAAGGCCCGGGTACGTTTTGAAAATATGTACCTGCGTGATTACTGGAGTCAGGCCAAATCCACTATTTATCGGCAGATACGGCCCGGTGAAATACTCTACATGGAGTATTTTAATAACAACGACAGCACCGCTATTGGTGTTAATATAGAAACCTATCAGGGTAAAGAACTCAAAAGCAATTTGTTTTCGCGTTTCATGCGCTGGAACAGGGCTTCCGGCAAATGGCGAATGGAAATGGTCTGGCAAAGAGAATTTTTACCCAATGGAAATCAGAAAATTGCTTACAAGGCCTTTATGGATACGGCACTTCAGTTCGATGCCCGCGATTTTTTCTTTAGGATTGATGATGTACAAAGCTTAAATCAGAATGAGCTCCGTTCTTTTATTGCCAAGGAAAAAGTGCGTGGTTCAGAAAATATAAAATTGCTTGAAACTGAATTGCACCGAAGATATGCATCACCATTCAGTACGTTTATTTTGGTAGCCATCGGTGTTTTTGTGGCGGGTAGAAAAACCCGGGGCGGTTTGGGATATTCTCTGGCAATCGGTATATTCGTTATTATTTTCTTTTTGTTTTTTAGTAAGTATTTCATCAGCATGGGGCAAACCGGTGTTTTGCCTTCCTGGGTCTCAGTCTGGGCCCTGAATATTCTTTTTGTACCTGTTGCCTGGCTGTTTTATCGATTTGCCCAGAAATGATTCGCATGCTGCTCATATCGCTATGGCTATGTATGAGTGTTATCATTTCTTGTAAAAAATCAACCGAAGACTATAAAGCCAAAGGTCCGGAATATTTTCCCCTCAGGGTAGGTGCGGAGAGACAGTATATTTATGATTCTATTCACTATTCAAGATTGCTGAACAATACCCGTAGTTTTCGCTTCTGGATTAAAGAATTTGTTAAAGACAGTTTTATAGATCAGACCGGTAATCTTACCTATCGCTTTGAACAGTTTATCAGCAAGGATTCAGGCAAATCTTACATTTTTTATGACCTTTACACAGCCGCAGTTACATCTTCCGGTGTTCAAAGGGTGGAAGAAAACCGCCGCAATACGGTCATGAGTTTTCCGGTCAGGAACCTGAAACTGTGGTATCCCTACGACTTTTGGAATGACAGTTTCAGTACCTACATCAAGTATCAGTACACTGCGGTGGATCAACCTTTTGATAACGGTTACATCAGCAACCCGGAGTCCGTTTTTATCAAACAGCAATACGACAGCAGCTTTATTTTTTTAAGGGAATCCCGCGAAGTGTATGGGAAAAACCAGGGTATGCTGTACAGAAAAAAGAGAGATATCGATTTTCAGGATTTGCAGAAACCCGATGGGTATGAACTTACCTGGCAGTTAATCCGTTATTTTCCATGAGAATTTATCTGCTTGTAGTTATACTTCTTGCTGCTTTTTGGGGATGTAAAAAAGATGAGGTGAGTAAAGGCGGACAGGAATCCCTATCGGCATGGCTGAATCTAAAACAGGGCAATCGCAGGATATACAGGGTAGACTCTTTGGCATTTCGCCGTGATAAATCCTACCCTGACACGTTCTCTTTTGAATTGATGGAAACGGTGGATACCGTGTTTGAGGATAATGTGAATGAACCCGCCGCAAGAATTAAAATTCTGACCCGCAAAGACAGTCTGGATTTCTGGAAGTTTAGAAGAATGTACTATGCCAAAGTTACTGACGATTATTACGAAAGGGTTGAGGAAAATATCAGGTATCTGAAAGTGAGTTTTCCGCCGGCGGAAGAGGCCTTATGGAACATGAACAGTAGAAATAACCTGCCTGCAACCTGGTTGTTTTATGAGAATTTAAACAAGCCATACAGGGAAGGATTCATTCCTGCAGACAGCGCACTGACTGTCGTTGCCGGAGAAATTGATAACAACATCGAAAAGTATCGCTACCGGGAAGTATACGGTAAAGGCATTGGATTGCTGTTTAAAGAGAATGTAGAAATGCTGAAGCAGGGCAATAACTGGGATGGTTATAAACGAACGCAAAAACTTGTTTATGCGGATTAAATTTATTATATTAGTGTGTTTATTCCCGCTGTTTTCAGAAGCAGACAGTACCGATTTCTACTATTGGGTTTCCTTTAAGGATAAGGCGGGTAGCGAGGCGTATTTAAAACAACCTGAATTCTTTCTCAGTCAGCGTTCCATTTTAAAAAAGTATGCTGCCGGTATCGGAATTACCACCGAAGATTTGCCCGTTTCAGGCAAATACATTGAAGATTTAAGATCAAAGGGATTTTCCGTTCAGTTTGGCAGCCGCTGGCTGAATGCTGCATTGGTGATAACTCCGGATTCGGTTGCTGTAAAGAAATTATCGGTTCTTGATTTTGTGAAATCGGTTGTGCCGCTGGGATATAAAACCTGGGGTAGGACAGGGCTATCTGACATACCCGAGACAGGTGTTATGGAAGAAAAAACCATACCGGTAAAAACAGATCCGGTAGCCATGAATCACTATGGGGCAGCCCGGGATCAAATTACACAAATGGGTATAGAAGCAATACACCAAAAAGGATTTAATGGAAAGGGGATAACTGTGGCTGTGCTGGATGCCGGTTTTTACAAGGCCAACCGTATGCAGTTGTTTGACAGCATTTTTCTGCAGGAAAGTATTGTGCGAACCTTTGATTACGTAGATCATGAATTTGATGTGTACGATGACGATGATCATGGTATGCAGGTCCTCAGTTGCATGGCGGCCAACAAACCTGGGGTGATGGTGGGCTCTGCTTCCGGCGCCAGTTTTATGCTTTTTCGTACAGAGGATGCTGCAATTGAAATGCCCTATGAAGAGGCGTTTTGGATTCAGGCGGCAGAGGAGGCCGATAAATGGGGCGCGGATATCATTGCATCATCCTTGGGATATACCACCTTTGATGATGAACGCTATGATCACAAACTTTCTGATTTGGATGGAAAAACTACCCTCATTAGCCGAGCTGCAGAAATGGCGGCTTCACGCGGTATTCTGGTGGTGAGCAGTGCCGGTAACGAAGGAGACGGCTCCTGGAGGAAACTGGCAGCACCGGCCGATGCAGCGCATGTGATTGCCGTTGCAGCGGCTGACAAGGATGGTGAAATTGCGGGATTCAGCAGCCGTGGCCCCACAGCAGATGGCCGCATAAAACCCGATGTGGCCGCCATGGGCAAACGTACCGCCGTGGCTTCAGGCAGCGGATATATTGTTAAATCTAACGGTACCAGTTACAGTGCACCATTGATGGCCGGTGCCCTCGCCTCGGCCATGCAATACACAGGCATGAATGCGATTGAGATTAGGCAAACGCTGTTATCAGGTAAGCTTCCGGATACCCTCTCCGGGTACGGCATTCCCAATTTTTCTTCGCCAAAATGGAAACCCGCACCCGCTCCCAAAAGTAATGAAGCGGCCGATCCCCGTTTTATACAGTGGGTTCCCGGTGATACTTTGAACCTTCCCTTTGTGATTGGTACCCGGTTTTCGCCCGAAAAAGAGTGGACCTATAAACTAAGCTGCGACTGCGGTAAAGTATGGCAGCAAGCACCATTGCAGCGCATGACGGCTAATTGGTATGGCACAATCATTGCACCAATAGCATCAGGTATGCACTTTCTGGAAGTAACCGATGGAAAAACGGTATTCAAAGAGAGTTTTTATTATCATAAACCATGAATAAATTTAAACAAATAACCTTGATACTTTGTCTGTTGCCACTGTCGCTCATGGCTCAGAAAGTAGTAACCAAATCCCGACACATGCGCATCACCCATGCTGAGGTTACTGTTAGTTATCCAGGTATTCAGGGCGCACCCATTATTCGGCAATATAAGATAACTGTGGTTTTGAGAAAAGCTATGAAAACCTTGCCTGATACGATGTATGCGGATGGTTTTGCCGAACAGCTGAAGCTCACACCCATCGATGCCGGTAGTGGATTTTACAAGAAAGGGTCCAGCATTACGTTTATGGCAACCGTTACAGTAAACACCGCAGAAAATGCGGAGAATATGGATGCGTTTTCGAAGAAATCATCCCTGGCAGGAGATGGAGTATGCATTATTCGTTACCATGTGACCAAAAAGTCGAAACAGCAACCCATATATCTTCGTGCCAAAACCTTGCATAAAGGGGCTGAAGTATTTATGCCGTAGGTTTTTAATCAATATACAATACCAACCCTTTCAGGTAATGGCCTTCGGGATGAAATAAATTCACAGGGTGGTCTGGTCCTTGGCCCAGTCTGTGCAGGATTCTGGCACTGCGACCGGCCTCAATTCCTGCAGCGGTTACGGTATTGGCAAATAATGCATCATCGATAACCTGACTGCAGGAGAAGGTAAAAAGCAATCCCCCCGGTTTTACCGTTTGTATCCCCAGTTGATTAAGCCGTTTGTATCCCATCACTGCCTGATGTTTTTTGGATAAGCTTTTGGCAAATGCCGGCGGATCCAGCACCACTATGTCGTAGGATTCTTTATTGTCTTTCAGGTATTGAGGTACGTCTGCTGCAACGGTGTGGTGATTCTGGGCTACCCCGTTCAATGCCGCGTTTTCTGCAGCCAGCTGCACCGCTTTTTCGGAAATGTCCACACTGCAAACCTCCGCAGCACCAGCCTTTAGCGCATATACTGAAAATCCGCCTGTGTAACAAAAAGTATTCAATACGGTTTTGTCATGGCTGTATTCTGCCAACAATTGCCGGTTGTCTCGCTGATCCAGAAAAAAGCCCGTTTTTTGGCCGGCTACCCAATTAACTTTGAATTGAATTTGGTTTTCAATGGCCACCGTTTCAGGGGTTTCTCCTTTGAGGAAAAGATCGTCTGCACCGGGATCGTGCATGGAGGCACGGCTCTTTGCAAATATGGTTTTTAATGAGCCGTTGTAAACCTCATCCAGGGCCTCAGCAATTTCTTTTTGGTTGTGATACATGCCGTGGCTGTGCGACTGGATTACGGCGCAATCAGCGTAAATATCAATGATGAGCCCTGGTAGACCGTCGCCTTCTCCATGAACCAGGCGATATGCATTGGTTTTTGAAAAATCTCCCAATAGTTTTTGCCTCAGCAGAAAACATGATTGTAGTCTGTTTTTCCAGAAAGTATGATTGGGGATTTCCTGGGTTCGACTGAGAATTCTGACTAAAATGGAGCCATTTCCCACATGTCCGGATGCCAGGTATTCTCCTTTAAAATCGAACACTTCGGCCCAATCACCGGGCTTAACGTCGTCGGCCTGATGCACGGCTCCGCTAAAAATCCATGGATGACCCCGAAGAACCGAATGTTCTTTACCCCGCTTCAGTATAATCTTTTTTGTTTTCAGTGCTGCAAAGTTCAGGTAATTCGCGGAACTTTGAAGCATTCATGAAATTGTTTGAAATAATTGAGGCCATTGAAAAGGTGGCACCACCTTCCTTGCAGGAAGATTACGATAACAGCGGATTGCTCGTGGGCTCGCCGCAGTCCGAGGTGAAAAAAGCCCTGTTGACGCTCGATATCACTGAAGCAGTGGTGCAGGAAGCCATCGCTGAGGGATGTGATCTTATTATTTCCCATCACCCCATTGTATTTCGGGGATTAAAGCGGCTCAACGGCAGCAATTATGTAGAAAGGGTGGTGATGGCCGCCATTAAAAACAACATTGCTATTTATGCCTGCCATACCAATCTTGACAATGTGTTGAAGCAAGGTGTGAACAGTAAAATAGCGGCCAAACTGGGCTTGTCGGATGTGCAGATTCTGAAGCCCATGCAGCAGGCATTAATGAAACTTACCGTTTTTACACCACATACCCATGCAGACGCAGTCCGTGAGGCACTGTTTGCAGGAGGGGCCGGACATGTGGGCAACTATGATGAGTGCAGTTTTAATGTCCATGGTCAAGGTACCTTCCGCGGTGGGGAAAATACAAACCCCGTCATTGGGAAAAAGGGGGAAAGAACATCGCTGGAAGAACAGAGAATTGAGGTTTTATTGCCCAAAAACCGGTTTTCTCAGGTGATGAAATCACTGAGAATAGCCCATCCATACGAGGAAATCGCCTACTATTCCGTTGATCTTAATAATGCATGGCAGGATGCAGGCAGCGGATTGATAGGTATACTGAAAAATCCCGTTCGGGGTGATCTATTTCCGGCTTTTATCAAGGAATCGCTGAATGCAGAGGTGGTAAGGTTTACAGCGCCTGTGGCATGGGTTAAAAAGGTAGCGGTTTGTGGCGGAAGTGGTGCTTTTCTGATTAAAAACGCTTTGCAATCAGGAGCTGATGCCTACATCACCGGTGATGTTAAATACCACGAATTTTTTGATGCCGAAAACCGCATGATGATTTGCGATCCGGGGCATTATGAAACGGAACAATTTACCATAGAACTTTTTGCTGAGATTTTATCAGAAAAATTCCCTAATTTCGCAACCCGTTTTTCGCATACATACACCAACCCCATACAATACCACTATTAACTCATGGATATTAGCGTAGAAAAGAAACTCACCGATCTCTGGACCCTTCAAAAGATTGATTCTCGCCTGGACGGTCTTCGTTCCCTGTTGGGCGAACTTCCCATGGAAGTTGCCGACCTTGAAGACAGCATCGTAGGTCTTCAAACCCGTGTAAGCCACGTACAGGAAGAGATTGCCCAGGTTGAGGGTGAAATTTCGGATAAAAGAAACAGCATCAAGGATTTTAACCGCAACATCGAAAAATATGATGAGCAGTTGAATAACATCAAAAACAGCCGCGAATTCGAAGCCATCGAAAAAGAAAAAGAGATTGCAGGACTGGAAATTCTTCAGGCAGAGAAAAAAATCCGTGAACTGGGAAGGTTGCTGGATATCAAGAAAGAATTGCTGGACAAAACCACTGAAGATCTGGATAACCGCAAAAAAGACCTGGAATTCAAACAGAGTGAACTTTCTGAAATTGAGAAAGAAAACCAGGAAGAAATAGAAAAAATACACACCGAGAGAGTGAAGGCAGAGTCGTCGCTCGATGACCGCTACAAAAGGGCCTACAACCGCATCCGTGAAAACATGCGCAACGGAATTGCAGTAGCTCCTATTCTCCGCGGAAGTTGCGGAGGATGTTTCTCTAAAATTCCCCCACAGAGACACAGCGACATCCGTGCTCACTTCCGTATTATCGATTGTGAACATTGCGGCAGAATTCTCGTAGATCAGACCGTTACCGGACTTGAGTCAGTAGCAGAGGTGAAAGAAGAAAAAGCCACACGCCGCAAGATTCGTCTGACTGCAAAAGCGGAATAAGAATTATCAAAAAATAACAATGAAAGCCGGTCTCATCGCCGGCTTTTATTTTTTATCCAATACAAATGTAAGGTCCGGCATCACCTGTACAATCTGTTCGCGGCTAAGGCCGGTAACATTCAGGAAGTATACCTTTTGGGTTTGAATGTTGCATTGTCCTCCTATCCACGATACATCAACAATATCGCTACCCTGCGCATTCTTTCGGTAGCTGCGTACCGGCATCAGGCAATACCAGGCGGAGGCAAAGCCCTGATCATCGGTTGCAGGGGCAATTTTTTGAATGGGTCCTGCCAGAATTTTATCGTATTGCGGTCGGTCTTCATCACTCAACTTCATTCTTTCAATGTAGGCCTGTTTGCTTTTATAGAATTGAATGATGGTATTTGGAGTAAATGAGGCCAGTTCTGTATAATCTTTGGCTTGTTCGGCCCTGCAAAGGCGGTTGGCGGACAGCTGAAACAAACGGGCGAATTTGATGCTGTCTTTGCCGGTTTCCTCCCGTCCTGCGGTGTCTTTCAAGCCCGGAACCGGAATGGAATCCAGTTTTTTGAGCGCGACAGGGTTGTTTTGAACTTCGGGAAGCAGTGCCCCGTTTTTATCCTGTATGGTATTGTTGCTTACGGTATCAGCAGTTGATGAATCCTGATTACCGGACTGGCATGAAAAAAGGAGAATTGTGCACAAAGCAAAAGTGCAGGATAGTTTCATATTAGCTGTAAAACGAAAAAGTAACCCCATCGATTGCGAAGATAAGTTACAGAATGTTGAGGTACGATGTTGTTTTTACCAAGAACTAACACATCTCTGCCGCTAGGTATTTTAAAATCGATGATAGGATATGTGGCACCAAAGGGTTGAGTCTTATATTTGTCCATCAGTCCTATACTATGTTTGATGGTGTTGTAATATATTATTTCCCTTTCTTTTCTTCAGAGGATTTATCTTCAGATGCCAATATTGAAGATATAAAAGGTATTAAATCCTGGCAGTTCGTTGATTCTTCATTCAACGACTATTTTATCAATATTTTCACCCAAACCTCCAGAATGTTTAGGTTGGGAGAGGGAATAGTGTCATCCAAAATATTTGATTACGATGATGAATTGAGCAATTGCATTTTTACTACGGATACCGGTTTGGGCTTTAGGGATTATCGATACCTGAATGTGATGAAATGTGGTTTTCGGTTTAAAAATCTTAGTGCTGACGAAGTTCAGGCCCAGGTGAAAAGCCATTCACAGCAATTGTATAATGCAGTATTATCATTCGAAATACCTGAATTTGCGTCAAAGGCGGAGGTGATAAAGCAGCAGTTATTTCATCAAAAGTTAAAAATACAAATGGTTCTGATTGACCATGCCAATTTATCTTTCGAACAGCGGAAATATTGCTTGCTGGATTTGGCACTGGATAAGAAATCAGGCACTGCCAATGCAACTTACAGTCAATCAGCCAAGCAGTTTAAGGCACATTCATTTTCGTACCTTGAGGCCTTAATGTCGGAATCACTGGTAGATCAGTATCAGGAGTGGTCCGGATTCATTACGCCCAAGAAATTTATTGCAATTTATGAATGTGACGCTGCGGAGGCCGAGGGTAATTATAGAAATAACAGTGTACAATTCGGACTAATTTACATCCAAAAAATCATCTTGTCAGAGTTTATCAACTTATTGAACCTATGGATTAATGAGAACAAGTTTGAAAATAACCTGTCTCTTTCAAAATATTACCTGCGATTTGCCAGAAATTTTGATTTTCAGACAGTATCCACCAAGTATCTCTACAACAATTATTCAGAGCGTTTGGATAAGATTTTGAACATTGCAACGGAAAGGCAGTGGGTTTTGGATAAAATAAAAGAAATTGAGGGTGTACTGGAAAAAGAAAAAAATCAAATTACCAATTTGCTTTTATTTTTAATTGCCCTGTTGCAGTTAGCAGCAGTTTTTTTGGATGATATAAGACATTTTCTGGTGGGTGTGTTCAGTGTTTCAGAGGAGGCTGCCAAAAACAGCATGTCAGCCATGGTAATGCTTATTTGTTTGTTTATAGGTGTTGTTTTTTTTCTGAAAAGACGGATATAAACCACAAAAAAAGAGGCACTTTTCAGTGCCTCTTCTCATCATTTACCATATGGAATTATTTCACTTCTTCGAAGTCCACATCTTCTACTTTACCATCATTGTCTGACTTTCCTGCACCTTCGGTACCGGTGGTTTGCTCTGCCTGGTTAGCTGCGTTGTACATGTCCTGGCTTGCCGCTTCCCATGCTTTGCTGAGTTCGGCTGTTGCAGTTTCAATAGCGGGCAAATCCTTGGCTTCATGCGCTTTTTTAAGCGTATCCAGCGCAGATTCAATGGCGGTTTTCTTTTCGGCAGGTATTTTATCGCCGTATTCTTTCAGCTGTTTTTCAGTGCTGAAAATCAGTGAATCGGCTGCATTCAGTTTATCCACTTCTTCACGACGCTTGTTGTCGGCTTCTGCATTTTCCTGTGCCTCCTGCTTCATTTTCTCGATATCTTCCTTGCTTAATCCGCTGCTGGCTTCAATGCGTATCTTCTGCTCTTTGCCGGTGGCCTTATCTTTTGCACTCACGCTCAGAATACCATTTGCGTCGATGTCAAAAGTTACCTCAATCTGAGGTACGCCGCGGGGTGCAGGCGGAACTCCGTCCAGAATGAATTTGCCTATGGTTTTGTTGTCACGAGCCATGGGTCTTTCACCTTGAAGAATGTGAATTTCAACTTGTGGCTGATTATCAGCAGCTGTGCTGAAAACTTCGGTTTTCTTGGTGGGGATGGTGGTGTTAGACTCAATCATTTTAGTAAACACGCTGCCCATGGTTTCAATACCCAGACTTAGTGGGGTAACATCCAGCAGCAGTATGTCTTTTACTTCACCGGTAAGAACACCGCCCTGCAATGCTGCACCTATGGCAACCACCTCATCGGGGTTTACACCTTTGCTGGGTGCTTTGCCGAAGAAATCTTCCACCAGCTTTTGTATCGCCGGTATGCGGGTAGAGCCACCCACGAGAATCACTTCATCGATTTCGGAAGGATTCATGCCTGCATCGGAAAGGGCCTTTTTACAGGGCTCCAGGGTGCGCTGAATCAGGGTAGCGGCCAGTTGTTCAAACTTGCTGCGGGTTAGCTTGCGAACCAAGTGAGCGGGCACACCGTCTATAGCGGTTATATAGGGCAGGTTGATATCGGTTTCAGTGCTGCTTGACAGTTCGATTTTCGCTTTTTCTGCAGCTTCTTTCAACCGTTGCAATGCCATGGGATCTTTACGCAAATCCATGTTTTGCTCGGCTTTGAATTCCTCGGCCAGCCAGTCTATTACTACTTGGTCGAAGTCGTCGCCGCCAAGGTGGGTGTCACCATTGGTACTTTTTACTTCAAATACACCGTCGCCCAGTTCCAGCACGCTGATATCAAACGTACCACCACCGAGGTCATAGACTGCTATTTTCATATCCTGTCCTTTTTTGTCCATGCCATAGGCAAGGGCAGCGGCTGTGGGCTCATTAATGATGCGTTCTACCTTGAGTCCTGCAATTTCGCCGGCTTCTTTGGTGGCTTGTCTTTGGGCATCGTCAAAATAGGCGGGAACGGTTACCACGGCGCGGGTAACTTCATGTCCCAGGAAATCTTCAGCTGTTTTTTTCATCTTCTGAAGTACCATAGCGCTGATTTCCTGCGGTGTGTAGGTGCGGTCTCCGATTTGCACACGGGGTGTGTCATTGTCGCCTTTCACAACTTCATAGCTCACACGGCCGGTTTCAGTCTGTACGTTGGAGAATTTTTCTCCCATAAAACGCTTGATGGATGAAATGGTGTGCTTAGGGTTGGTGATGGCCTGACGTTTGGCGGGATCCCCCACTTTTCTTTCTCCGTTGCCGCCATCCAGAAAGGCAACAATGGAGGGGGTAGTGCGACGTCCTTCGCTGTTAGCAATCACAACGGGCTCGTTTCCTTCCAGTACGGCAACACAGCTGTTGGTGGTGCCCAGATCAATACCTATAATTTTACTCATGATTTCAGTATAGCCATCTTGAAACAACAAAAATGCCAAGCAGCAAAATACGGGCTGCGTATGACGAAATGGCAGTAAGACTGATTTTATGGCAGAATGTTTAGCGCCTTGGTTTCTGCGTTGTTCCTCATGAAAAGGATTGAGCCACTGTCAAATTTCACCTTGTCGATTTTTTGTATACACCGACTGGCAAAAAGTCCGATTCCGCCCTGAATATTGCTGAATTCTGCCTGTTTTTGCACAATGCCTATAGAAGGTTCATTCACTGAAATGTAATCTGATAAAAGCTGGTTACCTCCGTAAACCCGGATGCCGGCATACCTCATTCTGTGATACAGCCCGGGATCTGCTGTGATGGTATTGCGCAAAAATTGCAGTAATGCCAACCGGGGGATTTTATAAAGCATATTGCTGTTACCTATGGCAGATGCATTGGTAAGTACGCTCCAAGTGGCAACCTTGGTGGTTTTCTTAAATGTATCATTAACGGGAAACTCATCGTAGGTGATGTCCATTTTTACATCATAGGCAAAGCTGTTTGTTCCGGCCTTCATACTGATGGTGAGGTATTCAGGGGTTACGGCAAAGTTGCTGCTGGAGTCACGGAAGGGGGAAAGTATATTGGCAAGCCCCACCAGATTGGTTTCTGCGCGAACTGTATTGCCGGTTTTGGGACTGTAGACCTCCAGTATGTATCGCTTCCCTGCATCCAGTGATGATGTTCCGGAGGTTTTTAAACGGTACAGCGGATTTTTATCATTGGCAAACAATCCCGAGTCTTTGGCAATATTCCAGACCCGTGTGAGCTTACCGTTAAATACGTTATCCGATGACCTGAGTGAAACCATGGCCGAATCCAGATAGAGTGAATCACTGATTTTTGCCACCTGAAGTGCACCGCTGTTTTGATTGAGAAATGCCTTTGCCACACGCACATATTGCACACTGTCATTGACGTTGAGCATCCCGTAAACTACAATGGTCTCTTTCCAGTCCGCATTGATGTCCAGATCGTTTTTACAGGAAAATAAAGAAATAATTACCGCACAAAATGCGGAGATTAATAAACGGTATGCAGTTGACAGTTTTTTCACAACGATGCTGAAGTCAGCTTTTTGGTCTAACTTTGCCTTTACTCCTGCAAAGATGAGGAAAATTATCGGCCTTTGTTTTCTGTTATGCTTTTTTTACCCGGCGCAAACACAGCAGGTTACAAAAGATTTTATGAAACTGGTATGGGAAGACAATTTTCAAAAATTGGAAAATGTGTGGGCACAGCAATCCACGGCAGATAATTTTTTCATAGGATCTTCTGAAGGTTTTGAGGTATGGCGAAAGAGCAAAAACAACGGCTACTTCATTTTTCCGCAAAAGGTGCAGGAATTCCGCGTGTTTGAGGTTTCGCTGCAGTTTGTTTTCGATGGGAAAGGGGCCGCTGAAAATGCAGCAGGATTGTTGTTACAGGCCCAACCCGACGGCTCGGGGGCGGTGATTGTGGAGGTAAACCGAAAAAAGCAATTCCGCATTCGCAGGGCATCCTCCAATAGATTAATTCCGGTAAATGAGCCCAATAAGGGCTGGCGAAAGCCCGAAACTAAAATTAGAGGAGAAGGCATCACCTTGACCGTGAAAACAAACGACAAGGTGTATGACGTTTACATCAATAATATTTACGCTTATTCCTTCACAGAAATAGAGTTTTCAAAAGGATGGATAGGTTTGTATGTGGGGCCTGAAACCCGGGTAATATACAAGAAGCTCACCGTGAAAATAGACGATGAATCATCTTCATTGCCAACAGCATTAACCAATTTCCCAGACGATAGAAAATCCCTGCATCTGCAGCTGGCAAGATTGAAGGAGGTTATCCAAAAGAAGGATTTTCGCATAGCGGAACTCGAAGGGCAGTTAAAGGATCAGACAGGGCTCAATTACAAGGCCGACAGTGTTTTGTTGAAGCAATCTCAGGAAGCGGTAGCACGGGTGGATGAGCTGGAAATAGAGTTGGAAAAAGTGAATGAGGATAAGCTGAAACTGGAAAAAGAATTACTGAAACTGCAGCAGTTTAAAAATGCCGCATCAGGCGCTGTGGATGTCAATGTGACAGATAATCTCATTAACATCAATGAAGAACTGCGCATTGAATTGCAAAAATCTAAAAAGACCATAGAAGATCTGGAGGCGGCCTTGCTGAAGCAGCAATCCCAGGTAGATGGATGGATCAAAAAGCTCAACCAGATGGAGAACGCTACGGAAGATTTTAAAAATAATGTCCGGTTTCAGCGGGGATTGCTTATTCAAAAAGACAGCATCATTCGCGAACAGCAAAAATCCATCGATCAGCTTGAGAAGTCAGCCAGAGAGGCGGAAAAGGACAAGAAAAAAACAACGCTTCCGTCAAAAAAAGAAAAAGAAATAAAAAAGGAAAACCTGTTTGATGAAAACTAAACCATGAGTATTCAGAAAAAAGAATTTAAAAAAATAACCACCCACGTTTTGCTTGAGATGAAGCAAAAAGGGGAAAAAATTTCGATGCTAACGGCATACGATTTTTCCATGGCCAAGCTGGTTGACCAGGCAGGGATTGATGTGATACTGGTGGGTGACAGCGCCAGTAACGTAATGGCCGGACATGAAACCACGCTGCCCATAACCCTCGATCAGATGATTTACCACGCATCGTCCGTGGTGCGTGGCATTGACAGGGCACTGGTGGTAGTGGATTTGCCTTTTGGCAGTTACCAGGGAAACAGCAAGGAAGCGCTGGCCAGTACCATCCGCATAATGAAGGAAAGCGGTGCACATGCCGTGAAAATGGAAGGAGGGGAAGAGATTATTGAAAGTATTAAGCGAATCCTTACTGCCGGAGTACCTGTGATGGGGCACCTGGGCCTCACACCCCAGAGCATATATAAATTCGGAACCTATGCCGTACGTGCTACGGAAGAAGAAGAAGCCGAAAAACTGATACACGACAGTAAATTGCTGGAGGCAGCCGGTTGCTTTGCACTGGTGCTTGAAAAAATACCCAGTAAGCTGGCCAAGAGGGTAGCTGAAAATTTAACCATTCCTGTAATAGGCATTGGTGCCGGACCTGATGTAGACGGACAGGTGCTGGTTTTACACGATATGCTGGGGATTAATACAGAGTTTAAGCCTCGTTTTTTACGCAAGTACGCCGACTTGCACGGTATCATCACCGGTGCAGTGCAGCATTATGTATCGGACGTGAAAAACCGCGATTTCCCTAACGAAAAGGAACAATACTAAGTTTAGCCGTTGGCTTTTTTGTGGTCGGCCAGGAACTGAGCCAGGCCAATATCGGTGAGGGGATGCTTGAAAAGTCCCATAATGGCGCTGAGCGGGCAGGTTACCACATCGGCACCGGCTTGGGCGCTTTTCACAATGTGTAAAGGATTGCGAATGCTGGCAGCCAGAATCTGGGTTTCATAACCCTGTATGGAATAGATTTCTGCAATTTGCTGAATCAGATCTATGCCGTCCCAGCTGCTGTCATCGAGGCGACCTATAAATGGTGACAGGTAGGTGGCGCCGGCTTTGGCCGCGAGAATGGCTTGCCCCGAACTGAATACCAAAGTACAGTTAGTACGTATGCCTTTTTTGGTAAAGTGGGAAATGGCTTTTACCCCGTCTACGATCATGGGTACTTTCACCACAATGTTAGGATGAAGTCCGGCCAGACGCTCACCTTCATCAACCATGCCTTTGAAATCGGTAGAAATCACTTCGGCACTCACATCGCCGTTTACAATGTTGCAAATGGCTTTGTAGTGATTGAGTACATTGTCATGTCCGGTAATGCCCTCTTTGGCCATTAAAGATGGATTGGTGGTTACACCGTCAAGAATGCCGAGTTCATTGGCTTCGCGTATCTGTTCGAGGTTGGCTGTGTCGATGAAGAATTTCATGTTGTGGCAAAATTAGCACCTTTCTCGTGGACCTAATTTGTGGACAACCGGAATTTATCACCAACTTTTCACCCGATAAAAAATGTGGAGGCCCCCAAATGCCTGACTCAGTCCGTAATCATAACCGGTGCGATTGGTGCTGTTCAGGCGCAGGCCGGCTTCTGCTTTCAGGTGAATCGGAATTTTGAGCGGGGTATAGTGAAAGGAGAGTCCAAACTGCGGCATGTAGCGGCTTTGAGGCCATTGCCGCTCTGTGATAATTCCATTGCTGAAAACTTCCGATCCGCTTTCCTTAAATATGCCCTGAAGCCCAAACCAAATGGCCGGATTAAAGCGGGGTTTGTCATTGAATTTTAGTTCACCTACAGCGTTTACTGTCCACAAGCGCAAATTTGCCTGATACAAAATGCTGTTGCCTGAGCGTATGTCGGGTCGGTAGTTAACTTCGCCAAAACCCATGGAAATGTTGGCATTGAACAAATGGGACAATGAACTTTGAACCGATAAACCCGCCGAGTAGGCATTGTTAATTCTGTCTGAATAATAGCTGCCCAGCTCTTCATTGGCATAGTAACGGTAGAAATTCGTTTCCCCTCTGCCATAAATTCCGACACTGATATCCTCGGGGATGGAATTAATCTGGGCTTCTACCCGCATGGCAATCAGCAGGGTTAGTGATAGCAAAATTTGCTTCATGGTTGTTCAAAATAGTTTCGATACCGGGGCTTTCTGATGGCAAGCATAAACCAGATGGCCGGAACCCAAAAGGTTGTAAAAAAACAATTTTTTCCTGAGAAATACACCCTGTCATAAATCATGGTTTGGTTATTTTTTTTCACCACAGCATGTATGTGACGCCAGTTTTTCAATCCTGTTGGCAAA
>Ga0315899_10001490_pt1 | contig 26644 bp, 17 predicted proteins | sample LakEriMetagenome_2_FD_203518 | JGI IMG/M metagenome (GOLD analysis project Ga0315899, IMG submission 203518) | Freshwater fungal communities from buoy surface, Lake Erie, Ohio, United States - Buoy 4 MA112 | ecosystem: Environmental > Aquatic > Freshwater > Lake | place: USA: Lake Erie, Ohio... | reverse complement strand
ACGACTTCACCTTCCGCTTCTCCGACCGCTTCCTCAGCCGGGGGGACCGCACCATCGACCAAATGGTGCAGTCCGCCCGGTCCGGAAAACAGAACATCGCCGAAGGCTGCAAAGCATCCATCACTTCCGCCGAAACCGAACTGAAGCTCGTCAACGTCGCCCGCGCCAGCCTCGAAGAACTCCTCCTCGACTACCAGGATTACCTCCGCGTCCGCGATCACCCCATCTGGGACAAGAACAGCAAGGAAGCCCTCTACGTCCGCAAATTCGGCCGTGCTTGAGAAATCCCCGCAGTCACCGCACGCCCCGCACCAGCCTCCCCCCAATCCCAACGGCCCAAAGGGCCCAAAGAACTAAGCCCAGGGACGCAGCAAAGCGAAGGCCCTGGGAAGCGAAGGCCCTGGGATCACACGATTCCAATTCCCAGCGTTCCAACGGGGCGCAAGAACTCCCGTTCTGACAACCCCCAAAAACACAGCCCCTCCCCCAATCCCAAGGGGATTGCGTACCCTAGCCCAGGGTTGGACTGCGGCACGCAGGCCTACCCTGGGTCTCCCCCACAACACCCGCCAACCCCAACCGGGGTTGAGTCCCTAGCCCCATCGGCCCTCTAAGCCCTATCCTCCCACCCAACACCTCCCGCCTCACCAATCGCACTACTCAAAATGCGGCCGTCACCAATCCACCGTCCGGCTCCCCCACTCACACCTGCCAGCCACGCCCTTGCAGAAACCCCCACCGGCGACCACAGATACCCCATGAATCGCCCCGCCCCCAGCAAGGACCTCACATGGCCAGCCCTGCGCCATTCCGGCACCCGCACGGCGCATCCAGCCCATCGACAAAAGCCGAACCGACCGCCCCTTTCTCAAGAGCAAGCCAACTCCGCGGAAGAAGGCATCGCCAACAAATCCAAGGAGTCCATCCAAACCTCAGCCGCCATCTATCAGCCTGCCTGATCCATGAAAAAGCCGTCCGTCTCCAAAAAAGCGATCACCCCGGCCAAAACGAAGCCGGACGGCCTCTCCACCCTCCTAACCGAAGTCCGCCAGCTCATCCAGAGCGCTCGGCGCGGCGTGTCCACCGTCGTCGACACCCTCCAGGTGATGACCAACTTCGAAATCGGCCGCCGCATCGTCGAACACGAACAAAAGGGTGCGAAGCGTGCGGCCTATGGCGATCTGATTCTGTCCGGCCTTTCAGATGCTCTTACGGCGGAGTTCGGGAAAGGGTTTTCCATGACCAACCTCAAGCTCATGAGGCAGTTTTTCCTCCTATTCCGGGGCAAGATTGGTCAGACGCTGTCTGGCGAATCTGCGATTCCGGCAATTGGTCAGACAGCGTCTGACCAATTTGGAATTTTTCAGTCGCTGTCTGAAAAATCCGCCTCGCCCGAGATTCCCCAGATGCCGTCTGGGAAATTGATCCCCGCCTCGATTCGCCAGACGCCGTCTGGCCAATCTCCCTTCACCCTCAGTTGGTCGCACTACGTCGTGCTCATGACCATCAAGGACCCGGACGAACGCAGCTTCTACGAGATTGAATCCCGGCAGGCAGACTGGGATGTCCGCGAACTCAAGCGCCAGAAAGCCTCCTGCCTCTACGAGCGCCTCGCCCTCAGCCGGGACAAGGAAGGCATCCGGCGGCTCGCCAAAGAAGGCCAGCTCATCGTCAAGCCGGAGGACCTGCTGAAGGAACCCCTCGTGCTCGAGTTCCTCGGCCTCGACTCACAGTCCAGCTACTCCGAGACCGACCTCGAGCAGGCCATCATCAATCGCCTCGAGCACTTCCTCCTCGAACTCGGCAAAGGCTTCCTCTTTGAAGCCCGCCAGAAGCGCTTCACCTTCGATGAAGACCACTACTTCGTCGACCTCGTCTTCTACAACCGCCTCCTCCGCTGCTACGTCATCATCGACCTCAAGCTCGACAAGCTCACCCATCAGGACCTCGGCCAGATGCAGATGTACGTGAACTACTACGACCGCGAAGTGAAACTCCCTGACGAAAACCCCACCATCGGCCTCCTCCTCTGCAAATCAGCCAAAAAAACCATCGTCGAACTCACCCTGCCCAAAGACGCCAACATCCACGCCAAAGCGTATTCGCTTTACCTGCCCTCCAAAGAGCTCCTGAAGCAAAAGCTCGACGAATGGAGCACCACCGCTTCCCGCTAAGGAAACGGGGTCAGCGTGCAACTCCCTGACAAAACATCGCCCTGTCCTTCCCGACTGCTCCACCTCTCAGCATAAGGTGCGTCCTAAATCAACGTAGTGCTGTAATCAACTCACTCATCAACTCCGACGCCTTTCGGTGTCGGATGAGCGGTGCGGCTTGTCCGGCGTAGAGTGGCAGTAGGGACGAGTCGCCAAGCCGTACTCCTTCTGTCTTCACACGATGGTTGAAGGAGGCTTGCAGCGGGAAAGGCAAGGCGGGTGAAGGACTGTGCTCCAGTTCATCCAGCAAAGCAGTGCTCATGAAGCGAGCGAGCCTCCCGGTGAAGCGACGGCTCAGCTGTGTGCGAGCCGCTGCAGGAGTGAACAACGCCTCGCGGTGCGCTGGCGGGCAGTTCGATTCCTCGCAGGCGAGAAAAGCGGTCCCGATCTGAACCGCATCCGCGCCGAGCTGGAAGGCTGCCCGAATGCCCCGGATCTCCGCAATGCCTCCTGCTGCAATCACCGGCTTGCGGGTGACGTTTCGCACCTGCGGCACGAGCGCCAGCGTGCCCGTGAGCGACTCCTCAGCGGACCTCAGAAAGCTCGGGCGATGTCCACCGGCCTCCGAACCGGTCGCAACAATCATGTCCACGCCAGCCTCATCCAGCGCGGCAGCTTCTTCCTGCGTCGTGGCGGTTCCAACAGTCACAATGCCGCGTCGAGTGCACTCACGCAGAATTCCGACATCGGGAATGCCAAACACAAAACTGAACACGGCCGGCCGTGTTTCGAGAATCACCTCCGCCTGTTGCTCAAAGGTGAAATCGTCCGGTGGCTCCATGGGCGGCACCTCGATACCGAGACGTTTATATATGGCCCCAAACTGCCGCAAACCGGCCTCATGATGCGCGGCTGTCATTTCCCCCGCACCCGGATCATATCGCGAGACCCACAGGTTGATGTTGAAGGGCTTGGCGGTGGCCGATCGCAGATCGCGAATCACCTCCCGCATCTGCGTTGGAGACAGATGATGCGCTCCGAAGGAGCCGAGACCGCCCGCATTCGACACCGCCGCCGCAAGCTTCACAGACGACAACCCACCGCCGAACGGTCCCTGAATGATGGGATGCTCGATGCCCAGGCGGGAGGTGAACGCACTCACACTCAGACGGGGAACTGGTTCTCGATCACCGTTTCGCTTACGTCGAGGCGATCCCCGCGCGGCCACGGCTCCTGCAAGCTTTTACCGATCGCGATCATAAAGCTGATCGCATGGTCGTCGGGCAGACGGATGATTTTCGAGACCGCCTCAGCGTCGAATCCCACCATCGGGCAGGTCTCGTAACCAAGCCCCCTCGCCGCCAGCATCAGCGTCATGCCGCCCAGCGCAGTGGAACGCATCGCCTCATCGCGGATGAGCTGATCCTTTCCTGCATAGAAGCCTTTCAAGGCAGGCACCAGAATGTCCTGAACTGGCTGCGGCGCATGACTCCAGTAACGCTCCGGCTGATGCTCATGCGCCCTCAAATCCGCGCACATCACGACCAGCAGCGACGCGTCCGTCACCTGTGCCTGATCCCAGGCCACAGCGCGGATCTGTTTGCGCAGCTCTGGATCGCGCACGAGCACAAAGCGGTAGTTCTGCATGTTAAAGGACGACGGCGCGAGCCGGGCAAGCTCCAGCAGCTTGTCCACCTCTGTCTGCGGCATGACGTGGGCAGAATCATAGTGCTTGATGGAACGACGGGTTTCGATGGCTTCGAGGATATTCATGGGATGAAGCAAGGAGTGTGTTCTCCTGGTTACTTTTGTAAACCGTCAGCGTTGCTGATGGCGCTGAATCCGGTATCCAATCAGTAACCACCACATCTCTGACCATGGTCCCCCGCCGCAAAAGCAAAGTCAGCCCACCACCACCGTCTTGTCCGCTGAAACTCTGCATGAGCTTCCTCGGAGGTGCATGGACACCGAACATCATCTGGTTTCTCAGCGGCGGCCCTCGGCGCTTCACCGAGCTGAAAAACGATCTCGTGGGCATCTCGGCCAAAATGCTCACCCAGCGCCTGCGCCACCTCGTCGAGATCGGCGTCGTCAATCGTCACGAACAGCCCACCTCACCTCCAACGGTCGAATACTCGCTCACCGAGATCGGCTGTGAACTCAAACCGGCGATCGAAGCCATCGTCCGCGTTGGCGAAAAACTGAAGCGCCTGGAGAAGCGAGGCTAGGCTAGCGGGGGCTGGCAGCAACTGCCTGACAAATCACCTTCCTCGCTCCCGTGGGTGAATCAGCGACGCGAAGGAGCCTGAACCGAGCCCCGAAAGCACCCTCCAGCCCTTTCCCGGGCGTCCTGGCGGTCCCTCGGTCGCGGTGAGTGTTCATCCTTCCGGCAATTGAACCCCGCCCTTGGCTGTGCCCCACAATTCGCCTTCCCCGAAGCCGCCTGATTGCGCTATACTCTCCCTCGCCATGCCCGCCAAGCCCAAGCCTCGCACGCTCGCCCCCAAGCCCACCGCCCCTGCCGCGCCGCTGCTTGCCGATGTCCGCGAACTCATCCTCACGGCCCGCGAATCGGTGGCCCGGACGATTGATGCCGGTCTGGTGACGCTCTACTGGCACATCGGACGCCGGATTCATCAGGACATCCTCAAGCAAAAGCGTGCCGAATACGGGGCGGAGATTGTCTCCGCGCTGGGGAGACAATTGGAGGCCGAGTTTGGTCGAGGCTTCACGGAGAAATCGCTCCGGCACATGGTTCGCTTTGCCGAGGCCTTTCCGGACGAGCAAATTGTCGCCGCACTGCGGAGACAATTGGGATGGACACACTTCAAGTCGATCATCTACCTAGACCATCCGCTGAAGCGCGATTTCTACGCCGAGATGTGCCGTACCGAAAACTGGAGCACGAGAACGTTAGCTCAAAAGATCGGCTCCATGCTCTACGAGCGCACCGCGATCTCCAAGAAGCCGGACAAGCTCATCAAGCAGGAACTCGCCGCCCTGCGCAGCGAGGACAAACTCACGCCCGACCTCGTCTTTCGCGATCCCTACATCCTCGACTTCCTCGGGCTGAAGGACACCTACGCCGAGAAGGACGTGGAGGCGGCGATCTTGCGGGAGGTAGAGAGCTTCATCCTCGAACTCGGCGTCGGCTTTGCCTTCCTGGAGCGCCAGAAGCGGATGCAGATTGATGCCAGGGACTACTACCTCGATCTGCTGTTCTACCATCGGAAGCTCAAGCGGCTCGTCGCGATCGAACTCAAACTCGGTGACTTCGAGGCGGCGGACAAAGGGCAGATGGAGCTGTATCTCGGCTGGCTCAAACGCCACGCCGTCGAGCCCGGCGAGGAAGCGCCGCTGGGCATGATCCTCTGCGCAGGCAAGAACGATGAGCACGTTGAACTGCTCGAACTCGCCAGCAGCGGTATCCATGTGGCGACCTACTGGACGAAACTGCTTCCCAGGAAGCAGCTAGAACGAAAGCTCCACCAAGCCGTCACCCGCGCCAGACAGCGACTCGATCTGGGCGGAATCAAAGCCGGGAAGCGATGACCCGGCGAAGGACGCTCACCGGGCACCACGAACGACTGACGCATCCGTGTCGGCGACTATCGGGAACTCCACGACACTCGCAGATTGACCATTCCCCGCAAAACCAGTAGCCCACTACTCATGAGCTCCAAAGAACTCGCACAGCGTTGGTTTCACGAAGTATGGAACCTCAAGAATGCCCAGGCCATCTTCGACCTGATGGAGCCAACCGGCGTGGGGCACACGGAAGGCGGTCTGGTCACCGGGCCGGAGCAGTTTGTGCAGCAGATGTTCCACCCCATGCTGGCCGCGTTCCCAGATTTGACGGTCACGATCGAAGGCTGCATGGAAAACGGGGACGATGCCGTGGTTCGCTGGAAAGCCTCCGGCACCAACAAAGGCACACTGTTCAGCGTTCCGGCCACCGGCCGGAAGGTCAGCTTCTCCGGCATGACATGGATGCGCTTCACTAACGGTAAACTGCTCGAGGGCTGGGACTGCTGGAACGCCCACGGCCTCGCTGCTCTCCTCGCAAGTGGCGCAGAGTCCGCCTCCGTGTGCTGGGCAGAGTAGCCCCACCTCACCGCTTCCACTCGGAAACTCAGTCAGGCGCCGCAGGCAATCGTTAGTCCGCATCCACCCGCAACTTCTAACTCCAACGTCCAAATCCTTATGGGCTACGTACACGACCCGTGGAAAGAAGAGAGCTTGGTGACGCTTCCGGAGCAGCAACTGCTTTCCGATTGGTCTATCCTGGTGCCCGAACTTGTAAAGTTGAGCGAGAGTGGATTCCGAATACCGGTTGGGCAGGCCGACACGGTTTACTGTCGATACCTGACGGAACGTGGCAAGCCATGGCGTGGTTGGATTGAGCTTGATGCGATTCTCACCGCGATCGCCCTGGCCCGCCACCCAAAGGCACTTGAAGAAATCGAAGCAGTCTTTGCCATGGGGGAATTCGATTTCACTGGAGTGGCTTCACGGGCATTGCTCGCCTGGCATGGGATGCCGGACCTCAAGTTGATCTGGGTGGGTGAAATGGACCGCCGGAATTTCGCGGAACTTCCGCTTCCCGTTCAGGATTACATTAGGGCCGTGGATCTGAACTGCACATGGGAAGGAGCCGGAATCTCCTGCTGGTTTCAGGACACTCCACCTGAGGAAATCCGGAAGATGATTGCAGCATTCATCCGCATGGATCTTCCCTCTCCAGCAGCGGCCCTCACCGAGGCGTTGGAATGGTGGGGAAAAGTGCAGATGGTGCATGACCTCAATCTCGACTGGGACGCTCACTACGATGCATTTCACCCGGTGCATGCCAAATGGGAAGCCGCTGCGTGCAGGATGAATGATCACAAGGACAGCCTCCTTGAGGGCATCAGCCGCTTTGCAGCAAGAAACAGTTCCGATCTGCGCCATGCTTCAGGCTGGTTTGAAGACTCGCCGCCACTGTGATGTCCGAATTCAAGGTAGGAAGGGCACCCGTCGCAAAGTGTGGTGAATCTCCGGAGCACCCTCACGGCTCGCCACGTCACCGCCCAAGTCACAAGTTGAAGCCAAGCCCCACCCCTCTCTCGCCACCCACGCAGCAACCACACGCCCCTTGCTCCAGTACGCGCTCGCCGATGACCTTCCCTCACTCACGACCTCTCTCGAAGACGAGGAACGCCGCGAACGTCTCGCCGACCGCGCCTCCAGGCAATCCCTGAAGCTCGAACTCGAGCGCCTTCGCCATCGCTGAGCCCTCCCCTGCTCACGCCGAGCCCATCCACGCCCGCATTTCCCACGCTCGCGTCTGGACAGCCTGAGCGCCCCGTCCTTATTTCTCCGCTGTCCGGCTCCACCCAGTCTTCTCCACTCGCATGCCGCCCTCAAAACTCGACCATCTCCTCAGCAAAAAGCCCTCCCCGGTGCCTAACCGCACGAAGGCCAAGAAAGCCCGCGCTGCCGACGAAATCCAACTCCCCGCCGACGGCGACTGGCGCACCACCGACGAAGACGAAATCAATCGCCGTCGCCTCCGGGCCCGCGAGGAACCCATGCAGGTCACCAACCTCGCACCAGAGTTCCCCATCTTCTCCGACTTCCGCGTCTCCTCGGCCAGCGCCCAATCCTACACCGTCCAGATCCATGATGTCACCAGGCGTCAATTCGCCTGCTCCTGCATGGACTTCCGCATCAACGGTCTCGGCACCTGCAAACACATCGAAGCCGTCCTCTGGCAACTCCAGAAACGCCACGGCAAAATTTGGCAGGATGCCGTGGAACAGGGATCGCCCCGCGCAGAAATCATGCGCCACCCCTCCCTCCCGACGCTCATCGCGGGCGGAAACCGCAAACGCTTGCCCGCCAAAGCCAAGCCCCTGTTCGCCAAAGACGGCACGCTGTCCTCCGACGTCGCCCCCGAAGACGCCTTCCGCATCCGCGCCCCGCTCCATGGCCACGCCATGCGCGTCTCCCTCGTCATTCCTCCATGGCTGGAACGCCGCCGCCTCGCCGACGAACGCATCACCCTCCGGCGCGACTACGAGCAGTCCATCGTTAGCGGCACCGAACCGCCCCAGGTCACCCTCATGCCGCTCTATCCCTATCAGCGCGACGGCATGCTCCACCTCGCCTTCACCGGACGCGCCATGCTCGCCGACGAAATGGGCCTCGGCAAAACCGTCCAGGCCATCGCCGCCTGCGCACTCCTCCACCGTCTCGGCAAAGCCTCCCGCGTCCTCGTCATCTCCCCCGCATCCCTGAAATCTGAATGGGAAGATCAGATCCGCAAGTTCACCACGCTCGACTATCAGATCGTCTACGGCAGCCGCCGCCAGCGCACTCCGCACTACTCCCGGAAAGCTCCCATGTTCACGCTCATGAACTACGAGCAGGTCCGCACCGATGTCCTCGACATCAACGACCGTCTCGCCCCCGACATCGTCGTCCTCGATGAAGCCCAGCGCATCAAGAACTGGGCCTCTAACACCGCACGCTCCATCAAGCTCCTCCGCAGTCCCTACGCCTTCATCCTCTCCGGCACCCCGCTCGAAAACCGCATCGACGAACTCTACTCCCTCGTCGACTTCCTCGACCCCGAGGTCTTCGGCCCGCTCTTCCGCTTCAATCGCGACTTCTACAAGCTCGACGACAGAGGCCGCCCCGAAGCCTGCACCAATCTCCGCGAGCTCCACGAACGCGTCCGCCCGCTCATGCTCCGCCGCCGGAAATCCGATGTCGAAAACGAACTCCCCGGCCGCACCGACGAAACCCGCTTCGTCCCCATGAGCGCTCAACAGGCCGCCGCCTACGAGGAACCAAAACTCCAGGCCGCCCAGATCGCTAACATGGCCAAAAAGAGACCCCTCCGCAAAGAGGAATTCGACCGGCTCATGCTCAATCTCGCCAAAATGCGCATGATCTGCGACACGGTCTTCATCCTCGACCACGAATCCCGCGAATGCCCGAAACTCCTCGAACTGCGCAGCATCCTCGAAGACTGTCTCTCCGAACCAGAGGTCAAGGTCATCATCTTCTCCGAATGGCTCCGCATGCTCCTCCTCGTCCAGGGGCTCCTCAAGGAAATGAACATCGGCTACGCCCTCCACACCGGCCAACTCCCCCAGAAACGCCGCCGCGCAGAACTCATCGCCTTCAAACAGGACCCCGCCACCCGCGTCCTCCTCTGCACCGAAAGCGGCGGCACCGGCCTCAATCTCCAGAACGCTAGCGTCGTCATCAACTGCGACCTGCCATGGAACCCAGCCAGACTCGAACAGCGCATCGCCCGCGCATGGCGCAAACACCAGAAACGCGCCGTCACCGTCATCAATCTCGTTACCGAAAAATCCATCGAACACGGCATGCTCGAAACCCTCGCCATGAAGCAGGGCCTCTCCGACGGTGTCCTCGATCTCCGCGGCAATCTCGACCACATCAATCTCAAATCCGGCGGCCAGTCATTCCTCAACCGTCTCCAGCTCATCCTCACCCCAGCCTCCCCCAACCCGCGCGACACCAAACCACCCGCCCCGCCCGACCGCCCCCAGGCCATCGCTCACGAATGCCAGCAACTCCTCGGCAATCACTTCGTCTCCTGCCACGAACGATTCGCCACCGACGCCCCCGGCAGCACGGTCACCGTCGTCGTCGATCGCGACGCCGATGCATGGCGCCCACGCATCGAAGCCCTCCATCAACGGCTCTTCGCCGACAATCCATCCCACGATCCCACCCGTCTCCTCGTCCTCGACCGCGCCACCCTAGCCGCTCTCGATGCCCTCCAGGCCGCCGGCCTCATCCAACGCACCGAACGCGCCAGCCGCCCGCTCGACGGCCTCACGCCCGCCTCACCACCGCCCATCACCCTCACCGAAGCGGAAATCCAGCACATCGCCGACCTCACCCCGAAACTCCAGCACCGCCTCAAGGTCGCCAAGGCCCTCATCGCCGCCGACCTCCGCCCCGACGCCGCCACTCCCCTAGCCGAAGCCCTCACCCTCGCCTCCGAAATCCTCTGCGTCTCCCAACGCACCGCCCCGCCAGCCTCCCCCTCCGACCTCTCCCTCCGCCCATGGATCGATCTCTGGCCCCCACCAGTCCGCGACGCCCTCCGCTCCCCCACCACCAACCCAGACCCCTCCACCCAATCCCTCCTCCTCTCCGCATGCCAACGCATCCTCGATGCCCCCTAAATACTTCCACCCACCCCCAGCCATAGCTCCCATCACCCCTCCGCCATCTCGGTCCCCGTGACAGCAGTGCCCATCTCGGTCCCATAGGCCCCATCTGTCCTATTGCCTGTCACACCATCAGCTTCACCCATCCTTCCCAAGCCCCCATTCCCCCGCCTCCCGCACCGATCTCTCCACCGCCCTGAATAGATCCCTTCGACATCCAGAATACAGCCAACTGAAATTCCTACGCCCCACTTGACGTACGTCTGAGTTCACGTACGTTCGCCAATGAAAGCAAACCCGGGAGGCCAGATCGACCTCAAATCAGTCATTGGGCGTGACCGCCTCATCCAGAACATCTGGGAAATCGTCCAGCAGCAAAGCATGGTCATCACCGCTGAGCGCCGGATCGGCAAAACCACGGTCATGAAGAAAATGGCGGCCGAGCCTCACCTGGGCTGGCGTCCAGTATACCAGGACCTGGAAAGCTGCCACTCCGCTGCCGAATTCTCGATGGAGGTCTATAAGCAGGTGCATCACTTCCTCAGCGGAAAGAGCAGATTGGCCCGACGATCCAAGGAGTTTCTGGGATCCCTTGGAGGAATCGAACTTGGAGGCACCATCAAGCTGCCAGAAAAGGCAGCCACTCCTTGGAAGGAGGTTCTGACCAAGGCGATCGAGGATCTGATGCACGAGAACGACGATGGCACCAAACTTCTGTTCCTGTGGGATGAGTTGCCGTTCATGCTGATGAACATTCGCGACGGCGAAGGCGAACAGGCCGCCATGCAGGTGCTTGATCATCTGCGGTGGCTGCGCCAGACGCACAGCGGGCTTCGCATGGTCATCACGGGCTCCGTCGGCCTTCACCATGTCCTCACTTCCCTCAAGGAAAAAAGCTACGCCAACTCTCCAGTCAATGACATGGCGACGGTGGATGTCCCTCCCTTGGCACCAAACGACGCCGTCAGCCTGGCTCTTTTGCTGATTGACGGGGAATCCCTGCCGTCACCTGACAAATCCGCGGCCGCAGCAGCCATTGCCCGGGAAGCAGATTGCTTCGCCTTCTACATCCACCACATTGTCAGAGGCCTGAAAATCATGGAATGGGACGCCAGTCCTGAAAATGTCGCCAAGGTGGTAGCCTCGCATCTGATCGATGCCAACGACACATGGGAGTTGCTCCACTATCGCGAGCGGATTGCAACCTACTACCCGAACCATGAAAAGGAAGTCTCCCTGATCCTGGATGAGTTGGCCGCCCAGAAGGACAATGCCTCGGTAGCTGAATTACTCGCCATGCTCAAGGGCGCGAGCCAGTTCGATGACCGCGAGCGCCTTCTTCGCCTCCTCACCTCAATGGAGCGTGATCACTACCTGAAACGGGACGAGGCTGGAGCATATCGATTCCGCTTCCCTCTGATCCGCCGCTGGTGGAAACTCAACCGTGGCCTGTGAACATGCCGCCGTCACACCCCGCAGAGAGTCCCCACAGCGGCAAAACCATCTGGGTCTTCACCCCCAGCCGCACCGACCCGAAGGACCTCGAGTTCATTCTCGTCCAAAGGCAAAGCCTCCTGCGGGACGCCGTGGAGCGGGTACAGGAGAGCGCGCTGACAAACCACAAGCACCACCTCCTTTTCGTGGGTCCGCGCGGCTGCGGGAAAACTCACCTTGTCACGCTCATCGTCAGCCGACTCGCTGAAGACGAGTCTCTCACAAACCATCTGCGCATCGCATGGCTGAATGAAGACGAAACCTGCACGACCCTCCTCGAGCTTCTTTTGAAGATCCACGCGGCTCTTGAGAAGCGCTACCCCGCTGAATTCCACGCAGACATGCTCAGTCCCGCGTATGACCTCAAACAGGACGCCGCCCTCGAGTTCGTCTCGAACCATCTCCTCTCTGCTCTCGGTTCTCGCACACTCCTGGTCGTGACCGAAAATCTCGACGCCATCTTCGAGGGGCTCGGCGATTCCGGACAAAAACAGCTGCGATCCTTCATCCAGGAAAACCCCCGCCTCTCCATCGTCGCCACCGCCCAACGGCTCGTCGAAGACCTCTCCAATCGGAACAGTCCCTTCTTCGGTTTCTTCCAGACCGAACATCTCAAGCCGCTCACCGTCACGCAAGCCACCGAACTCCTCCAGAACATCGCCCGCCTTCAGAGAAAGGACACTGTCGTAGATTTCCTCGCCACCAGACAGGGCCGTTCCAGAGTCCGGGCCATCCATCACCTCTCAGGGGGCAATCACCGCATCTACATCGTCCTCTCGCAGTTCATCACTCGCGACAGCGTGGATGCTCTCTTGGAGCCGTTCATGAAAATGGTCGACGAACTCACACCCTATTACCAGGAACGCATTCGCTGGTTGCCGCCGCTGCAGCGAAAAATTGTCGAGTATCTCTGCACCTGCGAAGGCACCGTGCCTGTCAAAGAGATCGCCAAGCGACTCTTCGCTACGCCGCAGACCATCTCCAGCCAGCTTCAGGACCTCCGGGAAAAGGGCTACGTCGAGGCCAATCAACGCGGGCGCGAATCCCTCTACGAGATCAGCGAGCCGCTCATGCGCATCTGCGTCGAAGTGAAGGACAATCAGCGTCTGCAACCACTCCGCCTGCTCGTGGATTTCCTCCGCGTCTGGTATGACGATCAGGACCTCAAACTCCGTCTCGACACACTCGAACCTGCTTCCACATCCTTCTCCTATCTGCAATCTGCCATCCAAAAGAACCGCACCGAAGGAAACCTCAGAAAGCAGATCCTTCTGGATCATCTCCAATTGTCACTTCCTGAGGAGACTCCCTCAGTGGTTCGCGAGGGGATGGCTAATGGCTTGAAGAATGCACCAGAAGAATTGCTTCTGGCCTTGCAAAGCATGAGCGAGAAAATGCCAGCCGAGGCGGTCCTTTCTCTCAATGAAGCCATCGCTGAAGAAGCCACGCCCACGACCAAAGTTGGCCTCTTGCTCGTACGCGCGATAATTCATTCAGATTTGGAAGACCGAGACAAAGAAATCGCCGACTACACGGCTGTGATCGACCTGCCTGGCGCATCGGTTAAGCACGTCGCCAAAGCGCTCGTCCATCGCGGCCTCACCCACTTCCAAGTGGGAGATTATCAGCATGCCGTTGCCGATTACACGGCGGTGACCGGCCTGCGCGGCGCACCGATCGAACAGGTCACCAAAGCGCTTTTCAATCGCGGCATCACCTACCGCCGATTGGGCGCTCAAGAGCTTGAAATTGCCGACTACACGACGGTGATCGAACTGCCCGGCGCAACGGTCGAACAGGTCGCCAAGGCACTCGTCAATCGCGGCACTACCCACCTCCAAGCGGGAGATTATCAGCATGCCGTTGCCGACTACACGGCGGTGATCTGCCTGCCCGGCGCATCGGTCGAACAGATTGCTGATGCACTATTCGGTCGCGGCCTCACCCATCTCCATAATGGACGGAAAGACGAATCCATGGCGAACTTTACAACATTGATCAGCCACCCAGAGGCTCCTTTGGAAACAGTCGTCCATGCGCATCTGATTCTCTCCGAAAACCACTTCAGCGACGGCAGATGGAGCGAAGGCTTCCAATCGCTTGAGGCTAGTTTGGATCGCGGCGCGAATGCACAGCCCGCATATCACGGAAATCCTGCCGGTTTGATCGGTGTGGTCTTCTCCGCTGGTCTGAACCCAGAGGGCCGTCGCCACAAAGTGACCGAGTTCCTCCGTCTCTATCAGAAGCATCAGGCGCTGCCTGCCTTGGGTGCGGCGGTCGTTCAACACATCGGCAGCATCTACCGCTCCGGCGAGCCCTTTCCATCCTCGGACAATCTCGAAGGCTGGAGATCAGCATGGGAGCAGGTCTCGGAAGGCTTTTCTGACTTTCGCCTTTCCATCCGCCTCCTCAACACGTCGATCGCATTCCTCAAATCGGGTGGAAGGGACCGATCGATCCTGCTGAACCTTGCATCCGCTGAGCGTTCGATCGTCGAGCAAGCCTTCGGCATCAATGGAGAGCATCGTTGAATACCGGACCTTACCATGAATCTATCCTCTGCTTTCGACGCAACCCGGCCCGGCTGACGAAACGCACCGCATGACCACTCCCGGAACCACCCGCCGCAGCCTCGCGCTCACCGCCCTCCTCGCCGTTGCCCCCACGCCTTTCACTCGCGCCGCGCCCGCCGACCCCTTCGCGATCGCACGCTATCTCCCACCCCTCCCAGTCGAAAGTCGAATCTGGCCGCATGGCCAACGCCCGCATCTTCGACGGTCTCAAGCGCAGGACCACGGATCCGCTCCGATCGAATCAGCCGCATTCCGAACGGGTGGCACTTGCCGATTCTCCCATTCCGTGCATTTTTCGTGCATGGCAACAAAGACCATCACCTTGGAACTCGATGCCTACGAGAAGCTTCGCCACGCCAAGCGCGCAGGCGAGTCCTTCACCGAAGTCGTGCGTCGTGCCGTCTGGATGGATGCTCCGGCGACCGGGGAGTCTCTGCTGACATATTTCCGGAACGGCGGCAGTGGCACCAGCGACAAGTACTTGGATGCAGTCGAAGACGCCGCAAGGCAGGACTGTCCAGCGACAATTAGAAATTCCCTTCGCGACAATTAGAATTGACCCCTGAGATGTCAGGCGAGGGGGTGGCTTGGGCATCCGGTGCGGAGAGGGGGGCGCGGGCCGGGGGGCTATTCCGCCGGAGGTTTGGGCTCTTTCCCGGCAGCCTTCCGGGCACGCAGGCTCGCTCCGTCGAACTCGAGGATGATGGCGTGGTGCACCAGCCGGTCGATGGCTGCCATCGTCGTCATCGGGTCCTTGAAGATCCGGTCCCACTGGCTGAAGACGAGGTTCGAGCTGATCAGGATGCTCCGCCTTTCGTAGCGCTCCGCCAGCAGGGTGAAGAGCACCTCCATTTCCTCGCGGCTCTGCTGGATGTAGCCGATGTCGTCGAGGATGAGCACATCGAAGCGGTCGAGTTGCCTGAGTTCGCTCTCCAGCCTCAGATCCCGTTTGGCCGCTAACAGCTGCCCAACCAGTTTGAACGCAGGGCGGAAGAGCACCCGCTTCGAATGCCGCAGAATCAGCTCCCGGCCCAGCGCCGCGAGGAAGTGCGTCTTGCCCCGTCCCGGCAGTCCGAAGGCAAGGACGTTGACGGCGCGTTCGACAAAGCCGCCATCGATGAGCGCAGGGAGCTGCCTCCTGACTTTCACAGGCAGCTCGGCCTCGTCGAGCGTGCTGAGGGTCTTCGTCTCGGGCAATCCGGACTCGGCCAGCAGCCGGGCTGTGCGCTTCTGTGAGCGCTCGACCGCCTCGCTTTCGCAGAGGTGCCGCATCACCTGCCGGTGGCTCCAGCCCTCCCTCTCCGCCCGCTGCATCACCTCCTCATACTGACCTGCCATGGTTGGCAGCCGGAACGAACGCAGCAGCATCTCCGCGGGGTCCTGGTGCGCGCTCATGCCGCCACCTCCTGACTGTCTTCCGGCTCCTGACCATCCTCCTGCGTTCCTTCCAGCAGTGCGTCGTAGTCCTCAAGGCGCACCTCCAGCCCGGGGTGCCCGCGCCATTCATGCTCAATCTCCCGCCATGTGTCGAGCACCGCCCTGACTTCTGCCGCCGTGATCACGGGGTGTGGCGCGACTAACAAATGCTCAAGAGCGTTCTCCACCGCAGTCTGTCCTTCGTCGGCGGCCACCTTCAGCACTTCGAGATATCGCCGGTCCGCCGACTCCTCGTCGCCCGCGCGCTTCAGGTGATCGTACGCTGCCCGGTAGATCACCGAAGGAAACATGGCTTCCCGCCACCGGTATCCGGCAAACGCACCGGGCTTGCGCAGCAGGTGGTTGATCACATGCCGGAAGTCGATCACGCCACCGCTGTCTCCACGGCCCGCAGGCAGTTGCGCCACTTCCTGCGCACCGGACAGCAGCACGATGCGGTTCTCGTAAAGGCGCGCCACCAGCTTCGCTCCGATCAGCCGGCAGGGCACCGAATACACCAGCTTGCGCAGCCGGATTGTGCTATCCGTTCCGACGGTTACGATCAGTTCGAGGTAATCCGGCACCGGTTCGGGGGCCGTTTCGCCCATCGCCGCGAGTTCCTCCTTCAGCCGCTCCGTCCGCAGCACGTTGGCCGATTCCATCACCCCGGCCACAAACCGGTCGTACTCCTGCTCGCTGCCGAAGTCCCGGCTGCCGCGCAGCAGCAGGTGCTGGCGGATGCGGCGCTTGAGATGCCCGTGACTGCTCTCGCAGTCACCGTTCTCCTGGGGCCGCCCCACATTGATCGTGCGCGGCGTGATCCCGAAGTGCGCGCAGATCCCGAGAAACTCCTCGTTGAACCCGCGCCGCTTCCCGTCCCGGCTGAGCTGATGGGTGGCCGTCGACGAGTGATCTGTTAGAAGTTCCCGCGGCACTCTGCCAAGCCGACCGAGCACCGCATTGAGGCCACCGCGCAGAGAAAGAACCGATTCGCCAAGCGCACGCTGACCCCATTCCCAGTTCGAATACGGCAGGACGGCGTGGAAGAACTTGTGAGGAAACGGACGGCCCGCGATGGTGATCTGCAGGCTGTCCATCTCCGTCCAGTCCGCCGCAAGCACCGCTCCGGGCTTGTGATCCTGGGTGAAGAACACCTCCTTTTCCGGCCCCTCCACCAGCCGCCACTGACGCACCCGGCGCTGGAACGTGCGCCGATGCTTCTCCGAAACCCTGTCGGGATGGGCGGCCAGCAGATGGGTAAAGAGCGCCCCCGCTTCCAGTTCGGGCGCTGTGCGCAGCATCTCCAGCGCCCGCGGCCAGATCGCTTCCAGCGGGTCTTCCCGGGTCCTCCATGTGTGCGGCTGCGGCCGCTGTTCGAGGGGGTTGCTCTGCCGCAAATGCTTGCGGGCGGTGTTGCGGGACATGCCCGCTTTCATGGCACTCATACGGATGGTTGCTCCTTGGTTGCGCTCGTGAACGAGCTTCGTGAGTTGGGTTCTTTTGACCACAACCCGAGGCAACACGCGCCGCCCCGACCGGTGTCAAACCACGTGCCGCAGAGCACCGAGTCCGCCCCGGAGAACCACCCGATCAGGGGTCAGTTCTAATTGTCGTCGGGGGTCAGTTTTAATTGTCGCCGGACAATTGGCACCAGAACTGGTTCACGGATCGTGTCCTGTGATCAAACCCAGCAAGAAAACACCATCCGCAGAGCTGTTTAGAGAAACCGGAGTCACCGAATCTCGGAAATCCGCAGTAAGATTGAAACTGGACGCTATTCCTTTTCCAGCTTGAACTTCAGTTGTGCCCAGCCACTATTCTCGAAGTATTCCACCGTCACCTCCACATCGCCGTCATTCGGCTGTTCCCAGCTTGCCGTTGTTAGTTCGCGCCTTGGATAATTCCATTCTTCGATGACGACCTTCCCGTCCATTATCACACGAACCCCGTCATCAGCATCCACCGTGATTTTCCAGCGCCCTCTGGTCAGGTTCATGGTTGAGGTGGCGATCATGCCAAACATGTCAGCGCCAAGCCCGGATCGGTGAAGTTCCGGAATCCTCGACGTGGGCCCGTCACCAACAAAATCCAGATCAAGTTTGTTCATCGGCACCAAAACCGCCTGCATTCCGACCGCTTGGCCTCTCCACACCTCCAACGCTCGCACCGGATCGCTCTCTGCGGTCCATGGAAAAAATGCTGCCCGCCAGAGCGGTGCTTTCAAGAGGTTTGCGTTTGCCGACCAAAATGAGTTCCCGCTCCCGAGACGCCGGGCCACTAATTCGGCCGGATTCAGGATAGTGGCGCGCCAGTTTACCGTATTGGCAGCCGAAAGATTCATGGCTTTGCCAGCACACGCTTCCAACTGATCTGCCAGCATGCCGGCCGAATCATTCTCCGCGGGCTGAGGCGGCTGCAGATCCCACAGGCGCAGAGACCCGTCATGATAACGCACCGACAGCACCCGGCGGTCATAAACGAACTCCATGGCTGCCACTCCTGTTCCCACTGCAGGCGGGACGTGCTTTTTGATCTCCTTCAGCACATCCGTGCCAGCTTGGTTTGGCAAGTGCAGCTGTGCAAGAAAGTCCTGAGGTTGTCTGGAGAATTCGAAAATCCGCACCGCTCCGTTGGGTTGGCCGACTGCAAAAAAGCTCGATTGTGCCGTGGCTGCGATAGCACTTATCCCTCCCTCAACGTATACCATATTGGCTTTCCCCTGCTTAATCGAGCCGCCGTTCAGCAAGCCGCCTCCGCGGGTATCCCAGACCATGAATTCAGTAGCCTCGCTGAGCCCCTTTTTATGGTGCTCTTGTATTTTCAAGGAGGACCCCTCCCTCGCTGGACTGCCAGCGACAAGCAAGAGGCCTGCGTTTCCCACAAATCTCAGAGCGGTGACATCATATCCTTGTGTCAACCCCATCACCGGTTCGCGTTTTCCCGCGGGCTCAAGGATGGAAACCATGGCTTGGCTCGAAAGAGCGTTGATCTGTACGCCCAAAAAGTAAGCGTGAGTAAAATCGTCGCTCCAACCTGCGCTGACAAAACGCTCCGGAGCCTCCACTTGGACAGACTGAGAAGCTGCCATCGTGGCAGTCAAATCAAGATATTCACCCATGCCTTCTCGCTCGCAAGCCGACCAGTTATCTGCAGGCCGCCTCATAGCAGCGCATAAAACAGTCGCAACGCCAGGCGTATTTTTGTAAGGTGTCGTAAAGGCGACATGCAAACGATCGCTGTCTTGAAATACCATTGACATTAGTGACACAGGATCATTAATGTTCACAGTCAGGCCTGTGGGGGTCTTGCTTGATTGATCCACACTCAACCGGACGAAACCGACCCCCTTGCCATCGGCACTCTGGTGAACCGATAGCTGCTCCGGATAGGGTCCTCCCAAAGCAAAACAGCTTCCGTCTGGAGTCAGCGCGCTCAACCCATTCAACCCGATGCGTACACTCTTCAGCACCGGCTTTTGCTGCTGCTGCTTTTCGGAAGAATCAAGCAAATGGACGTTAGCCTTAACAAACGCATAGCCCTCAACACGATCAATGTCCGGCTTCCAGTCAGTTTCAGTCACCAGAGATTTTGAGCATTCCGCTCCTGGCACCACACGCACCACTTTGCCGGAAAAACTGCTCTTTACCGCCTCACCGGTGGTCATATCGAGGCAGACTACAACGCTCCCACCGTCCGGTTTGAACGAACGCGCTGTTACAACGCAAAGTTGTCCTCCACCTGCAAAACCATGACAAACCTGCTCTTCGGCCCAACACATACCGTCCGCAGCCCGACAGGAACGCAGCCATTCGACCTTTTTTTCTGAAGCGTCAAGCCGGAGACGCCCGATCCGGAGTTCACCCTCGTTTTGCATTTCGATCAACAACAAAACCCCAGCATCCTTCGAGAGGCACATAGACAGCACCTCGCCAGTCAATTTTACTTCGGCTTTTTCACCCCGTACCGAGATTTCCAGAGTCCGGCTTTCGAGCACGTCGTGCAGCAGACGAACCATCACGTTTTTCTTCTCGCACGCCGTCACCATCAAACATGCGCCTTTCCCCGGTTCGACATCCGTGACGCCGCCATCTGCCAAGCTCAAGTCCCTGAAGGCACGAGACGCACCGATCGGTAGCAATGGTGAAGCCAGTGCGATCTGTAAATCCCGATGACCGATTGCCATGTGGGCGATGCCGAGCGGATGCACGATCTCCCGCAGAATTGTGCCGCGCGCCAAATCGATCAGTTGGAGCAATCGTTTGCCAGCGACAGCTAAAATTCCGCCATCAGTGCTGAATGCAAATTGGCGTCGTATCGGCGGGATTCCCAGCATCACTTCACGTGGCGCACTGGCAGGCATGCTTTTCTCGTGGATCACCAACCTGTCAGCACTTACCTCGACGCGAAACCGACCGCCGGGACTTGCCAACCAAGTGATCGCTTCGTTCGGGCCTTTCCGCGCTTGGGCATCCGTCTGCTGCCACATTGCCTCGCCTGAAGTTTCATGTAGCTTATGTTCGAACCAGAAACACCCGTGCGGTGCTTGCATCAATGCATTTGGATAAGCGCTAACTAACACTGTTTCGCCCTTTTGCGGCAGGATGCTGTCGAGACAATATGAATTTTCTCCGTACAAGGATGCGCGGCTGACTTCTTTCGCAGCTTCATTCTCGGGATTAGCTCTCAATGAGGCCGCCATACTGGCAAACGCTTCAGCCCATTGACCGTTTTTCTTCTGCACGTCTGACATTGCGAGAAGAGCCGTCCCAGCTTGGACTGCAAGAGAGTTTCTGGCCTTTACGGCACTCTCTTCTGCTCTGTTGGCACGTGCTACCTGCCGGGCGCTCACAAGGACGCCCGCAACCAGCAGAACCACGATAGCCCCCGCTGAGGCAACGGCCAGCATGTTGCGCCGCACGAACTTCCTGATCCTGTACGCAGCGCTCGGTGGTCCGGCGATGACCGGTTCGTTGCGGAGGTAGCGCTCCACTTCGTCCGCAAGCGCTCTGGCGCTGTCGTAGCGCCGCTCGCGTTCCTTCTCAAGCGCTCGCAGCAGAATCCAGTCGAGCTCGCCCTTCACCGTCTCGCCAAGGCGACCGACAGTTGTCTGCCGCCGCGCCGCCACCGACTCCGTGACCGCCGTCGCCGGTAGCAGGGCGGAACTCGGCCGCCGAATCTCGCCTTCCCTGACCAACCGGAGCACCTCGTCGAACGCCGCCCGGCGCATCGCCTCGCTGGAAAGCGGCGTCCCGCCGGTTAGCAGTTCATAGAGAATGACTCCGAGGGTGTAAATGTCGCTGCGCGTATCGATATCCGATGCCGCGCCGGCCTGCTCCGGGCTCATGTACTGGGGCGTGCCGATGACGGCACCTGCAATGGTGCGGGTCCTGTCATCGTCCGTGCCGCTGGTGTCCAGCGCCTTGGCAACGCCGAAATCGATCACCTTGGGTACCGGCCTGCCGTCCACTTCCGTGACGAGGATGTTCGAGGGCTTGAGGTCGCGGTGCAGGATTGCCTTCTGATGGGCGTGGTGCACGGCCAGACACACCGGGATGAACAATTCCAGTCGCTGGCGGATCGTCAGGCGCTTCTCATCGCAGTAGGTGGTCAGCGGTTTGCCCCGCACAAGTTCCATGACGAAGAATGGCGTGTCTTCATCCGTGGTGCCCGCGTCGAGCACGGCGGCCACGTTGGGATGCTCCATCAGAGCAAGTGCCTGCTTCTCAGCGCCGAAGCGGCGGATGATATCGCTGCTGCCCATGCCGGGCCTGATTACTTTGAGGGCTACCTCCCGGACAATCGGCTCCCGCTGCTCTGCATGATAGACAATGCCGAACCCCCCTGAGCCGAGAACACTGATGATCCGGTATGTTCCGATGCGATCCGGCATGGCTGCGCTGCGGATTCTGCCAGTTTCCCTCGGACCAAAGATGGAGCTTGGTATCTCGGATGTCCGGGGCGCGACCAACTCGGAGTCGCTGGTGTACAGACCGGAATCCCGAGGCACTGGATCCGACTCATTGTTTTCATTCATGAGGTGAGATAATGGTGCAGGCAGGCTGATGCCCAGTTTCTAATTCGCCGATTATCAGTCAAGATCATTTCATACATGCGGTCGGCAGAACCATTTTCCGCGTGCATGGCGCTAATCCGCCTCAAGGCGTGCCGCGGTCATCGCCGGACGCCCCGGACAGTGGAACGACAAGCAAGCGCCCTTGCTGACCATCATGCTTCCTGTCGCTCCTTGCTGAGCTTCTGCCTCATCAGGACAAGTTTCAGCAGTTCCTTCATCTCCAGCTTCGGATCCTCATCTTCATCTGTGATCTCGGAAGTCCGCATCAGGAACTCATCAGCGTAGCGCTCCCGAAGCCTTGAGAGTCCTTTGCGCACTGCTGCTTCGTCCATGCCGAACTGACTGGCGATGGTTCTGCTGACGCCCTGCTCCTTCTCGAGTATGCATGGAGCGAGCATTTCAAAAAGGTCCAACTGCCTCCCGGTACGCTCGCGGCGGATTGCCTCCAGGGTCTTCTCATGCATGCTGATGGCGAAATCCATCTCGAATTCCAGCTCCATTCTCGGCTCCACGGCCAGTGCCGCCTCCGAAGCATCTCCAGGAGCGAGGTCATCAAGCGAGTCCGTGACTCCCCGGCCACGGAATTCGGCAGCCTGCTTCCTGCGGTAGTCGATCAGGAAAAGGCGGACCGTGTGCACGAGGAATGTCCGGAACCGGCCTTTCCTGGGATCTGCCTTCGGGAGCGTGCTGGTGAGAAACTTGTTGACGATGAAATCATGGCACACATCCTCGCAGTCGGAGGGATTGATGCCGCTGCGGTGAATCGCTGCGAGAATCGACGGGCGATACCTGAGGATGACTTCATTGAGTGCCTTTCTGGCCGCGATCGGGTCGCCGGATTGGTCGCGTGCCTGATTGATGATGGTCCAGCGGGTGCCGAATACCGATTCTCCAGTGATTCCATTGCTCATGATTTTCAGGGATTTACGGGTCTTTTGAAGGGTGACTGTTCCTATAGAATGGGCTCTTATTACCATGAATCGCATCTGCGATCCACAATCATTCCAGGAGGACGATGGTTGGTTTACGGTGTGTGCTGCACCATCGCAGCCGCTGGATACTTCCGCAGGTTCTTTTTCGCAGGCGAGAACTCACCATCCGATATCCACCCCGGTGATTCCGGCGGCCTCTGCCAAGTATGCGCGGTGGGCGTCCGATAAATCTCCTCCGCTCGTGGCCGCGCGGGCAATCTCCTCCTGGAAACGGCTCCTTGCCCGAAACAGTGCACGGAAGCTGTCTTCGCCCAGCTCCAGATTCCGTAAGCTCACCTCTTCACGCAACTCCTGTGCCAGAGCTGAGTTGCGAATCTCAAAATCCTCTCTTTGCGCCGGGGTCAGCGCCTGTTTCAGGGCAGTTTCCTTATCTTCAGTGATCTGATCAAGCTTCTCCATTTCAGCCTGCTCCAGTTCCCGACCGACCGCCGCCGCGAGCACAGCCTCCCTGGCTGAATCCGTTTCGTCAAGAATCTTGGACAGACGCTCCCTCAAAGAATCTGGGAGGCCCCCAAATCTCAGGACCGGTGGCAGGCCTGGCTCAGCCTGCGTTTCATCTATCGAACCCAGGAGTTCGGCGGTGACACCCCATTCCTCTTCATTGATTGCCGTGAAATCCGGATGGAGTGCCTCGCCAATTCCGTAATCCGGGTGCCAGAACGGAATGGGGTCACTCTGCAGCAGCGTCCGGCGGCGTTCATCGTATTCAGCGCGGAGTTCGGCAGTCACGAGTCGCCTTATTGTAACTTCCGGGCACCCGGACGCACGCAGATTTCGGATGTACTCTGGGTATTCCTCACATTCGATCTGACTCCATTTAAGGGCTGTAGAATCCACAACGCGAATTCCTGGCCTTTCCGCCATCGACGATGGCATTTTTGCATCAGGCAGTTTTCCAGCAGTGACATCACGTTGAGGTGCGTTGTGGCCCTTGTCCGGAGCCTTCCAGATCATCATCGCAGCAGCCCCGGCAATCCCGCAAAGCAGCATTCGAACAATAGCCGCCATAGGTCTATTCACAGGCTCCAATGTTGTTATCATGGCTCTTCTCTCTAGTTTTTCGGTGTGTAATTTTGAAGCTTCGATAAAACGAATTAAGGACGGAGCCGTCGAACCGGCTCCGTCCAGAATCTGAGTTTTCAGGGCTTAAGGAGGAATCGTTGCGTGGCTTGACACCGATTCAGCTCCGTGTCACCGACGAACCTCGCCGTCCAGCCAACAGGCATTCCGTTCACTGAAATCGGGCGTGTCGAGTAAACCTGGCATCGAACCGTAGCCCAGCCGCTGCGATCAGTCCAAGCGGTTCTCAGCACGCCCTGCCCAACCGAAAACGTGACTGGAACACTTTTATACCCGAGTGGCTGCATCCGCCCATTTTTGTCGCGGTAGTACACCCTCGCTCGCAGGGTGATCTCAGAGCGGTTGCGCGCCTCGAACCCCGGTGTGAGTTCCTGCATCTGAGTGGGTTTCCGGAGCGATGCAGCCTTGAATTCCATTGTATCCGGGGGCGGGTTGCCATTTCCCACATCGACACCCTGAGCAGAAGCAATTCCTGCGCAAACGGCCATGAGGAGGGATGAGATAATGGCAGCGAATCCGCGGCGAGTCTTGGTCATGTTGTTCATGTTTCTTTGGTGTTTTGGTGTTTTGGGGTGTTTCCGGCCCCCGTCCTGGCCCGTCACTCGTGACAGGCACATTCAGATCCGGGAAATCTTTGCCGTTGTGACATCCCGCGAAAAAATTATGTACTTTCAAGGAGCATCTCTGAGCATGCCCATGGATGCACGCGATAGCTTCTGTGGCGGAAGAGTGCTGACCATCAGCAACAGGCCTTGCCGCGGAGACGCGCTATCTCGCTGCGAAGTGGAAGGCGCACATCCGGCTGGAGACGTACAGGCGCCGGCCATGCCCCCCCTGAAAAGGTCCCGGATGACTGCAGGCCCCACCGATCTGCTACCGCCCGGGAAACATTTCGGCCAGCACCTGAGTGGGGGCCGAGAGCATGGACCGCGTAGCGCCCCCAGCGTCTGGCTGCCCTGCCGCATCGCGCTGCCGCTGACCGCCAGTGCCAATGCCGTCACCCCCTCGTCCACGGGAGCCAGACTTGCCGCCATGAGCACCACCCCATACGCCTTCATGCAGTCCGGCTGATTCCTCATGCTCCCTCCAAATCAGAAGACGCCATTCGTAGCTCGGGCTGAAATCAGCCTCAGAGCAATCCCGAAGGTACAACTCCGGCAGGACGATTCAAGGAAACACCGCAGCACTGCCCAAGCCCTCGCTTCCCGCATCGAGGCCACCGCGCCAACCCCTCAAATCCACCGCCACTACCCCCCTCCTACCTCCCCTCCAGATACCCCCGCGCCAGCACCTCTCCCAACGCCCTGATCCCCGCCGCTGTGATCACCAATTGCTCCTCCTGTACCGGCAGATCGAACGCCTTCAGGTGAATCACCCCACGGTCCTCAGCCGCCAGCGCCGCAATCTTCGCCGTCACATCCATCCGGTTCAGATCCTTCGAATCCGTCGGCGACTGCTGACTCACATACCACTTCAATCCGGGCAGCTTCAGATCCTCCCGGCTCTTCACCACCATCGCCTGCAGCCACTTCGCCGCATTGCTCCGGTAAGGCCAAAACGACATGTCGTTCTCTCCCGCATGATAGAAAATGCCCGCAACCTCCACCGCGTGCCCCTTCGCTTCCAGTTCGCTCACCGCTTCCCTCACAAACGCGATGAACTTCGGATACACGTGCCGCGCCACCGCACTCGTGCCCTCCGGCGTCCAGTCATTCATCTGTGATCCGCTGTCCGTGAACTTCGCCACTGCCACATTCCCGGCCACCTTCCCCTCCAGTGCCGCCCCGAAACTCAACTCCGGACCAAACGTGCCGTAGAACCCCGCCGGCCCCAGCGGCTCCCATCCGTCCGACACCTTGTACCCGCCACCGATGCTGTACTTGAAAGCCACCCGCGCGTTGTCCTCGGCTAACTTCTCCCCTCCCGGCAGCCGCTTCAGATCCCCCGTGAACGCCCGCTCGCCCTCCATGTTCCGGTGCCCTGCCAGCACAAACAGCGTCACCTTGCTCCCTTTCTCATACGGCCACACCTTCAACGGCCGCGGCGTCCCCACCGGCTTCCCGATCGCCCTCAGATACGCATCCGCATAATTCACCCCATGCTCCAGCTGACCCAGCGTCCCGTAATGATAGTGTAGTCCCTCGCCGCCGCCAATCTCTACAGCGTCATGTGACGTCGGCACATAATCCGCCAGCTCGTCCGCATCGGTCACCGCCCGCTGCCCGTTCCGGATCGCATTCATGTTCTCCCGGTTGTCCATGCCCCACACGGTCTTCGTGCAAAGCTCACCCACGTAAAACCTCAACCCCGGCAACCCAAGATCCCGCCGCCAGCTCGCCACAAAACGCTTCAGATTCTCCCCGTAAGCCGGCCGGAACTTCTCATCAAACATGTCGTTCTCCCCCTGATGCCACATGAATCCCTCCACCCGGTACGGCACCTTCCGCTTCTCCAGATCCGCCAGCGACGCCCGCACCAGCTCCAATGCTAACGGATACAGTTTGAACCCCGTCGGCTCATCTGGATTCCAATCCCCGCCCAGCGTCGTCCCGCCCGCCGCACACTTGATGATCGCCACCGGCGCTCCCGTCTCCTGCCCCACCCGCCTCGCAAAACTCAGCTCCGGCCCCACCACTCCACCGACCGGCTGCAGCGCCACCCAACCCTT
>Ga0315899_10001489_pt1 | contig 26646 bp, 21 predicted proteins | sample LakEriMetagenome_2_FD_203518 | JGI IMG/M metagenome (GOLD analysis project Ga0315899, IMG submission 203518) | Freshwater fungal communities from buoy surface, Lake Erie, Ohio, United States - Buoy 4 MA112 | ecosystem: Environmental > Aquatic > Freshwater > Lake | place: USA: Lake Erie, Ohio... | reverse complement strand
GATGTCCTTCACCACCTCGGTGCCGGCCTCGATCCACTGGCCGTCCTCGATCATCAACAGGGAGATGTCCTTGTTGATCTCGTGGGTTTCCTGGGGGATCCACAGCAGGGTGCCGCCCTTGCTCACCTCGTAGCCGTTCTTGGCACTACGGGCCTTCTTGATCGCCAGGCCGGGGGCGTACTTCACGATGCCGCCGGTCTGGGTGCGGAAGCGATCATCCGCCAACTCGGCGATCACCTCGCCGCTGCTGATCTTGGTGCCGGGGTGGGTGTTGAGGCGATAGCGAATGTTGTCCTTGCCCTCGAGGTGCCAGAGCTCACCGGCATGGGTGGATTCACCCACCAGCTTGCAATCCTTGAGGGTGAGGCTGGTGGTCACGATCTGGACCTCACGGGAGTCGCCGGCGCTCTCGCGCAGGCGCACAGCCCCGCCGAATTCGCTCACCAGGCGGCTCTCGGCCAGCACTTCACCAGTGGTGACGGCCTTGTTGCCCTGCACCACCGGCTGGGCATTGGGGGGCAGGTTGTACACGTCGCCGGCGAACACCCACATCCGGCCCAGACGGGTGGCTTTATGGGTGATGTTGCCCTGGCGGTCGGTGACCTCCTTGGGCTGAATGCCGTCCTCGTAGCGCACCTGACCGGCCAGGTCGCAGATCACATCCTTGGTGGCCTTCTCCACGCTCTTCTTCACGGCGGCGCCAGAAGAGATCTGGGCCAGGGTCGTGTCGGAGGGGCAGTCCTGGCCATCGGCCACGAACAGCAGCGAGCCGTTGGTGATGTCGAGCTTCTGGAGCTTGCCCTTGCCCGTGGGCTTCACCGTGAGCACGAAATCGGTCTCGGCGATCTGGGCGTCCACGCCGTGGGGCGTGCGGAAGGGGCGCACACGGGCCTTGCTGCCGAATTCAATCGTGCCCTCCACCTGGGAGCGCACCACGCCGGTTTCGGCGGTGGACACACCACCGGTGTGGAAGGTGCGCATGGTGAGCTGGGTACCGGGCTCACCGATCGACTGGGCAGCCACGATGCCGACGGCCTCGCCCAGGTCCACCAGCTCGTTATGGGCCAGGGCCCAGCCGTAGCACTTGCGGCACACCGAGCGGGCGGCCTCGCAGGTGAGGGGCGAACGCACCTTCACCGTTTTCACGCCGGCGGCCTCGATGCGGCGCGAGAGGGGCGGATCGATCTCGCCGTCGCGGTCCACCAGGACCTCACCATTGGCATCCAGCACCGGCTCGGCGGCCAGACGGCCCACCAGCTTGGCGGCGAACTTGCCCTTGTCGTCAGCGTCGATCGGGATGCTGCGGGTGGTGCCGCAGTCGTCCTCGCGCACGATCACATCCTGGGCCACGTCCACCAGACGGCGGGTGAGGTAGCCCGAGTCGGCGGTGCGCAGGGCGGTGTCCACCAGACCCTTGCGGGCGCCGTAGGAGGAGATCACGTATTCCGTGACGGTGAGCCCCTCGCGGAAGTTGGTGCGGATCGGCAAGTCGATGATCTCGCCCTGGGGGTTGGCCATCAGGCCACGCATCCCCACCAGCTGACGCACCTGGGACATGTTGCCCCGGGCGCCGGAGTTGGCCATCATCCACACCGAATTGAGTGGATCGTTCTCGTTGAAGTTCTTCTTGACTTCTTCAACCAGACGCTCGTTGGTCTCGGTCCAGGTGTCGATCACCTTGGTGTGGCGCTCCACCTCGGTGATCTCGCCGAGGCGGTAACGCTCCTCGGTGTCGGTGATCTGCTGCTCGGCCTCCTCCAGCAGGCGGGCCTTCTCGCCGGGGATGCGCAGGTCGTCCACCGAGATCGAGACGGCGGCCTGGGTGGCGTAGTGGAAACCCAGATCCTTTAGCTCATCGGCCATGGAGGCCGTGGCGGCGGTGCCGTGGTTCTTGTAAGCCCACGCCATCAGGTTGCGCAGCGCCTTCTTGTCGATCGTGCGATTGCGGAACGGAGGGGCGGCCTTACTCAGGGGCGCCGAGGCCCCCAGCACCGGTGCCGGGGCTTCAGCTGCCGCTTTCTTGCTGGACTTCTTGCTGGACTTCTTGGCGGGAGTGGCGGTCATGGCTGCGCGCGAAGAGTGGGGAGTTAGTTGAAACGAAACGTCCGGGATCTCAGGCGGCTGCCACCGCATCGATGATCGTGCTGTTCATCACCACGCGACCCACCGTGGTGAGCAGATAGCGGCTGATCAGGGCGCCGTCTTCATCGAAGCGGTCGCGGCGATACTTCCACTGTTCGATGCGGGTGCCATCACTGAGGGTTTCTTCCTGCACGGGCTCCCTGCCCTCGTCCTCGTCATCCACCTCGCCACTGAATCGCACCCACACCCAGTCGTGCATGGTGAGGTGCTTCTCGGCAAAGGCACGCAGCACGTCGCCCAGGCTGGCGAAGGTGCGACTGCGGTCGCCGAACTCGGGCTTGATGAAGTCCGGCTGCACAGCGGTGAGGTAGTAGGCGCCGAGGACCATGTCCTGGGAAGGGGTGATGATCGGCTCACCGGTGGCCGGCGAGAGGATGTTGTTGCTGGCGAGCATCAACATGCGGGCCTCCGTCTGGGCCTCGATCGCCAGGGGCACGTGCACGGCCATCTGGTCGCCGTCGAAGTCGGCGTTGAAGGCGGGGCACACCAGCGGGTGGAGCTGAATGGCTCGGCCATCCACAAGCTTGGGCTCGAAGGCCTGAATGCCGAGACGGTGCAGCGTGGGGGCCCGGTTCAGCAGGATCGGGTGACCTTCGATCACCTCCTGCAGCACCTGCATCACCTCATCATCGGCGCGCTGAATGAGTTTCTTGGCCGCCTTGATGTTGTTGACGATGTTCTGGCGAATCAGGCGATGGATCACGAACGGCTGGAACAGCTCGATCGCCATCTCCTTGGGCAGACCGCACTGGTGCATCTTCAGCTTCGGACCCACCACGATCACGGAACGACCGGAGTAGTCGACCCGCTTGCCGAGCAGGTTCTGACGGAAACGGCCCTGCTTGCCCTCGATGATGTCGCTGAGGGACTTCAGCGGGCGGTTGTTGGCGCCCACCACAGTGCGCCCGCGGCGGCCGTTGTCGATCAGGGCGTCGACGGCCTCCTGCAGCATCCGCTTCTCGTTGCGGACGATGATCTCGGGGGCCAGGATCTCCTGCAGGCGCGCCAACCGGTTGTTCCGGTTGATCACACGGCGGTAGAGATCGTTGAGGTCGGAGGTGGCGAAACGGCCACCATCGAGCTGCACCATCGGCCGCAGGTCGGGCGGAATCACCGGGATCACATCCAGCACCATCCACTCAGGACGGGCACCGGTGGCGATGAAGTTGTCGATCACGCGCAGACGCTTGATCAACTTGGCCCGCTTCTGGCCCTTGCTGCCGGCGATGTCCTCGCGCAGCTGCTCAGCCACCACGGGCAGATCCAGGTCTTCCAGCAGCTGCTTGAGGGCCTCGGCGCCGATGCCCACGGTGGGCTCGTTCTCGATCTCCGAGTCTTCGGCGTAGATCTGATCTTCAATCTCCAGCCACTCGTCTTCAGTGAGCAGCTGCTTGTAGGTGAGATCCTTGTGATCGCCCTTGTCGAGCACCACATAGCAGTTGAAGTAGACGATCTGCTCCACATCCCGCAGGGGCATGTCGAGCAGAATCGCCACGTAGCTGGGGATTCCCTTCAGATACCACACATGGCTCACCGGAGCCGCCAGCTTGATGAAGCCCATGCGGTGGCGCCGCACCCGGCTCTCGGTGACCTCCACGCCACAGCGCTCGCAGACGATGCCGCGGTGCCGCACCCGCTTGTACTTGCCGCAGTGGCATTCCCAATCCTTTGAGGGACCGAAGATCTTCTCGCAGAAGAGCCCGTCCATCTCGGGCTTGAGCGTGCGGTAGTTGATGGTTTCGGGCTTGGTGACCTCGCCCACCACCTGACCGTTGGGCAGCGTGCGCTGGCCCCACTGCATGACCCGCTCGGGTGAGGCGAGCGTGATCTTGACGTAGTCGAAGTGGTTCTCGGTCCGGAGGTTGCTGTTGGTCATGGCCGTGGAGCGCGCGGAGGTCTGGAGGAACGGAACGGGTCAGGGCATGGCCCGGGGGCTGGCCTGAATCGATCTGCGATCAGTCGTCGTCGAAATCCGCGACGCCGAGGGATTCGTAGGTGGGCCGGTTGGGTGTGCTGCGGCGAGGGTTCACGTCCTGCATCAGGTCGACTTCCTCGCCGGCATCGGTGTACACCGCGATGTCGAGGCCCAGGGACTGGAGCTCGCGCATCAGCACCTTGAACGACTCGGGGGTACCCGGTCGGGGGATCGGCTTGCCCTTGACGATGGCGTTGAGCGCCTCGTTGCGGCCCTGCATGTCGTCGGACTTGACGGTGAGCAGTTCCTGCAGGGTGTAGGCGGCGCCGTAGGCCTCCAGGGCCCACACCTCCATCTCACCCAGGCGCTGGCCGCCCTGCTGGGCCTTGCCGCCGAGGGGCTGCTGGGTCACCAGGGAGTAGGGGCCGGTGGAGCGGGCGTGGATCTTGTCGTCCACCAGGTGCACCAGCTTGAGGATGTGGGCGTAGCCCACGGTGACCGGCTGATCGAAGGGCTCGCCGGTGCGGCCATCGATCAGCTGGATCTTGCCGGGGTTCTCGGGGTCGTAGACCCAGTCCTTGCCAGGCTGGGCCTTGGCGGCCTCGAGGTAGGCCTGCACGGTGTTCTTCGAGGTTTCGGGGCCGTGCATCTCGTCGAACGGCACCACCTTGACGCGGCAGTCGAGGTGGGACGCCGCCCAGCCCATCAGGCACTCGAACACCTGGCCCACGTTCATCCGGCTCGGCACGCCCAGGGGGTTGAGCACGATGTCGATGGGGGTGCCATCGGGCAGGTAGGGCATGTCTTCCAGGGGAAGAATGCGGCTGATGATGCCCTTGTTGCCGTGGCGACCGGCCATCTTGTCGCCCACCTGGATCTTGCGGCGCTGGGCCACATAGACCCGCACCACCATGTTCGCGCCGGGCGGCAGCTCGTCGCCCTGTTCGCGGGTGTAGATGCGCACGTCCACCACCCGGCCCCGCTCGGTGCTCGGCACCCGCAGGGAGTTGTCACGCACGTCGCGGGCCTTCTCGCCGAAGATGGCGCGCAGCAGCTTCTCTTCGGGGGGCTGGTCGGATTCGCCCTTGGGGGTCACCTTGCCCACCAGGATGTCGCCGCTCTCCACGTAGGCGCCCACGCGGATGATGCCCATCTCGTCGAGGTTGCCCAGGCTCTCCTCGGCCACGTTGGGGATCTCGCGGGTGATCTCCTCGGGGCCGAGCTTGGTCTGGCGGGCCTCGATCTCGTACTTCTCGATGTGCACCGAGGTGTAGAGGTCGTCGCGCACCAGGCGCTCGCTCACCAGGATCGCGTCCTCGTAGTTGTAGCCCTCCCAGGGCATGTAGGCGATCAGCACGTTCTGGCCCAGGGCGATCTCGCCGCCCTCACAGGCCGAGCCGTTGGCCAGCACCTGACCGGCGATCACCGGATCGCCCAGCTTCACGATCGGGCGGTGGTTGAGGCAGGTGTCCTGGTTGGAGCGCTGGTACTTCTGCAGATAGTGGGTGTGGTCGTTGCCCTGCTCATCGCGGATCACGATGGCGGTGGCGTCCACGAACACCACCGTGCCGTTCACCGTGGTGATCGGCACCATGCCGGAGTCGCGCGCCACCTGGGTTTCCAGGCCCGTGCCCACCAGGGGCCGCTCGGGGCGCAGCAGCGGCACCGCCTGGCGCTGCATGTTGGAGCCCATCAGGGCGCGGTTGGCGTCGTCGTGCTCCAGGAAGGGGATCAACGAGGTGGCCACCGAGATCACCTGCACCGGCGACAGCTGGACGTAGTCCACCTGCTCGGGGGGCACGGTCTCGAAGTCCTGGCGGTAGCGAACGGGCACCAGCTCGGCCGTGATGTGGCCATCGGCATCGGTGGCCACATCGCCGGGGGCGACGCGGCATTCATCCTCGAGATCAGCCGAGAGATAGATGGGATCGCCCTGCTTGAGCACGATCCCGTTCTCCACCTTCCAGAACGGGGTCTCGATGAAGCCGTACTCGTTCACCCGGGCGTGGGTGGCCAGGGAGCCGATCAGACCGGCGTTCGGACCTTCCGGCGTCTCGATCGGGCAGATGCGGCCGTAGTGGGAGGGGTGAATGTCGCGCACGGCGAAGCCGGCGCGCTCGCGAGTGAGGCCGCCAGGACCGAGGGCGCTGATGCGGCGCTTGTGGGTGAGCTCGGCCAGGGGATTGGTCTGGTCCATGAACTGGCTCAGCTGGCTGGAGCCGAAGAACTCCTTGATCGCCGCCACCAGGGGCTTGGGGTTCACCAGCTGGGCCGGGGTGAGCGATTCGGTCTCGCCCACGGTCATCCGTTCCTTGATGATCCGCTCAAGGCGGTTCAGGCCCACGCGCACCTGGTTCTGGAGCAGCTCGCCCACCGAGCGCACGCGCCGATTGCCCAGGTGGTCGATGTCGTCGAGGGTGGCGCCACCCACATCGAGCTCGAGATTGATCAGGTAATCGATCGTGCTCAGCACATCCTCAGCGGTGAGGGTGCGGGTGGCGTCGGGAATGGTGAGACGCAGTTTCTTGTTGATCTTGTAACGACCAACGCGGCCCAGGTCGTAGCGCTTGGGATCAAAGAAGCGGCTGTGCAGCAGCGTCTGGCCGCCGCTCACCGAGGGGGGTTCACCGGGCCGCAGCTTCTTGTAAAGCTCCAGCAGAGCCTGATCTTCGGAGGCGATGCCCTCGTCGTTGGCAGCCTCGATCGACTTCTGGTAGTACTCCGGGTGCCGCAGCTTGTCGAGCACGTCGTTGTCCGACAGGCCGATGGCCCGCATCAACACGTGGGCATTGATCTTGCGGGTCTTGTCGACGCGGACGTGCAGCAGATCGTTCTTGTCGGTCTCGAACTTCAGCCAGGCACCACGGTTGGGGATCAGGCTGGCGTTGAAGGTCTTGCGGCCGTTCTTGTCCTGCTCGTCCTTGAAGTAGACGCCAGGAGAGCGCACGATCTGATTCACGATCACGCGCTCAGCGCCGTTGATGATGAACGTGCCGCGCTCGGTCATCAGCGGCAGTTCGCCGATGAACACCTCCTGCTCCTTGATCTCGCCGGTCTCCTTGTTGACCAGACGGCAGGTGACGTACATCTGCGAGGCGAAGGTCGCATCGCGACGCTTGGCCTCTTCCACATCGTGGCGGGGGCGCTTCAGGCGGTACTCGCTACCGATGAAGTGCAGCTCCAGCTTGCCGGTGTAATCGGTGATCGGGGAGAAGCTCTCCAGCTCCTCGATCAGCCCCTTCTCCAGAAACCATTTGAAGCTCGCGCGCTGTACCTCGACCAGATCGGGCAGGTAAGTGGCGGTCTTGGCGACCTGGATCGCGCTGCTCATGCGGTGAACCTGCAGGAACGGGTTGGACAGAACAAGGGCCTGTTGGCCAGGCGGGGGAGGAACTGGGGGAGCCCGCAGGGCACCCGGAGATCACCGGTCACAGGAAGAGCCGCCTCCCGAAGGAAGCGGCTGCCCGGCCGGCGGTCCTATTCAGCTCGCTTCAACCCCGCAGGCAACGACAAAAAGCACCGGAAAGACACAGCACCACTGAGATGGGCGGGCGCACCAGAACCCTGGTGGGCGCTTTCGGGCTGCGGCAAGCACAGATAAATCAGAGCTCACCGCCAGGCCAATGAACCATCATACACTGTCAAGATCGTCGCCAAACAGAGCCAGGGCGTTGGCCGTGCTCTGGCGAGCCACCGTGGGGAGGTCTTCGCCGCGCAGCTCCGCCAGCTTCTGGGCCACGGCCGCCACGTAGGCGGGTTCGTTGCGCTTGCCACGGCGGGGCACCGGCGCCAGGAAGGGGCAATCGGTTTCCACCACATAGCGATCGGCCGGCACCTGCTGGGCACAGGCATGGGTGTCCGCGGCCTTCGGGAAGGTCACGTTGCCGCTGAAGCTGATGAACAACCCCAGCTCCAGGAAGGCCTCCATCTCCGCCGGAGTGCCGCTCCAGCAGTGCATCACCCCCCGGGGACAGGCACCGCGCTCGGCCCGCTGCCGCAGTTCCAGCAGCATCGGCTCAGCCGCATCGCGGCAGTGGATGATCACCGGCAGGTCCAGCTCCACCGCCAGATCCAGCTGGGGACGCAGCATCCCCAGCTGCTGCTCCAGGTTCTTGTCGCGGAACAGATCCAACCCCAGTTCACCGATGGCCAGCACGCGGGGATCCGCCTGGGCTGCCGCCCGCAGCAGCTGCGGGGTGTCGGCCTGCCAGTGCTCCGTGTCGAGCGGGTGAACACCCACCGAATAGCGGAGTTCCGGGAAGCGATCGGCCAGGGCGCGGATCGCGGGAATTTCGGATGGCTCCACACAGGCATGGAGGAGGCGCCCAACACCGGCTTGGCGCCAGCGCTGGGCTACCTCCTCCAGGTCATCGTCAAAGTTGCGGAAGACGATGTGGCAGTGGGTGTCGATCAGACAGGAGCCGTCGAGCGGGCCGGAGCTGTCGCCCAGGGATCCAGACCGGAGCTCGGGGACGGCGGCCACGGCCATGGCGACTGCTAAGGGTTCAGACACAGGCGTGAACCCTAGGCAGGTCAGACGGGACGTGGTCAGGCCTTGGCGGCGGGCTCAACGGCCTGCTTCACGGCGGCGCTGAGGCGGGACTTCTGGTGCGCGCCGGTGTTGCGATGGATCACGCCCACCTTCACGGCCTTGTCGATCTTGCTGAAGGCAGCGCTGAGGCTCGCCTGCACAGCGGCCTTGGCGCTGTCGCCGGGCTCCTGGCTGTAGGCCGTGCAAGCGGTGAAGCAGCGCTTCATCAGGGTGCGCACAGCAGACTTGTAGGTGCGGTTGTGCAGCCGGTTGCGCTCGGCAATCTGGATGCGCTTCTTCGACGACTTGTTATTGGCCACAGGCGGAGTTTCGCTGGCTCGGCAGACGGAGAACCTACCACTGCCCCGTCGCCAGGGGCCGGTTGGCGGGCAACTAGCTTGAAGCCTCCTCTCACCCTGACCGGTGACCGTGGCCGCCAGCACCTCTGCCCCCAGCACCTCAGCCGAAGCGCTGCGCCTGGAGGTGCTGCGGGACCTCTCGGCAGCCGGCGAGCGCCTCGAAGCCATCGCCGGCCGCACCGGCAGTGGCCAGAGCCAGGAGGCGGCACAGCGGGTGGAGGAGATCCTCGAGCAGGTGAGGCTTCAGGGTGATGCGGCCCTGATGGAGCTCAGCGAGCGCTTCGACGGCGTGCGGCCCGATCCCCTGCGGGTACCCGCCGCGGATCTGCAGGCCGCCTGGGAGGCCACCCCCGCCCCCCTGCAGGAGGCGCTCAAGCTGGCCCACCGCCGGATCCTCGACTTCCACCAGCGCCAGAAGCCGCTCGATCTCGACGTGACCGGCGTGCACGGCGAACGCCTGGGCCGCCGCTGGCGGCCGGTGGAGCGGGCTGGTCTCTACGTGCCCGGAGGCCGGGCCAGCTACCCGAGCACAGTGCTGATGAATGCTGTGCCGGCCAAGGTGGCCGGCGTGCAGCGGCTGGTGATGGTGACGCCCCCCGGCCCCGATGGCCGGGTGAACAGCACGGTGCTGGCGGCCGCGCACCTGGCCGGCGTGGATGAGCTCTACCGGGTGGGCGGCGCCCAGGCCATCGCCGCCCTCGCCTTCGGCACCGAGAGCATTCCGCGGGTGGATGTGATCTCCGGCCCCGGCAACCTCTACGTGACCCTGGCCAAGAAGGCAGTCTACGGCCGCGTGTCGATCGATTCGCTGGCGGGCCCCTCGGAGGTGCTGGTGATCGCCGACCACAGCGCCAACGCCGAACATGTGGCCGCCGACCTGCTGGCCCAGGCGGAACACGATCCCCTGGCTGCCGCCATCCTGCTCACCACCAGCGAGGAGCTGGCCGCTGCCGTGCCCGCCGCCCTCGAGGCCCAGCTGCAGGGCCATCCCCGCGCCGAGATCACCCGCCAGGCCCTCAACGACTGGGGGCTGATCGTGGTGTGTCCCGATCTGGAGAGCGCCGCCGCCCTCAGCGATCGCTTCGCCCCGGAGCACCTGGAGCTGCAGGTGGAGCATCCGGAGCCTCTGGCCGAGCGGATCCAGCACGCGGGCGCCATCTTCCTGGGGGCCTGGACCCCCGAAGCGGTGGGCGACTACCTGGCCGGTCCCAACCACACCCTGCCCACCTCCGGCACCGCCCGCTTCGCCGGTGCCCTGTGCGTGGAAACCTTCCTGCGCCACACCAGCCTGATCCAGTTCAACCGCCAGGCGCTGGAGGCCACCGGCGGTGCGGTGACCACCCTGGCCGACAGCGAGGGGCTCCACAGCCACGCCGAATCGGTGCGCCGCCGCCTGGGCTAGATGAGCACCAGCTGGCAGCGCAGCAGCGCCAGGGCCTCATCGGGCAGACCCAGGAAGCGATCCAACCAGGGATCACCGCTGGGGCTCACAGTGGCCACACCCACCAGCAGGGCCTCCCCCTCGGCCTTCAGCCGCCGGCCCTCGAGGCGATGGCGCCGGCTCCGCAGCGGTTCTGTACTCAGCTCGGTGTCGATCACCAGATCGGGGGCGCGGTAGAGGCCGCCGATGCGGAAGCGAAAGCGGGCCTGAAAGCGCAGTTGCAGCACGCCGGTGGCGGGCTGAAGCCTGCCGGCGAGCCGCTCGGGCGCAATCGCGATCACCAGGCCAGGCGGCAGGGGCAGGCCCAGAAAGCGGGTGGTGCGGGACTCCAGCGGGGGAATCTGCAACGCCGCTGGATCGAACTCCAGCGCCTGCCAACCACTGGCATCGGGGCGGGCCACCTGGCCCAGGCCGCCGCCGCCGCAGGCGTTGTAACGGAAGCGGGGATAGCCGCCGATGGCCAGACCGCAGCCGGCCAGGGTGACCAGCCGGGCCACACCCCCGGAGCTCAACGCTTCACCAGATCGCGCACGCCAGGCACGCCATCCACGATCTCACCCACCAGCACCTGGTCGGCGAGATTCACGAACAGGCCGTTCTCCAGCACACCGGGCAGGTTGTTGATCTCCTTCTCCAGGCCCACCGGGTCGGCGATGCCGCCGGCGAAGCTCACGTCGAGCACCAGGTTGCCCTGATCTGTCACCACCGGCCCGGCCTTCTTCACGGCCATGCGCAGCTGAGCCTCGCCTCCCATGGCGGCAAGCTGGCCCTGCACCTGCCGCCAGGCGCCGGGCAGCACCTCCACCGGCAGCAGGAACCCCAGGTTGAGGGTGTCCACCAGCTTGGTGGCGTCCACCACCACCACGAAGCGCTGGGCCCGCACGGCCACCAGCTTCTCCTGCACGTGGCAGGCGCCACCGCCCTTGATCAGCTGGAAGGAGGGATCCACTTCATCGGCACCGTCGATGGCCAGATCAATGCGATCGATGGCATTCAGGCTCTTGAGGGGGATGCCCAGCTCAGCCGCCAGCACTTCGCCCTGAAACGAGGTGGTCACGCCAACGATGTCGTGCAGCTCACCGCGCTTGAGCTTGGCGCCCAGGCCCTGGATCATCAGGGCGGCCGTGGAGCCGGAGCCCAGGCCCACCACCATGCCATCGCGGATCTGCTCCACCGCGGCCTCGGCCACGGCCTGCTTCATGCGGTCCTGCAGCTCCGACATCACGCGCGCGCGCCAAGGGCCAGTGACCGTAGCTCAGGCGTGGGGCAGGGCCGCCGGCCGGATCGAGAGGTTCAACTGCTGGTCGCCGCGCAGCACCTGCAGGGGCAGGGCCTCACCCACCTGAGAAGCCTCCACCAGCCGCAACAGGGCGGCAGGATCGGCCACCCGCTGCTCCGCAGCGGCCACCACCAGATCACCGCGGCGCAGCCCCGCCTTCTCGGCCGGGCTCTCGGGGATCACCCGCTGCACCAAGGCGCCATCCCGCTCGGGCAGGCGCACCAGGGCATTGGGATCGGCGTTGTTGTCGCGGGCGAGGCGGGCGGTGAGCGGCACCAACTGCAGGCCCAGGTACGGGTGCACCACGGGATCGCCCTTCCCCAGCTGGCTGGCCACCCCCTTGGCCAGGTTGATCGGGATGGCGAAGCCCAGGCCGGCGCCGGGACCCGAGCGCACCAGGGTGTTGATGCCCACCACCTCGCCGGCGGCGTTGATCAGCGGGCCACCGGAGTTGCCGGGGTTGATGGCGGCGTCGGTCTGAATCAGATCCAGGCGCTTGTCGGAGAAGCCCAGGCTGGTGATGTTGCGGTGCAGGCTGCTCACGATGCCCAGCGTCACCGTGCGCTCGAGGCCGTAGGGGGTGCCGAGGGCGATGGCCCAGTCGCCCACCTCCAGGGCCTCGGAATCCCCCAGGGGGGCGGCCTGGAGGCCGGAGGGCCGGGGGATGCGCACCACCGCCAGATCCGTCACCGCGTCGGCGCCGAGCACGGTGCCCTCCACGGCCCGTCCATCGGCGAGGGTCACCTCAACGCGATCGGCCCCATCCACCACGTGGGCATTGGTGAGAACCAGCCCCTGGGAGTCGATCACGATGCCCGAGCCCTGGCCGCGCTCGCGGCTGTTGGGCACCTGATCGCCAAACAACTCCCGCAGCAGCGGATCACTGAAGGCTGGATCCAGGCCGGCACGGGGCACGCTGCGCTCGGTGTCGATCCGCACCACCGCCGGGCCCACGCGCTTCACCGCGGCCGTCACAAAGCTGCGCGGCTGGAGCTCCGCCACCGGCTCGCTGGCCGGATCAAGCGCCCGCGCTGGCCCCGGGGCCAGCAGCAGCCAGAGCACGAACAACAGGGCAAACAGGCGTCGCAAGGGGCCGGATCGCAATCGCTGCAGGCTAGGCAGGATCCAGGGGCGGCCAGCGCAGCAGGTGGGTGGAGATCTCCCCATCGGCCGCCAGTTCCAGCAGGCGCCCCCCTGGCCAATCGGCGTGTCCGAGGGGGCAGGGCTGCACCGCCTCGAAGGGCGCCAGGGTTGAGGGGCACCCCCACAGCGGCAGCGACCCACCCGCCTGGAGCGCCGGAGCCGTCGTTGCGCGGCTGATGGCCCCCAGCCAGTGCTGGTGGATGTGGCCGAACACCACGCCCCGCACCCGCGGACTGGCCCGCAGCAGCTCCAGCAGGGGGCCCGGCTGGCGCAGGCCGATGCCATCGAGGGCAGGGGCGCCGATGGCCACCGGAGGATGGTGAAGCGCCACCAGCACAGGGCCGCCGCCCGCGCCCAACTGTCCTTCCAGCCAGGCCAGCTGCGCGGAGTCGATCCAGCCCCCCACGCAGCCGGGCCGGTGGCTGTCGAGCAGCAGCACGGTCCAGGCGCCCAGGGGCACGGCGGCCGGTGCGATCCAGGCCTGACGCCCCAGGGCGGCCTGGAGCAACGGCGGCCGATCGTGGTTGCCGGCCAGCAGCGCCACCGGAGCCGGGGAGCGGTCGGCCAGCAGGTCCCGCAGCCGGGCGTAGCCGCCCCAGCTCTCGTCCTGGCAGAGGTCGCCCGTGAGCAGCAGCAGGTCGATGGCCTGGGGCTGGAGCTGGGCCAGGGCCTGATCCAGGCCGTGGCGCAGGCAGGCCAGCGGCTGCCGTCCGCGACACAGGCCTAGGGGATCGGCGAGCAGATGGGGATCACTCAGCTGCAGCACGCGCATGGCACGGACCCGATTCGGCCAGAGGCCTTAACTTGCCGTTTCACCGCGTTGCTGGCATGGCTTCGATTCCCCCGGGCACCCGTCAACGCTGCGCCCTCTGCCAGGTGGAGATCCAGGGCATGGCCGGCGGTGGGGATCTGGTGCACTTCAGCCATGGCGGGCCCTCCAGCCGCTCCAAACTCTGGGCCCGGGTGTGCCAGTACCTGCGCACCGACGAGCAGAAGGGGCAGTGCCTCAATCAGGACCCCAGCCTGCGGGGGGAGATCAAGCCCGGCGACAACTACATGGAGGCCCCCGGCATCGATCTGGGCTCCCTCTGAATGGGTTTTCGTTGATCGCCTAGGGTCGGCATGTGCCCGGCGGGCATCCTCCTGAATGGTGTGCGGAGCGATTCGCACAGCGGCAGGGAAGCAGATCACTGCAGGTGCCGGACGGGCCGCCCGTCCCCTGCTGAACGGTCGTCCCCTTGCCCCACCCCCTGATCCCCGACATCCAGTCCCTGGCCAGCCAGGTGGCTGAGGCCTCCGGGTTCCGGGTCTGCGGCGTGCAGCTGCTCACCCACCGGATCCCGATGACGCTGCAGGTGCAGCTGCGTCTGGCCGATGGCGGCGACGTGAGCCTCGACAACTGCGCCGTCTTCAGCGGCCTGCTCGGCGAGGCCCTGGAAGCCGGCAACCTGCTGGAGGAGGCCTATGTTCTGGAGATCAGCAGCCCCGGCGTCAGCGAGGAGCTGAACGACGACCGCGACTTCCGCAGCTTCCGCGGCTTTCCGGTGACCGTTCACCACCGCGATGCCAGCACAGGCCAGGAGACCAACCGCGAGGGCCTCCTGCTCGAGCGCGACGAGACCACCGTGCACCTCAACGTGCGCGGCCGCACCATTCGCTTCCCGCGAAGCGAGGTGCTCTCCGTCCGCCTGACCACCCCCACCGAGGGCTGATCCCAGCCCCATCCACCGCTCGCACCCAACAACAACGTTCATGGCACTGGTTCTTCTCCCCGGTCTGGCGAACCTGATCGAGGACATCAGCGAAGAGAAGAAGCTGCCCACCCAGGTGGTGGAGTCGGCCCTGCGGGAGGCCCTGCTCAAGGGCTACGAGCGCTACCGCCGCACCCTCTATCTGGGCATCAGCGAAGACCCATTCGAGGAGGACTACTTCTCGAACTTCGACGTGGCCCTCGATGTGGAGGAGGAGGGCTACCGGGTGCTCGCCTCGAAAATCATCGTGGAGGAAGTGGAGAGCGAAGACCACCAGATCTCGATCGACGAGGTGCGCCAGGTGGCGGAGGACGCCCAGATCGGCGACACCGTGGTGCTCGACGTGACGCCGGAGAAGGACGATTTCGGCCGCATGGCCGCCGCCACCACCAAGCAAGTGCTGGCCCAGAAACTGCGCGATCAGCAGCGCCGCATGATCCAGGAGGAATTCGCCGACCTGGAAGATCCCGTGCTCACCGCCCGGGTGATTCGCTTCGAGCGCCAGAGCGTGATCATGGCCGTGAGCAGCGGTCTGGGCCGGCCTGAGGTGGAGGCCGAGCTGCCCCGCCGCGACCAGCTGCCCAACGACAACTACCGGGCCAATGCCACCTTCAAGGTGTTCCTGAAGGAGGTGAGCGAGGTGCCCCGCCGCGGACCGCAACTGTTCGTGAGCCGCGCCAACGCCGGGCTGGTGGTGTACCTGTTCGAGAACGAGGTGCCCGAGATCCAGGAGGGCTCGGTGCGGATCGTGGCCGTGTCCCGCGAGGCCAATCCCCCCAGCCGCTCGGTGGGCCCTCGCACCAAGGTGGCCGTGGATTCGGTGGAGCGCGAAGTGGATCCCGTGGGGGCCTGCATCGGTGCCCGCGGCTCCCGCATTCAGCAGGTGGTGAACGAGCTGCGCGGCGAGAAGATCGACGTGATCCGCTGGTCGCAGGACCCCGGCCAGTACATCGCCAACTCCCTCAGCCCCGCCAAGGTGGAGGCGGTGCGCCTGGTGGATCCCGAGGGTCAGCACGCCCACGTGCTGGTGCCGCCCGATCAGCTGAGCCTGGCCATCGGCCGTGAGGGCCAGAACGTGCGCCTGGCCGCCCGCCTCACCGGCTGGAAGATCGACATCAAGAACAGCACCGAGTACGACCAGGCCGCTGAAGACGCCAAGGTGGCCGAGCTGATCGCCATGCGCCAGGAGGAGGAGGCCCTCCAGGCCGAGGCGGAGGCCCGGCTGATGGCCGAGCAGGCCGCCCGGGCCGAAGAGGATGCTCGCCTGCGCGAGCTGTATCCCCTGCCCGAGGACGAGGAGGAGTACGGCAACGGCGAGGAAGCCGGTCAGGATGAAGCCGGTCAGGACGAGGCCCGTTGAGCTGCAACCCTGTGCTGAGGCGCTGTGTGACCTGTCGTCAGCTGCTGGATCGCCGGCAGCTGTGGCGGGTCATCCGTCTCAGCGGCGGCGGCATGGCCCTGGATCAGGGCATGGGGCGTTCCGCCTATGTCTGCCCGACCCGGAACTGCCTCGACGAGGCCAGGCGCCGCAAGAAATTGCAGAAGGCCCTGCGCTGCCAGGTTGCGGATTCCTTCTACGAGGTCCTGGAGCAGCGACTGCACGCCGCCCCACCAGCAGGCGCTGAGGCAAGATGAATGGTGGTCTTACCGCGCGTGGGACCCGGTGGCACCCGTTGCCCCGAACGATTGGAGCATTGAATGACCAGCAGCGGCAAAGTCAGGATTTACGAGCTGTCCCGGGACTTGGGCCTGGATAACAAGGACGTGCTCGATGCCGCCGAGAAGCTCGCCATCGCGGCGAAGAGCCACAGCAGCTCGATCAGCGATGACGAGGCCTCCCGCATCCGCAACATGATCCAGGCTGGAGGCAAGCCCACAGCTCCTGCGGCTCCTGCCCCGGCCCCCAAGGCGATCCTGTCGGTGAAGAAGGCGGCCGCGCCGGCTGCTGCCCCCCCGGCGGCCCCCAGCGCCCCGGCCAGGCCGGCGGCGGCGCAACCCGCCCCCGCCAAGCCCGTCAAGCCCCCTGTGGCGGCTGCACCAGCGCGGCCTGCGCCCGCATCGGCACCTGCACGGCCCGCGGCTCCGGTGGCGCCGCCCGCACGACCCGCTGCAGTCAAGCCCGGTGCCCCTGCGCGGCCTGCCACTCCGGCTCCCGCTCGCCCCGCCCCGGCGATCGTGGCCAAGGCACCCGCCACGCCCAAAGCACCCGTCAGTCCCGCGGCGCCCGCCAGCCCGGGGGCACCGGCAGCACGCAAACCCAGCGCTGCGGCTCCAGCTCCGCGGCCGGCGACCGCGCCCCGGCCCACGCCTCCCAGCGCCGCCGCTCCGGTGCCCCGACCGAGCGCGCCGCCAGCCCGCCCTGCCGCCGCTCCCCAGCGTCCGGGAGCTCCGGCCCCCGCGCGTCCCGCCGCCGGCCGCCCCCAACTGGTGGGCCGTCCCCAACCCGGCCAGGGCCAGGGACCGGCCAGTGGCCGGCCAGCGCCGCCGTCCGGCCGCCCCTCCCTGAGCCAGCGCCCCGGCGCTCCCACCCGTCCTGGGGCCCCGGCCCCGGTGCGCCCGGGCCAGGGCGCCAAGCCGGGCGCACCACCCGTACGCCCCCAGGTGGAACTGGTGGGCAAACCGATCCGCCGCGACGTGACCGGGCCAGGGGGCGGCAACCGACCCGCACCACCCACGCGGCCAGGCATGCCCGGCATGCGCAAACCGGTGGCCCCCGGCGAGCTGATGCAGTTGCAGAAGCCTGGAGCCCGACCCACCGCGGCTCCGCCGCGCCGTCCCGCAGGTGCCCCTGAAACCGGAGCCCCCGGGGAAGCGCCGCGTCCCGTGGCCACCCCTCCGGCCGCACCCCGGCGTCCCAACTTCCGCACGCCCCAGCCCGGCGGGGCCGGCCGGCCCCGCCGTCCCGACTGGGATGACAGCGCCAAGCTGGAGGCCCTGCGCAGCCGCTCGCCGCAGAAGCAGCGGCAGAAGGTGCACATCATCGGTGAAAACGATGATTCGCTGGCCGCCGCCACCGGTGGCTACGCCGGCGAACAGGAGGCGATCGTGCTGCAGGCCAGCCTGGCCCGCCCCGCCAAGCCCCGCAGCAAGACAGCCGCCCCCGCCGCCAAGCCCGTGGCGGCCATGCGCAAGCGCAAGAAGGAAACCACCCGCCAGCGTCAGCGCCGCCGCGCCATGGAGCTGCGGGCGGCCCGGGAAGCCAAGCAGCAACGGCCCGACATGCTCGTGGTGCCGGAGGGCAACCTCACGGTGCAGGAGCTGGCCGAGAAGCTCGGCGTGGAGAGCTCCGAGATCATCAAGAGCCTGTTCTTCAAGGGCGTGATCGCCACGGTGACCCAGAGCCTCGATCTCTCCACCATCGAGGCGGTGGCCGAGGAATTCGGTGTGCCGGTGCTGGAGGACGACGTCCAGGAAGCCGCCAAGAAGACGGTGGAGATGATCGAGGAGAGCGACCTGGCTCACCTGATCCGCCGCCCGCCCGTGGTCACCGTGATGGGCCATGTGGACCACGGCAAGACGAGCCTGCTGGATGCGATCCGCAAGACCCGCGTGGCCGCCGGCGAAGCCGGTGGCATCACCCAGCACATCGGCGCCTACCAGGTGCAGATCGAGCACGGCGGCGAGCCGCGTAAGATCACATTCCTCGATACCCCTGGCCACGAGGCCTTCACCGCCATGCGGGCCCGCGGCACCAAGGTGACCGACGTGGCCGTGCTGGTGGTGGCCGCCGACGACGGCGTGCGCCCGCAGACCCTGGAGGCCATCAGCCACGCCCGCGCCGCTGAGGTGCCGATCGTGGTGGCGATCAACAAGATCGACAAGGAAGGTGCGTCTCCCGAGCGGGTGAAGCAGGAACTCTCCGGCCAGGATCTGGTGGCCGAAGACTGGGGCGGCTCCACCGTGATGGTGCCGGTGAGCGCCATCAAGGGCGAGAACATCGACAAGCTGCTGGAGATGATCCTGCTGGTGAGCGAGGTGGAAGACCTCCAGGCCAACCCGGATCGCATGGCCAAGGGCACCGTGATCGAGGCACACCTCGACAAGGCCAAGGGCCCCGTGGCCACGCTGCTGATCCAGAACGGCACCCTGCGCACCGGCGATGTGGTGGCGGCCGGCCCCGTGCTGGGCAAGGTGCGCGCCATGGTCGACGACACCGGCAAGCGGGTCAAGGAAGCCGGCCCCTCCTACGCGGTGGAGGCCCTGGGCTTCAGCGAGGTACCCACCGCCGGCGACGAGTTCGAGGTGTACCCCGACGAGAAGACCGCCCGTTCCGTGGTGGGCGATCGCGCCACGGAGGCCCGGGCCACCCGCCTGGCCCAGCAGATGGCCTCGCGCCGGGTATCGCTGGGCTCCATGTCGGGCCAGGCCAGCGAGGGCGAGCTCAAGGAGCTCAACCTGATCCTGAAGGCCGACGTTCAGGGTTCCGTGGAAGCGATTCTCGGCTCCCTGGAACAACTGCCCCAGGGCGAGGTGCAGGTGCGCGTGCTGCTCTCGGCACCGGGCGAGATCACCGAGACCGACGTGGATCTGGCCGCGGCCTCCGGCGCCGTGATCGTGGGCTTCAACACCTCGATGGCTCCTGGCGCCAAGCGCGCCGCCGATGCCACGGGCGTGGATGTGCGCGACTACGACGTGATCTACAAGTTGCTCGAGGACATCCAGCTGGCCATGGAGGGTCTGCTGGAACCCGAGCTGGTGGAGGAGAGCCTGGGCGAAGCTGAGGTACGGGCCGTGTTCACCATCGGCAAGAGTGCCGTGGCGGGCTGTTACGTCACCAACGGCAAGCTGCAGCGCAACTGCAAGGTGCGCGTGTTCCGCGGCAAGGAAAAGGTGTTCGAGGGCGACCTCGACTCCCTGCGCCGCAACAAGGACGATGTGAAGGAAGTGGCCACCGGCTTCGAGTGCGGCATCGGCACCGATCGCTTTGCCAACTGGCAGGAAGGCGACCGGGTTGAGGCCTTCAAGCTCGTCACCCAGCGCCGCACTCTCACCGTCTGACCGTGACCTTCCGGAGCAACCCGGCCCGGCGCGAACCCCTGCTCTGGCTCCAGTTGCTGGGGCTGGCGGCCCTGCCGCTCGAGGCCGCGGCGTTGCTGCTCGTGCTGGCGGGGGCCGATCCCGGCCCCCTGCCTGGTCTGGAGCGCATCCTCACCTGGGCCCTGGGCGTGCTGGCACCGGCAGCCCTGTTCTGGCGGCTGCCGCCCGATCTGTGGTCACTGCTGCTGCTGCAGGTTCCCCTGCGGGGACGGCGGCCGGACCAGCTGCGGCTGAGCGCCCTGCAGACAGTCCTGCCCTTGAAACTCCTGGCCGCCGCCGGCGCCGTGCCGCTGCTGTCGCTGCTGTGGTGGGCCGATACCGCCGCAGGCCTGGCCTCGGCCTGGTCGCCCCTGGCCAGCAGTCCGAGGCTGGTGGTGCTGCTGGTGGCCATGCCCCTGCAGGCCGTGATGCTCTGGCAATGGCAGCAGCTGGTGGAAGCCCTGTGGATGTTCACTCGCAGCGCCCAGGAGCTGGAGCAAACCCTCCCCCTCAGTCAGGCCGAAGCCGCCGACAAGCGCCTCAACCTGGGTCTGCCACTGCTGTTGCTGCCCCCACTGGAGAGCAGCGAACCCACTCACGAAGCGGTTCGCGAACCCACGCCCGAACCCGCTCCCGCCCCGCAGCCAGCAGAAGCAGCGGAACCCGATCCAAGCTCAGACTCCACCGCCGCTGCGATCCCGCCAGAGCAGCAGCCCGAACAGGGCGAGAGCTCCGAGCTGGATGAGCAGATCTGAGCCTGCCACGCTCTCGCCGCTTGAGGCCCGCATCGCCATCGTGGCCAGGCCCACAGCGGCCGAGGCCGTGAAGGCAAACCACAGGGCCCGTCGCAGCCCGCGCCAGGGCGTGCGGGCCTCTTCGAGCAATCGGGCCCTCAGGGCGGGATCGATGGGCTCGCGGGCGGGAGGAACCATGGCGCGGCCTCAGAAGCTGACGGGCCTGAATGCTAATTTCAGGGCCTTGCCGGTGTAGCTCAGTGGTAGAGCAACTGATTCGTAATCAGTAGGTCGTCGGTTCAAATCCGATCACCGGCTTGCTCCGATCTCATGTCCCGCCCCTACGCATGTCTTGCTGTGCAAGAGATGTTGGGGTTTTTGGCAACACAACCATCTGAAGAGGGAGCACATTCGCAGGCTTTCGCTGGGCAGTGATGGGTTCTGCCTGGGCCGCAGGCCCTCACCCATCACCCCATCGCCGTGCGGCACACCGTGGCCCTGGAGCCGGCCTCGCCGGCGGTGATCGCGATGCCGGCCTGGATCCGCTCCTTCAGGCCGCCCACATGGCTGATCACGCCGATCATGCGCCCACCCTCGCGCAGGCGATCGAGTTCGTCCATGGCGAGTTGCAGGTTGTCGGGGTCGAGGGTGCCGAAGCCCTCATCGATGAACAGTGCATCGAGATGCACGCCGCCCGCGTGGGCCTGAACCGTGTCGGCCACCCCGAGGGCCAGGGCCAGGGAGGCCTGGAAGGTCTCACCTCCGGAGAGACTGCTCACCTCCCGCTCCTCGCCGGTGTAAGCATCGAGCACCCGCAGCCCGAGGCCGGCGTTGCGGCCGCCCCGCCCACCCTCGTCACTGAGCCGCAACTGATAGCGCCCGGAGGTCATCAGCTCCAGCCGTTGGTTGGCGTAACGGCAGATCTCCGCCAGGTAGGCCGAGAGCACCCAGCGCTGCAGGGAGATGTAAGGCGCCGCGCGGCCCGTGCAGCGATCCGCCACAGCACTCAGCACCCGCGCCCGCTGCTCGATGTCCGCCAAGGTGGACGCCCCCTGCCGGTGCTCGGCGACCAGGCGTTCAATCTCGGCGCATGCGCCGCGGGCCTCGCTGTGGCGCTCCACGGCGGCCGTGCGGGCCCCATCGGCCACCGCCACGGCCTCCTGGGCGGCAGCGGTGTCGGGCCGATGCTCCGGCAAGCCGGCCAGATCGGCGGAGGCCAGGAGCCCTCGCACCTCGATCAGCGCCTTCTCGTAGGCGTCGATCCGCTCCACCAGGCGCTGGCGCCAGCTCTCCGGCTGCAGGGCCTCCTGCACCGCCGCGGCATCGGCAAACTCTGATCCGGCCAGCTCGCGCGCCAGCCGTGCGGCGGCCTGCTCGAGCCGGGCTGCAGCGCTGTTGCTGACCTGGCAACAGCTCGCCAGCTCCTTGAGGGCCGCCTCCAGCGGCGCAACGGTGGGAAGCGCCGCCTGCGGGTCAATGCCCTCGCCCAGCTCATGGCTGATCTCGGCCTGGATCGCCGCCGCCCGCCGACCGGCTTCAGTGGCGGCCTGGGTCTGAAGAGCCTGCTCGGTGGCGGCCGCCTGCAACGCCGCTTGCAGGGTCTGCAGCTGCCGCTCGTGTTCCGTGATCGCCGCCTGCAGGCGGTCCAGCTGAGCCGCCTGAGTCTGGGCATGGGCCAGGGCCTCGGCGGCCTGCTGCGCCGCCGCCCGGGCCGCCGCCGGGTCGTCGGCCGCCGCTCCAGCCTTCTCCAGCAGGGCCTTGAGCTCGGCCCGGGCCGTGGCTACGGCCGCCGCCGCCTCGCGGGCCGCCGTGGTGGCCCTGTTCAGCTCGTGCTCCGCCGCGTGGATCGCCGCGTCGGGCACGGCGTCGCCGGAGGGCTGGGCCGGGGCCGGGTGCTGGGTGGAGCCACACACCGGGCAGGGGCCATCCTGCGCCAGGCCCTCGGCAAGCCGTGCCGCCATGCCGGCGATCTGGCGGCGGCGCAGCTCCAGCAGGGCCGCCTGGACCCGGTTGAGCTCAGCATCGGCGCGGTTCTGGGCGGCGAGAACCTGCTGCTCCTGGGCCCGTACGACCGTGAGGGCGGCGGCGGCCCGGGCCCGGGCACTGGCCTCCTCGGCGGCCCGCTGCAGACCATCGAGCTGGTCGCGAGCGGAGCAGGCCTGCTGGAACGCCTCGCTGGCGGCCTGATGCTGCCGCTGCCGAGCATCGCGAGCCGCGGCATGGCTGGCCTGGGCCGCCTGGGCGGCGGTCGCCAGTCGGCTGGCCTGTGTTGCGGCCTCTCGGGCCTGGGCGGCCTCCCCGGCCTTGCGGGCCAGGGCCGTCAGCTCAGCCCGGCGTGCCGCCAGGGCGTTGCGGGCGCCGTCCAGAACCTCAAGGGCCGGCAGAGCCATCAGATCGAGCAGCAGCACCGGATCCGGCAGGGCCTGGGCGGCGTCCCGGGCCCGAATCGCGCTGCACAGCTGGGCCCGGATCCGTTCCTGCAGCTGGTTGAGGTCGGCCTGGGCCACCTGCTCGGCCTCCACACTCGGGCGCAGGGCCTCAGCCCGGTCCGCCCGCCGCAGCCGCTGGCGGTAGTCGTCCACCAGCTCCCGTTTGCCCTCCAGCTCCGCGAGCTTGGCGGCGGCCGCCGCCCGCCGGTCCCAGCGGTCGGCCAGCCGATCGATCTCGGCCTTCACCGCCTGGGCCCCGGCAAGGGCTTTGGTGGCCTGCTGCAGCCCCTGCGCCGTTGCCGCCACCACCGCGGTGATCTGCTGCTGCAGCCCATCCAGATCCACCGCCTCAGCCGCCGTGCCATCCGGCTCCGCATCCGCCTCTCCCTCCATGGGCGAGGGCGCGAACGGGCTCCAGGCCTGGGCGGCCTGGCGACGCAGCTGCTCCTGGGCCCGGTTCTGCTCGGCCAGAGCCAGACGTGCCGCCTTGGCCTGATCCTCCAGCCAGAAGCCGGCCTGCTCGAAGGCCACCGTGTTGAACAGGGTTTTCAGCAGGGCCTCCCGCTCGTCCGCCCTGGCCCGCAGCACCTCGGCGAACTTGCCCTGGGGCAGCAGGATCACCTGGCGAAACTGGGCGGCATTGAGGCCCACCAGCTGCTCCACCTCACGGTTCACCTCGGCGATCCGGCTGGCGATCGGCTCCGGTTCTGAGCCGTTCAACCGGAACAGCACGGCCTGGGAGGCCTTCTCGGTGAAGCCTGAGCCGCGGGCCTTGGGAGCGGTGTAGGCGGGGGAGCGCTCCACCCGGTAGCGGCCACCGCCACAGGAGAACGCCAGGCTCACCCGCGGCACCGCCGCCGGATCGGCATGGTCTGATTTCAGCGCCTTCACGTTGCGATCCCCCGACACCTCGCCGTACAACGCGAAGCAGAGGGCATCCAGCAGGAACGTCTTGCCGGCTCCGGTGCTGCCGTGGATCAGAAACAAGCCCTCATCGCTGAGGGCGTCGAAGTTGATCTCCGTGGGCTCGGCATAGGGCCCGAACGCCTCCAGCCGCAGTTGATGGGGTTTCACCGCTCCCCTCCCCGGCCGGAGGCATCGAGCGCCTGGCGCAGCAGCCCGGCTTCCGTCTGGCTGGCGGGACGCCCCTGTTGATCGCCGAAGAACGCCAGCGCCAGCTCCAGTGGTGAGCTGGCCTGGCGCACCTGCTGGTTGCGATCGCTGGCGCTGGAGCGCTGCAGCTCCGGGGGCCGGTGCCGCAGCTCGGCCACGTGGGGGAAGCGCTGGCGCAGGCGGGCCATGGCCTGCAGCGGCAACACCGGGTCGGTGAGAATCACGCGCACCCAGGCGTCCTTGGCCGCGTCGTACTGCGGGTCGCCGCAGAGATCGTCGATCGGCCCCTCCAGGGTGCGCAGCGGACGCCCCACCCGCAGGGGCACGATCTCCACGCTGGGGATGCCGGCGGCATCCAGCTCCACGATCCGCACCGATTTGGTGTGGTGCTGCTCCGAGAAGGAATAGGGCAACGGCGTGCCGGAATAGGCCACGCGAGGGCCGTCCAGCTGCTGGGAGCCATGCAGATGGCCCAACGCCACGTAGTCGAAGCCGGCAAAGCTGTCGACGCTCACCCGATCCACATTGCCCACGCTGAGTTGGCGTTCGGATTCGGAGGACTCCCCACCGGCCACGAAGGTGTGGGCCACCAACACCGAGCGATGGGGCCCACGGCCCTGGAGATCCCGGCGGATCCCCTCCAGCGCCAGGCGCGTCACCTCCTGATGGCTGCTCCGGGCGGCGGAGGGGGCACCAGCGGCCTCAGCGAGCGCCACCAGCGAGGGGCCATCCACGGCCGGCTCCAGGTAGGGCAGCGGATAGATCGCCACCGCGGAGCCGCCCCGCCTGGGGGTCACCAGCACCGGCTCGTGGGCCCGCCGCACATCGCCACGGATCGTCACCCCGAAGGCCGAGAGGAGTGGGTCGTAGATCGACACCCGCACATGGGAGTCGTGGTTGCCGGGAATCGCCACCACGGCGGCACCGCCGCGACTCAGCCGGGCCAGGGTGTCGTTGAACAGCAGCACCGCCTCGGCCGGAGGAATGGCGCGGTCGTAGATGTCGCCGGCGATCAGCACCGCGTCCACCTCCGCCTCTGCGGCCAGCTCAACGATGCGTTCCAGGGCGGCGGCCTGCTCCTGCAGCAGCGAGGCCCCGTGGAACTGGCGTCCGAGGTGCCAGTCGGAGGTGTGGAGGAGGCGCATGGGTTCAGACCCTAGGAAGCACGGGGCACGGCGGGCGCTGTTGGCTTCAACGGCGCGCTCCTGCCCGCCGGAAGTCCCACGGGCGGGTGATGCCGCCCGGCACCTGCCACACGCCGAAGCGATGGCGGCTGGCCCGATATTCGGCATCGAGGTAGTCGCTGGCGTCACAGCTCCGCAGGTAGTGGCGGTAGGCGAAGGCCTGGCCGTCTTCCACCAGGGCCAGGCCGATGTTGATCTCGCCGATCACCTCGGCCACCAGGCGGCCGTAGCGGTCGGTGGCCTGGATCTCAAGCGTCACCGGGGCACCGATGCGCAACCGCTGCTGCAGATAGCGCCGCGCCTGCTGTCCGTAGGGCGCCTGGGCCAGTTCCGGTGCATCGATGCAGGCCAGCCGCACCGTGGCGGTTCTGCCTCCCTGCCGCACGCGCAGGGTGTCGCCATCGCCGATCGAGAGCACCGTGGCCTGGATGGTCCGGGCCTGCGCTGCCGTGTCGCCAACCAGCCAGGCCAGCAGGAACAGCCCCATGATCAGTCGCTTGGGCACCGTCTCCAACCCCCACCGCCAGGCGATCCAATCTGGCCCTCGAAGGCCGATCGAGCGGTCCGTGCAGTGTCGCGGCATCGCCGGGGCACCGGTGAGGCAGGAGCGGGCAAGCCTCCATAGCTTGAGCACATCCGCATGCGAGCGTCGTGGCACCCAACCGCCAACCCTTCAGCCGGGATCAACTGAACCGCTGGGGCAGCTCCGGCTGGCAACTGCTGCGCCGCACGCCACCCCTCGTGTTGGCCATGGCCGTGCTCGGTGTGGGGCTCACCAGTGCCAGCGGCGTGCTGGTGAAGGGCATCCGCCGGGCCAACGACACGATCACCGTGACCGGGGCCAGCACGGAGCGCATCAGATCAGATTTCGTGGACTGGTCGGTGGAGGTCACCCAGACCGGAGCCACGCAGCAGGCCTCCTATCAGGGGCTGCAGCCGGCGGTGCAGACAACCGTGGCGTTCCTGAAGGCCCAGGGGATCGGCCCCGACGAGCTGGAGCTCGACTCCGTGAAGTCTGAAAAGCAGGAGGTGCGTGATCCCCGCACCGGGGAGCTGCGCTCCACCAGCTGGAGCACCAGGCAGGCGATCCTGATCGGCAGCTGGGACGTGAACAAGATCGCCAGGATCTCTGGGCAGATCGGTCAACTGATCGGCCAGGGTGTGCCACTCACGATCAATCAGCCGGCCTACACCTTCACCAAGCTGGCTGAGAAGCGTGTCGACATGCTGGCCAAGGCCACCAGGGATGCGCGGCTCCGGGCGCGGGCCATTGCCCGGGAAGCAGGGGCGAGCATCGGCGCCATCACCAATGCCGACACCGGCAGCTTCCAGATCACCGCCCCAAATTCCACCGAAGCCAGCGACACGGGTTCCTACGACACCCGCACGATCGAGAAGGACATCACCGCCGTGATGGCCGTGACCTTCCGGGTGGAGTAAGCCGCTGGCGGATCTTTGCTCCGGTGATGCCGCCCACCCCCGCCAGGGCCGCGGGCCATCAGGCCACAAAAAAAGCCCCTGCAGAAGCAGGGGCTCAGATGGCTTAGCCAAGACTTAGCCAAGTTGGAGCCAGGCCTGAGCCCAGCGGATTCAGCTTCAGCCGATCGCC
>Ga0315899_10001488_pt1 | contig 26659 bp, 19 predicted proteins | sample LakEriMetagenome_2_FD_203518 | JGI IMG/M metagenome (GOLD analysis project Ga0315899, IMG submission 203518) | Freshwater fungal communities from buoy surface, Lake Erie, Ohio, United States - Buoy 4 MA112 | ecosystem: Environmental > Aquatic > Freshwater > Lake | place: USA: Lake Erie, Ohio... | reverse complement strand
CAATGGCATCCGCGCCGCAGGCGAAAAGGGGATGTCAGTCACCCGCTTTAAAGGATTGGGTGAAATGAACGCCGAAGAGTTGCGCGAGACAACCCTCGACCCGGCTAACCGGACGCTTGTCAAAGTCACGATGACGAACGCGGCCGACGCGGACGAGCTGTTCCGCGTGTTGATGGGTGACAAGGTAGAGCCCCGCCGCGAATTCATCGAAAAACACGCCTTGGAAGTTCGCAACCTCGACGTTTGAGAACCAACCTGTTTCCGCTCGACGCCAGACCGCCTCAGTTTTCGGAGTCCACCGAATGCAGCAATCAGAAGTGGTTCCTCGCGACAGTTTGAGGGTTGGCCGTTCCCGGCGGAGGTGGCTTGTGGGGATCGCGCTGCTCGGCTTGATCCTCTCGGTAGGCGGGTCAGGGCGGGCTCAAACCACCGATTCGACCCCAACCGCGGGATCGGCTTCAAACCAACCCGCTTCTGCTCAAAGCAATCGCGAGCCGTTGCGGCTCATCCTCGGCACGGTTACCGAACAACGCAAATACTCGATTCGGGTCGCCAGCGGCGAAGAGGACCTCGAAGTGGCAATCCCTGATGGCGTGGCGATTGACCAGCGGCTGGACCGGCCGAAGCTTGACCTTGCCAACCGTTTGCTGACCCAGGAATTGCCCGGCAGTCAGGCGACCGGTGCCGAGTTTGGTCAGGCGATCGAGTTTCAGCTTCCGCTCCCCCAACCGCTCGGGCTGCTGGCCGAATTCTCTCATCCCAACGAACGGCGTCGCCTGCTGGGCGACAACCCCAAGCGATTGATTCGTTATCGCCTCCTGCCGCTGGAGAACCTCCCCGCAGATAGCGGTAAAGAGTTGACGTTGACGGCAGAAGTGAAGGGCGTGGATGCCGATGGTTTGGTGACGCTTGCTGTCGGCAATGAGGAGTGGACCGCCGAACTGGGCAACCGCGACGCCCGGCTCGGGGCGCGTTCGATTGCCGACCTTAAGCCGTTCGAGGCGGAGGTCGAGGTTCTGGCGGACTGGATTGATAATCGCTGGGTAGCTCAAGAAATCTTGTTCCGTCAGATTGCCCGGTCCGAGTCGGCTGGCCAGCAACCCCGTTTGCTGCTGCTGGGCGATGAAGTCTCGCTCAGTGTTCTCCACAGTCTTCGCAAACAATTGGCAGGTCGCTATTCGGTTTACCATCCCCCGGAAAACTGCCGCGGGACTGCCCAGTGGAATCGCCTGCCGCTCTGGCTTGGCCCCTACCGCCAGGAAGGTTACCGCTGGGACACGATCGTTTTTAATGTCGGCCTGGGCGATCTGTCGACAGAGGAAGCAGAATACGCCGAACGCCTGAAGCTGGCCGTCAATCTGTTAAGACAGACCGATGCGAACTTGATTTGGCTCACCACCACACCCCTTCCGAGCGCTTGGGAGCCACCAGCCGGGCTGGCTGCGGGAAAAATGACGCGCGCGCAGGCTCAGCAAAAAATCGCCCGGCTCAACGAGATCGCGCGCGAGGTACTCGCCGACTTTCCCGCGATCAGGCAATACGACCTCGGAGCCCAGATTTCAGCCGAACGGGAGGGAAAACTGCAGGTCTGGTCACGTCAATCGTCGGCCGTCTTCGACCCCGAGCAAAGCGCGCTGGTGGCTGAATGGATTATTTCCCAGCTCGCAGCTCCCCAGCCAGAAGCACCCAAGTGATCAACTGAAAAGAAAAATGAAGACGCGTGAAGAAAGCGCTAACGCTTAACAGTTTTATCTCGAAAGCTTCTTTTAAAGTTCACGAAGCGTTCGATGACTCTTCACAATTGACTCCTAACATGTCTGTTCCGCGAGGGAACTTGGTGGCGTATTTTTTGTAAATTCGCCATTCCCCGCAGTCAGAGTAGTTATTGTTAAGGACTCAAATCGATGAAGCGTCAAGGTTTTACCCTGATCGAACTGCTGGTCGTGATTGCCATCATCGGCATTCTCGTCTCCCTGCTGTTCCCGGCATTTTTGGCGGTGCGAAATGCCGCCCGTTCGACCCAGTGCTCGAACAATCTCCGTCAATTTGCGTTGGCGTCGGCATCGTTCGCCAACAACAACCCCAATGGCAACGTCTGCTCGGGTGCTTACGACCCGACTCGTGACGGAGCCGTGGAAATCTTTTCTTGGGTTGCCGACTGCGTCTCGCAAGGCACTATTCCAGGAAATTTGCTTTGCCCCAGCAGTAATTTGCCGGGCAACGAAAAGTTGAATAATCTTCTGGGCAAGGATACCAGCAACGCCTCCGTTACTCCGCCAGACCGCAACATTGGCAGTACCTTGTACCTCTCGCAAACCTGGGGTGCTGCTGTTGATCCTGCCCGGACCGAATGGGTTCGGACGAACCTGATCCTCAAGGGTTACAACACCAACTATGCTTCCAGTTGGCACATGGTTCGCTCGGCTCCAGGACTGGTCAACGGCTTGACCGCCGGCAACCTGAAGAACTTCCTCCCGACAGCCGGTCCGCTCAAGACCTCGGCCCTCGACGCCGCCGCTGTACCCAGCACCGCGATCGCCATGCTCGGTTGTGCCGACAAGGGCGACGATGCCGAAGCCAAGTTGATTGTGACCGTAACGCCTCCTTCCTCGCTTCGCTTGAGCATTGGCGCCAGCCTGGCTGAAGTCTTCAATGACGGACCGAGCTATGTGACCGCCAGCAAGTTGGCGATCGTCCCGACCGGAACCCCGCTCGCTTGGCTCGTGCCCGGTCGCCTGCCGATCGAAGGCGAAATCAACTCCAGCGATCAGGTTTACACTGGCAGCGCCAGCATTCCGCTGGTTCTCCAAGACACTCGCGACTGGCGGGCTTGGCACGGTGGATACGTCAACGTTTCCTTTGCTGACGGTAGCGTCCGCAAGCTGTACGACGCCAACGGCGACGGTTACATCAACCCGGGCTTCTCGATTCCGGCTGGCAGCAATGTTGAAATCTATGGTTACAAGGACAATCGCTGCGAAGTCAATCCTTGGGACATGTACACCGGTACCTTTATCGACAAGGCCATCAACCGCAAGGCTTACGAATAGTCTTGCTCCCCCAGCCTGAGAGGCGAACAGGCGGTAGTCTTGCGGCACCGAGCCCAACAACTCACGCAGTTGTTGGGCAGGGCCGGCTGCCGGCTCCTGCCAGCTTTTAAGGCGCTTGCGTCCCCTAGCCACCATCCCTTTCCAGGTGGCTAACCCCCGAGGGAGGTGCCGTGCGCGGTGCACCTCCCTTTTTCTCGTTTCTGGTCAATTCAGATGCGTGACGCCTCGCGGGCGACGCGGATCGGAAGACCGAGCGAACCTCCTGCCTTGGACTCACAAAGGAGGCTACGCCATGCGTCGCCCCGGTTTTACGCTCACGGAGCTGTTGGTCGTGATTGCGATCATCGGCATCCTGATGTCGTTGCTCTTTCCCGCTTTTTTGGCCGTGCGGAATGCGGCCCGCTCGACCCAGTGCCTGAACAACCTGCGGCAGTTTGGGCTGGCGCTGCACACCCACGCCGGAAACCACCCCCGGGGACAACTTTGCTCCGGCGCGTTTGATCCAACGCGGGATGGTCCCGTCGAAATCTTTTCCTGGGTTGCCGACTGTGTCCGCCAGAACACGCTTCCCTCGACACTCCTCTGCCCTTCCAGTTCATGCCTGGGAGACGAGCAACTCAATAACCTGCTGGCGAAGAACCCAATCGACAACAAGGTGACGCCGCCCGATCGACGGACAGGGAGTTCGCTTTATCTCTCCCAAACCTGGGGAGCGGAGAGCGATCCCGACCGCACCGAGTGGGTGCGAACCAATCTGGTGCTCAAAGGCTTTAATACCAACTACGCGGCCAGCTGGCACTTGGTCCGAGGAGGCCCGAAAAATGTTAATGGCAAAACACAGGGCAGCCTGCGGAATCTGGCGGGGTGCACCGGTCCGCTGACGCTTCACGCCCTCGACGGAGCGCGGGTCCCCGACTCGACGGTCGCCATTTTAGGCTGTGCTGACAAATCGGATGACGGCTGGAATCGATTGTCAACAGCGATCCGGCCTCCCGCCTCGCTGCGGCTCGGTGATGGCGTTTTGCTCTCCGAGAATTTCAACGATGGTCCAGCAATGAATATCACTTCATCCAAACCATCCCTGCCACCCAAGTTCGCACCGGTGCCAAATGGGACGCCGATGACCTGGTTGAGTCCGGCAAGCTTCCCGGTCGAAGGCGATATTGTGAAGGAGGAGGCGAAGTTCACCGGGAGTGAATCGATCCCGCTCGTGTTACAGGATACGCGCGACTGGCGGGCCTGGCATGGCGGTTCATTGAACCTGCTTTTCGCCGACGGCAGCGTGAGAAAAGTCTATGACACCAATCACGATGGTTACATCAACCCGGGATTTGCGATCCAGCCCAAGCCCGACACGACCCTGACCGGATACACGGATAATCGCTGTGAAGTGAACCCCTGGGAGCTTTACCCCGGGGCATTCCTCGAGCAAGGCGTGAATCGCAAGGCTTATGAATAGTCGCGGCATCCAGACGGACCAGAATTTCGCCCGCGCCAATGGTGGGTGTGGCTTAATTTGATGCGCAGACCAGTCAGGCACTGTCCGGCAATCAGCTGACCAGCGACATGGCGTAAAGCATTTCACGGCAAATCTGCCGTGTCCGCTCCTGATAGCGATTTGCCTCTTGCGGCGTATCGTCTGCGACCTTCGGATCTTCGTAGCGAATCGGCAACCGCAGTTCGCATCCAGGAACCAGCGGACAAGCTTCATCGGCTTGTGTACAGGTCAGCACTGCGCAGAAACCGCTCGGAGGGTTGGGAGAATCGTCGTATCTCTTGGAGTAACAGCACATGCTGGGCAAAGCCGTTCCCGCCAGGACTTGATATCGAGGGTTTGAGGCTTGGGAGTCGTCAGTACTGATTTGAAAACCAACGGATCTCAAGGCAGCCACTGCCCGTGGATTAAACGCGGTTGCCTCTGTCCCGCCAGAGAATGTGGAGACATGCGAAAGGCCGTAGCACCATGCCGCCACCTGGCCCCAAATTTGCCCGAGGTGACTGCGGCGGGAATTGTGGGTACAGATGTAATTGATCAAAGCGGGCAGGCCCGCCCGTCGCTTCGCCTTGACGTAATCAGTCAAATGCTCCAATTCTTCTCGCCGCGCTGAAGCAATCAGCTCGAACTCCCGCATCACATTTTCCAGGTAGTCCGCGAGTGGAGGAAAAAACAAATCTGGTTGGCTGGCGCGATGAGACATGTCTGCAAAGGAAAAGGGGAATGATCGGGGCTCGAGTTAAGCGAAAAATCGGCCCGGGGAGCGGAAGTACTCCCCGCACCCGAGGTTCTAGCGAAATTGGGAAAACACAGCGCGGCGACCGCTCCTAACAGCATCCCTGATTGCCACAACAACCGCCTCCAGACGAGAGCGGCAACGCGGCCGTTATTGGTTCCCCAATCCACGCAGTCAGTTCTTGAAGCGAGGGATAGGTTCCTTGAGCGACCAGCTTTCCCTCGATGAGCACCACGGGCAGGCAATTCGTTCCCGCGGTGCTGATCAGCTTGTGAATCGTCTGGTTCTGGACAAACTCCAGCGGCTGCTGAGCCAGATTAAACCGCTGGACTTTGTGGCCGACGGCTCGAAGCCGCTCGAGGTCGGCGGCAAACTGCGGCAGAGCCGAATCGACCTCGGGGCCGCAAACCCCGGTCGAGCAACACATTGGCGGATCGAATACCTGAACCAACGCCATCGCATTTCTCCGAAATAAGTGAAACAAAAAAATTCAACCCTGTTCAACAAGCATTCGTATTCGCCCCGCCCGCGAGGTCTGTTGCGTTGAAGGCCCAGGGCGCCCAAACGCTCACGACCTGACGGATAACCCGGTTCGTCGCCGGGGTCTCGCCGAGCGTCCGTTGACCTCTTCCATCAAGCAGAAAGCCTCTTCCAGCAGGGATCGCACGCACACATCGACCACCTGATACAGGACGTTGTTGCCAATACGGCGGGAACGGACAACTCCCAGATCGGCCAACCGCTGAATCTGATTGGAAACCGCTTGTGGCTTCATGCCGATTTTTCGAGCCAAATCAGTGAGGCAAAGTTCCTCATCCCGAATCAAGGCATGCAGGAGGCGCAATCGGGTATCGTTGGCCAAAACCTTGAAGACAGCCGCCAGCCCCCCTGCCTGAATCGGTGAAAGAAGCGGGCGCGAGATCAAGGACTCTGGACCGCTGCAGCCGGGAGTCTTCGAACGAGGTCCAGCCATTCAGCCATTCTCCTTGCTGGTTTGGGGGGGCGACTGGGAATGACTCAGGTTGAGTAGTTTTCGATTCCCCACGGGGTCAAACGGCAGAAACGGAATGATAGCCAAACGCCCGGTATTGGCGCGTACTCTTTGGATTTGAGCCCGCTCCGCTTCGGCCCGCTTGAGCAGCAAAGGATCATCAGGTCGCGCCGCAGAGAGCGCCGAATTGATCACCCAAGCCCACGGCTCAATCCCCGCTCGGCGCAAATCGGCTTGAAGCAGTTCAGCTTCCGAAACAGGTGTTGGCTCAGCCAGAGTGACGATGACCATCTTTGTCTGTTCCGGGTCTTGGAGTCTCATTAGCGGTGTAATGGGGCTCTTTCCGCCTGCGAGATGCCGGGTCATGTCCCGGTGATAGGCTCCTGTGGCATCCAGAAGCAACAACGTGTGTCCCGTGGGAGCGGTGTCGACGACGACGAATTTCTGCTGCGCTTCCTGAAGGATGCGGGAGAACGCCTGAAATACGGCAATCTCATCGGTGCAGGGCGACCTGAGATCTTCCGCCAAAAGGGCCCGCCCGGCCTCATCCAGTTGCCGGCCGTTTGTCTCAAGCACTTCCCTCCGATACCGCTCGCTCTCCGCGACCGGGTCGATGCGGTCCACCTGCAGGTTGCGGAAATTGGAGTCAACCGTAAAGACCAGGTGCGCGGCCGGGTCGGTCGTCGTCAGGTGCACAGCATGGCCCCGATTGGCAAGCTCGACCGCAATCGCGGAAGCCACCGTCGTTTTCCCCACGCCGCCTTTGCCGAGCACCATCACAAGCCCATGCTGATCCCGCTCCAGCTCATCAATCAATTCGGATAGTCGATGTCCGTCGGTGAGCTGCGAGTTCCCCGCAGCCGCTTCTGGTCGCTTTGCGGAAGGCGCCGTATCCGCTTGAGCATCTGACATTCGGGGTAACAACGCCCGCAGAGCCGCTACGCCAACGAGGTTGAAGGGCTGCAGCCAAACCGCTTCCCGCGGCAAGCCAGCCAATTCGGCTGGCAATTCGGCGATCGCGTGTTGCTCGCGCTGCCAAATGGACTCGGCCAGGGGGTCTCCGGAAGTCGGTTGGGGAAGCAGCCCGTTGAGTATCAGAATCTGATTGCAAACGCCCATCGCCTGCAGTTCATGACTTGTCCTCGCCGCCTCCCGCAGGGCCGCCTTCTGTGCCCGGGAAACGAGGACCATTTGAGTGCTGGCCGGGTTTCCCAGAAGCGCGACGGCCTCGGTATAGCGGTGACGCTGTTTTTCCAGTCCAGCCAGTGGACCAAGGCACGACGTCCCATTGGGGCTCGATTCCAGAAATCCACTCCAGGCAGAAGGCAATTGCAACAATCGCAAGGTGTGACCAGTTGGAGCTGTATCGAAAATCAGGTGGTCGTAGTTCAGAGCGACTTCGGGGTCAGTCAAGAGTCCGGTGAACTCATCGAATGCAGCGATCTCTGTCGTGCAGGCTCCGGAGAGCTGCTCTTCCATGCTGCGGATCGCTTCGGGAGGAAGCAAGTTGCGAACCGGCCCGATGAGGCGATCGCGATAGGCGGCCGCCGCGGCACCCGGATCGACATTCAACGCGTGCAGTCGGGGTACTTCTGGAATGGCGGTCGGCTCATGATCCCCGATGGTTAAGCCGAAAACCTGGTCGAGATTGGATGCCGGGTCAGTGCTTACGAGGAGCACCCTTTTGCCATCATCGGCGAGTCGGACAGCCGTCGCGCAGGCCAGCGAGGTTTTGCCGACACCGCCCTTGCCGGTAAAGAACAACAACCTGGAGGCCTTAGCCAGCAATTCCATGTCCGCGCTCCCTTAGCACCCACCGGCAATTCACAATTACACGATTATGTGTAATCGCAGTCTCACGGCAAGGGGTGCGCCGGCGAACCAGTCGCAGACCCGCGTCCGCCAATCAAGCAAGCCCAGCTTCAAAGGGAAACAAAAAAACCGGAAGCATCAGCTTCCGGTCAGGGATCGAGTGCCAGCCGATCGGGACAACAGTCGTTATTTACAGGACCGATTTGGAGCGTTCGCGGGCAGGACCTACCGCCCCGCCTCATCTGAGCGTCGCCAGCAGACTCCTTGCCCGGTTCCATCACCAGTAAAACGAATCGACTTGATCAGCCGCTTTCGATTCAGGCATTTGATCGTATCGTGCAGCCGATCCTTCTGCGAAATTCCTTCGGTCACCGGCAAGGGATCGTCGATGCGATCGGGCCAACCCATTTCCTCGAAGGCGGTCAGAATCAATTCCTGATTGCGGGCCGGCCAGTTGAATCGCTTGACTACCCGTGCGGCGAACATCAACACCCGGCGGGCTCGATCCCAACTGGGCCGGTCACCCAGTTCGGACTGTTCCAGAGACTCCGTCAGCTCGGCCAAGGGTTCAAAACCCTCCAGCGCCGGTTCATCACAGAGCCCCGCGAAATCCAGGCCCCCGTGGGAGCCCGCTGGTCGAAGAGAAGTGGAAAATGTCTTCGTGGCGTGAAAGTGATTCATGACATCAATTCTCTACAGGCGGGAAAAATGAGAAAAGGGTTGCCCGATGGAAGCTGGTTTAGATGGTCCGGTGTGGGCCTGCCGAGCATTCGCAACTAACAGCCGACCCGGAAAAGTCGACCGCGAGGCAACGTCGTGGATGGAACACAACCCCAGAGACACTAAACTATCCAATGCATTGGCAGTCTGGTGAATACGACAAACAGCGTACGTCTCAGGATGGCGATCGCTGCCGTCGAAAATTCCCAACTTGGTGGGTAGTCCGGCGACCGTTCCACCAACCCCGAGAGTGAGAGCGTTTTTCCTTCCCGCTTCGTGCAAAAAATGTTTCCCTACAAACCGATTTTCTTGATAACACTTCTATTCTTCGTCTCTGAACTCCCCGCTCAAGAAACCGGTCTCAAGGCCTCGGGCCAAGCCGTTTGGGAGCTGCAGCACGAGGAAAAAGGGGCGAGCTTCCGCGGTTTGTCGGCCGTTTCCCCGGAAGTCTGCTGGGTCAGCGGGACCGGGGGAAGAGTCCTTCGCACACGCGATGGCGGGGAGACCTGGGATGCGGTCGGCCCGCCGGCTTGCGAGGAACTCGACTTTCGAGATATCGAAGCGTGGGATGAAAATACGGCGGTAGTCATGAGCAGCGGCGAGCTTGATCGGATTTATCGCACGACGGATGGCGGCCAGACTTGGGAACTCGTTTTTGAGCATCCCCAGCGGGCCGCCTTTTTCGACGGAATGGTCTTTGCCAATCGGGACTTGGGTTGGTTGATGGGCGATCCGCTCGCAGGTCGGATGATGATTCTCCAAACCACTGACGGCGGCCGTTCTTGGGCCGAACTTTCGGCGGAACAACTTCCAATCGTCGAGGAAGGAGAGGCCGGTTTCGCAGCCAGCGGCACCAATCTCGCCGCTGGCCCCCGGGTGGGAAGTCTGGCGATTGCCTTGGGGGGCGCACCAGCAGGAAAGCATTTCGAGTCGAGTCGAATCCTGTTCACGAATGACGGCGGCCGTTCTTGGGAAGCTTGGTCTGTTCCCATCGTCAGAGGCGAAGCGAGCGGGATGTTTTCTCTGTGTTGCGTCGACGACCGTCGTTGGGTCACCGTTGGCGGGGATTACCGAAAAGCGGACTCGACCGCTCAAACGGCCGCCTGGTCTGAGAACAGCGGGCGCACTTGGTTTGCCGTCTCGCAGCAGCCCCCCAGCGGCTACCGCTCCGCAGTCGCCAAAACACTCAGTGCCAAAGGTGAAGTCAGCCTGATCGCCGTCGGCCCGAACGGAACTGATGAGTCGACAGACCTCGGCAAATCCTGGCGGCGTGTGTCCGAGGAAGGCTTTCATACCATCGATTTCAACCCTGACCAGAAGGCTGGTTGGGCAGCCGGCGCCGGTGGTAGAATTGCTCGCTGGCGGCGAGATTAGGCAACTTGAAGCCGCTCCAAATCAAATTGTTTTCACTGTCCCTCAGGAGTGATACCCATGAATGCTGCTGCCGCCATCAAAACCGGATTGGATATGGGTGAGTTTGTCTCGCTCGCCTACCTTGGCGATCTCAGCGATCACGACCTGCTTCAGCGTCCGGCCCAGGGCTGTAATCACATTGCCTGGCAATTGGGCCATTTGATCGCCAGCGAGCATCAAATGATCAATGCCTGCTTCCCCGGCACCATGCCGCCGTTGCCCGCAGGATTCGCCGAAAAATACGCCAAGCAGACCGCCGATTCGGATCGCCCGGCTGATTTTCATTCCAAGGAAGAATTGTTGGGTGTGTACCGAGCCCAACGGGCGGCGACACTGGCCAAGCTGGCGACCCTTGCCGACTCGGCCTTTGACGCCGAAGCCCCCGAAGCGATGCGTAGTTACGCTCCCACTGTTGGGGCCGTCTTCTCGATGCAGGGCTCCCACTGGCTGATGCACGCCGGCCAATGGGCGGTGCTGCGTCGCCAACTGAGCCGCGCTCCCCTGTTCTAGGCTTCAGCCGCAGGTTTCCGCCAGCTCGCCCCACAATTCACGCCCCGCTGCTTCAGGCTGACCGCTTCGGGGTTTTCAGTTGGAGCGATTTGCTCAGAGCGAGTCGATCAGGCCCCAGATCCGCCCTGACACGGGCAGGCGGCACGGCGCGTCTAGCCACCGTCCTTGCCCGCCGGTTCAAGCTCGCGGGACGACTCGTCCGCGGGTTGATCGGCAGTATCGGGTTCGACCCATGAGCCTTCAGATTCTTCCGCTGACGCGTCATCCGCTGGCCATTCATCCGACCCGTTTTCCCGGTCCCGATTTCCCCGTTGCCGTCCCGATCGAGTTCGCCTCGGGTCCTCGTCCTGCGAGCCCTCGTCCGGAGGATTTGCGACTCGTTCGCTGTTGCTGATACTCGCTTCCACGGTTTCCCGTTCGGCATCGTTCAATTCACCGAACGGTTTCCCAAAAACGGTCTTGGCCCAAGTCTCCTCCAGGGTCCAATCGCCAGCCTTCCGCAGTCGAACACCGATCAACGGCAACCGCTTGAGAGGATAGATTTCCGCCTCGACCTGTTGGCCGTCTACTTCGGTGGAAGCGAGAAAATGCTGCCGCCCCGCTTTTGCCTCAGCCTGGTCCTGCAGGTGGAACTTTGTCAGCTTGGAACTTCCCAGCTGTAAATAGCCGTCGGGTTGTACCTCAGCGAGCTTGGACTTGCGCTCGCGGTCATAGGTCAGCTCGACGTGAATGTCGGTTGCCACAATCCCTGGTCCCGGGACCTTGAGGTGTTCAGCGGGACTGAAGCCATTGATTCGATACCGGTTAGCTTCATTGGGCAGTCCGGCATCGAATTGGATTTTTCCATCAAACCACCGGGAACGGGTCGCGACCTTTCCTTCGGGCAACACTGCAAACACGATCTCGAAGGGGATGTCCGTGAGCAGGTTGTCGACCAGGCCTCGCTCCAACCGGCCCCGAAAGGTTCGTTCCAGCTCCGCACTCTCAATCGCGGTGGTTCGTTCGGTCTGGAGTTCAATCGAGTCGGCCTTCACGACCAGATCGCCGAACTCGACCAATCGACCGTTTTCGATCACCACATCGTCGAGCCGGATCTCGTCGATCCGGAATTCTTCGCCTGTCTTGGGGTCCGTGATTTTCAGATTGGTAAAGCTGATGCTTTGCACTGCGAGGGTGCCCTGGGAGGACCCGGAAAACTCCGATTGGAAATCGCTGAAGTCTTCCTGCAGCTCGTCAAACAGCAAGTCGCCGTTGAGGTCGCTGTCAAATTTCAAGTCCCCGTAAAGCGTGCCTCCGCCAATCCGGACTTCCTCAACCGTAAAGGAACTGGAGAACATTCCACCATTGCGATACTTGATCCGAATATCGTTCAGCTCCGACCAGGGAGCCTTGTTGCCATCGGCGTCTCGCAGGCTGTTATCCTTGAAGCGCAGGGAGGCCATCTCAAAGCCCGTGCTGAGGTTTCCTTTCAGCCCGTCGATTTTGACGTTTCCGGATTCCTCAAGAGCCCGCTTCATGAAAGCCAGCGGCAGATTGCTGTACAGGAGGCTGTAATAACCAACCCCGCACAAGGCGATCAGGCCGAGCAAAATCCCGCCGCAGCCGAGTGCGAAGCAACCACAGCCTCGTCCGCTACTACCGCCGGAATAGGGAGCCTGGTACTGAGGGGGCAGCGGCTTGTTCGGTACACCGGGTTGCATTTCAGGGCCCTTTCGTCAGAATCGCGCATCGACTGTAGTTCGCCCAGGCGGGGAATATCTTGCCTGTATCCCATCGATTTTCCCAGAAACAGTCTTCTTTTCCCAGTCCTCTGCCCCTGGCAACGCGAATCCATGGAAGTCATTTCCCTTCAATCCGGCAGCAATGGCAACTGCTACTTTGTCCAGTCGGGCAATGTCAGCCTTGTGATCGACGCCGGAATCAGCGGGAGTGCGGCCGAAAATCGGCTCCGCGAAAAAGGGAAAAACATCCGCTCCGCCCAGGGACTTTTGATTACCCACGATCACCGCGACCATACCCAGAGCATGGGGATTTACCAGCGCAAATTCGGCCTCCCGATCTACATTACCGAACCGACGTTCCGCGCGGTTCATCGCTGGTGCAAACTCGGACGCCTGGCGGATATCCGCCACTTCAACTCGGGAGACTCGCTCCAGTTCGAACAAGTCTCCGTTCACTCCATACCTACCCCTCACGATGGAGCCGATGGGGTGGCCTACGTGATCGAAGATGGCCAACACCGACTGGGGATTCTGACGGATCTCGGCCACGCGTTTGCAGGCTTGCGGGAGGTCCTGCAGTCGCTCGATGCGGTGATCATCGAAAGCAATTACGATGAACAAATGCTGGAGCACGGCCCTTATCCTCAGCATCTGAAACAGCGGATCCGCGGACCCGGGGGACATCTTTCCAATCGCGAAGCAGCCGAACTCATCCGGCCCGCCACCAATCGCCTGCAGTGGGCCTGCCTCTGCCATCTCTCCCAGGAAAACAACCACCCCCGCGTGGCCTTGGACACCCACCGCGAACTGCTCGGGAGCAATTTTCCGCTCCATATCTCCGGGCGCTATCAGGCCACTGACGTTCTGCGACTGGAGTAAGCCAACCCGAGTGAGGTCGGTACTGGCCAGTCGATGGTTGTCAGGGATGGGGAAAGCCAGCAGCTCGAGCGGCTGGCGAACTGCTCGCGTTCTTCGCGACCGTCCGGCCAAGGTGCAGGAGTTTCCAGGGTGCAGGAGTTCCCAAGGTGCAGGAGTTCAAGGAGGGCGGGAGCGAGGCTCAAGCAGATCCGCCGATCGCCTCCCTCTTTTGGCGCTCACTCCCCCGATGGGGCGACCGGCCCTCGTCCCAGATGACAACCCACCTGCTTCGCATTGCCCTTCTTTGCTCTGCCCAGCAACAGACAGTTGACTCCCCCTCCACCCGCGCTCATTGGGTTACAATCGAAGCAGGTTCATTTCCCGCTCTCCTCCGAGGAGTCCAGGCATGCGTTGTTTCCTTGTTGCGGTTTCAGGTTTGCTGGTCATGTCATTTGCTCTTCCGTCCGCTGCCCAAGACGGCTATCAACTTCCTCCGCAAGCGATTGTGGATATTATTGATGCGCGACCTGAACCGGGCGTGTCGATCAGCCCCGACAGCCAATGGATGATGTTGGTCGAGCGGGACGCAATGCCCGGAATTGCGGATGTCAGTCGCCGCAAACTGCAGCTGGCCGGGATGCGAATCGACCCCGCCGCCAACGGGCCATTCCAAGTCAGTTACAGCCGCGGTCTGGCGCTGCGACCGCGGAAAGGAGGCGATCCGGTCCGCATCCCAATCGCGGCGGGAGCCAGAATCAGCGGCGTGAGCTGGTCGCACCGCAGCACTCACTTTGCCTTCACGATTGCAACCGACCAAGGTAGCGAGTTATGGGTCGGCTCAGTGCAGCGTCCCGACCAGCCGCGACTTCTGACCTCGCGGCTCTCACTTGTTCTGGGCGACTTTGACTGGATGCCGGATGGCCAACGCATCCTCTGCCACCTCGTTCCCGAAAGTCGTGGCCATGAGCCGACACGGCCTGACGCGCCGACCGGCCCCAATGTCCAGGAGTCAGCAGGAAACACGTCTCCGATCCGGACCTATCAGGACCTGCTGCAGACACCTCATGACGAGGCCCTCTTCGAATACTACGGGCGCTCACAACTGGCATTGATTGATCTGGACGGCAAAATTGAGCTGGTTGGCAAGGCAGATTTAATCGACAGCGCCGTCCCTTCCCCCAGTGGCCAGTTTCTGCTCGTCACGACCGTGCACCGACCCTATTCGTATCTGCTGACGTACAGCTCGTTCCCCAAACGGATTGAAGTCTGGAACCTTGCTGGCGACCTGGTCTATCCGGTGGTCGACGTTCCTCTGGAAGAGAATATTCCGATCGAAGGCGTCCGGACGGGACCACGCGCGGTCAGCTGGATGTCCAGCCAGCCGCAGACCCTGCTGTGGTTTGAGGCGCTCGACGATGGCGACCCCCGAAAAAAGGTGCCCCACCGCGATCGCCTGATGAGCCAGCAAATCCCCACGCGAATGGCTCCGCGTGAACTGGTCAAAATCGAACACCGGGCTGCAGGAATCAGCTTCTTTGAAGACCCAAATCAACTGTTGCTGACCGAGTACGACCGCGACCGCCGCTGGACCCGGTCGCTTTTGCATCAGCTGGACCGACCCGAGGAGACTCCCCGGGTACTGGATGATCGCAGTCAGCGCGATCGCTACAACGATCCCGGCAGAATGGTGACTCATCCCAATGCTGCTGGCTTCCCCGTGGCTCTGCAGCAGGGCGAGTGGGTTTACCTGGTTGGCCAAGGCGCCAGCCCCGAGGGCTTGCTCCCCTTCCTTGATCGCCGCAGTCTTTTGTCCTTGAAGACGGAGCGTCTCTGGCGCTGCGAACCGGGTGCCCTGGAATCCCCCGTGGCCATTTGCAGCGAATCCACACCTGCGGCCGTGCAGATCATCACCCGTTCGGAGACCCCAACGGATCCGCCCAACTACTTCCTCCGCGAACTCGCCACCGGAAGCCGTTCGGCGTTGACCTCGTTTGCCGATCCGACTCCGCAAATTCGCGGCATCAAAAAGGAAATCGTGAAGTACAAACGGGCTGATGGCGTCGATCTCTCAGCGACCCTTTATCTCCCTGCGGATCATCAACCCGGCCAGCAGTTGCCCCTGATCGTCTGGGCCTACCCGCTGGAGTTTAACGACCCGAGCACCGCCGGCCAGATTTCCAGCAGCCCTTGGACTTTTACCCGGATGAGCGGCATTACCCATTTGACGCTTGTCACACAGGGCTACGCCATCATGGATGCAGCCACGATGCCGGTAATCGGCGATCCGGAAACGATGAACGACAGTTTCGTCCAGCAGATTGTCAGCTCGGCTCAGGCAGCTATCGACAAGGCGGTCGAGATGGGCGTGGCCGATCGTAATCGAGTTGGCGTCGGTGGGCACAGTTACGGGGCCTTCATGACTGCCAACCTGATGGCACACTGCGATCTGTTCAAGGCGGGAGTCGCGCGAAGCGGAGCCTATAACCGGACGCTGACTCCGTTCGGATTTCAGGCTGAACGCCGACCACTCTGGGAGGCCAAGGATGTCTATCTCAAGCTCTCGCCTTTCCTCTACGCCAATCAGATCAACGAACCGCTGCTGTTGATTCATGGCGAAGAGGACAATAATCCCGGGACATTTCCGATTCAGTCGCAGCGGCTTTTTCAGGCGATCAAGGGCAACGGCGGGACGACCCGACTGGTGATGCTGCCGTTCGAAAGCCACGGTTATGTGGCCCGCGAATCGGTTCTGCACACGCAATCCGAAATGCTCGCCTGGTTTGACCGGTTTGTAAAAAATGCCAGCCAAGGCTCCGGCTCAAGCGCGAGCGACCCGCCCGGGAAACCGGATTAACCTGTTCGCCCGGATAACCCGAGCAGCCAATCAATCCCGTCGGACCCGTGCTACCTCATCCGCACAAGCACACAAGTACACAAGCACACAAGTACACAAGCACACGAGCAAAAAGGAAAAGTGATGTCGATCGCCGTTCAGGGACTGCAATTTGGCTTGAAAAAGAACCTCGATTGGGCCCAGCGACTGACCGCTGACCTGAGCCCGGAGCAGATGACGCTCCAGCCTCCTGGCGATCGACCTGCTCCGGTCAATCATCCGGCCTGGATTTTCAGCCATCTCAATGTTTACCTGCCGGTCATGGCAGGACTGCTCCGCGGCGAGACGTTTGAAGACCCAAAGTTTCATCCCTTCGGGATGCAATCGAAGCCGGAGGCCGACGCGTCCGTTTACGCCTCGAAAGAGGATCTGCTGAAGGCTTGGAACGCCGGACATGAAGAACTGGCCAGGCTGCTCTCGACGGCGACCGATGCGACCTTGCTGCAGCCCGTGACCTTGCCGCGGTGGAGAGAAATCATGCCGACCGCAGGCATCGTAGTGCCGTATTTGTTGCTGGTCCACGAGAACCAGCATCTGGGCCAACTCAGTGCCTGGCGGCGGGTGCTCGGTTTGCCGCCGGTCTAAACCGCGGCGACGAAGTGGCTGCCTTGCCCGCTCCAACTCCCGCGCAATCCCACCAGAGCGAACGCCCCAGCGATGTCGACCCAGCGATGTCGACCCAGCGCGGTCGACTCTCTGGAATAGGTCCTCAGTCGAGTTTCGCCGCTGTTCGGTTCGCTGTCGCTTGGTTCGCTGTCGCGAGCCAGGGCTCACCGTAACGGGCTCACCGTAACGGGCTCACCGTAACGGGCTCACCGTAACAGACTCAGCGTTTGACTTCTACGGTCGGGCTGGTCGGATTCTCAACCACGGCAATCGCCGGGTGCGGCGGTTCCTTGAGCAACAGCTCGCGGAAGAAGTCGACAGACTCATCGACGACATCGGCTTGAATCAAGAGCAACTCGCCTGGCTCGGCGTGCTGGATGGCTTGCTCGACGCTTTCCTTCCAACTGGCGTACCAGGCCTTGTGGCGGACTCGCGCTCCGAGGGCGAGACCCTCGCGGAACAATTGGATGATGTCCCCGGGTTGGCGACCGCGGACATAGTCCCCTTCGTAAAGAATCACTCGATCGAAGTGATGGCCGAGTAGTTGACCCTGGCGGATCATGTCGCCATCGCGTCGGTCGCCGGCAGCGGAATACACGGCTGTGCGCCGCTTGTTGGGGAAGTTCTGCAGAGCATCCAGGACCCCTTTCAGGGCCGAAGGGTTGTGACCGTAATCGACGACCAGGGTCAGCGAACCGTACTGCAGAATGTTGAACCGGCCGGGAGTTCCGTCGATCGAGGGCTGGAACGATTCCAGACCGGCCCGAATGACTTCAGCGGGGACTCCCAGCGTCCATGCGGCGGCCGCACCTGCCATCGCGTTCTCGACTTGAAAACGGATTCGTCCACCGTGGGTGATCGGGATCCGATCCAAGCCCAGGAGCGTGAATTCAGTTTCCCCATGTGCGAGGATCAGGGCGTTGTCCCGGACGAATACGGCTTTGCCGCCGGCCTTGCGACGGGCGACCACGTGTTCGTTTTCGGGGTTGAAGGAGAACCAGACAATCTGCCCGGGGCAATGTGATTCCATTGCCACGGTCAGCGGATCGTCTGCATTTAAAATCCCGCTGCCGTCTTTGCTGACTGCTTCGATGACCACCCGTTTGACTTTGGCGAGCTGTTCGGGTGTTGAGATATTGGCGATGCCGAGGTGATCGCCCTCCCCGATATTGGTCACCACGCCGACGTCGCAACGGTCATAGCAGACGCCCTCGCGGATAATTCCGCCCCGAGCGGTTTCGAGGACCGCGGCGTCGACATTCGGATTCTGCAGGACCCGCCGACCGCTTTGCGGGCCGGAGCAATCGCCGCTGTCCAGTCGCCGTCCGGCGACGTAGACGCCATCGGTGCTGGTGAAGCCGACCCGCTTGCCTTGGAGGAAGAGGATATGGGCAATCAGCCGGACCGTGGTCGTCTTGCCGTTAACGCCGGTCACCGAGACGAGGGGGATTCGCCCGTTGTCCTCACCTTTGAAGAGCAGGTCGACGATCGCCTCGCCCACAGGCTGGCCTTGGCCTTCCGAGGGCTGGAGGTGCATTCGCAGACCCGGCCCGGCGTTGACTTCCACCACGCCGGAATTCTGGTTCTCCAGGGGAACAGTGATGTCTCGAGCCACCACATCGACACCGGCGATGTCGAGTCCCACCATCCGCGCGGCTTCGACTGCCCGGGCGGCAACGTCGGGATGGACTTGGGCGGTCACGTCGCAGGCGGTACCCCCACTGCTCAGATTAGCATTGCGGCGAATCAGAACCATCTGGCCCTGGGCTGGCACTGATTCCCAATGGAAGCCTTGTTGTTCCAGAACCGAGAGCGAGACATCATCCATCTTGATGTGGCTCATGATGGTTGCGTGTCCATCGCTCCGCCGCGGGTCGCGATTGACCTCCTCGACCAGCTCTCGAACGGTTGAATGGCCATTGCCAATCACTTGGGCTGGTTCACGACGGGCTGCGGCGACGAGCCGATCGCCGACCACCAGCAACCGGTAATCCGAGCCCTCAAAGAACTTTTCAACCATCACGGTCGACTCTTCGCGGCGGGCGTTTTCGTAAGCCCGGACGACTTCGTCGCGCGTGTAGAGATTGGTCGTGACCCCGCGCCCGTGATTGCCGTACTGAGGTTTTACGACTACCGGGGGACCGATGTCGAGGGCTGCTTCCCAGGCATCATCGGCACTTTCCACTGGCCGGCCGTCAGGCACCGGAACGCCGACGATTTTCAGCAGCTTTCGCGTCAGCTCTTTATCCTGTGCAATCGACTCGGCAATTGCCGGCGTGCGATCGGTTTCGGCCGTGAGGATGCGGCGCTGTTTGGAACCATAGCCCAGCTGCACGAGGCTGCCGGAGTTCAAGCGGAAAAAGGGAATTCCCCGTCGCCGGGCGGCATCAACGATTGAGCGAGTGCTCGGTCCCAGGCAAACGTCGTAGGCCAACTCCCGCAGCTTGGCAACTTCGGCTTCGACATTGAACGGGCGATTTTCCACAGCCGCCAGGACAAGGTTTCGACCGACTTCCAGCGCCGCCCGAGCCAGATTTTCTTCTTCGTATTCAATCGCCACGCGATAAACACCGTCTTCGTCCAGCTCTCGAGCCCGGCCGTAACCCACCTCGGTTCCCGCCAGGGACTGCAGCTCGAGGACGACATGCTCGAGGATGTGAGCCATGTAGGTCCCTCTGCGGAGCCGCTCGAAAAAGCCTCCCCGCTCGCCGACGCTGCAGCGGTGCTCGATCATCGTCGGCAGCCAGCCCATCAGCCGCTCATTGAAGCCCGGGATCATCTCGGAGGACGTGTCTTTCAGCCCGGCGAGGTCAACCCAGACTTCGAGGACCGGGAAATTGGCCCAAGTATTGGGACCACGCAACGCGAGAACCTTGCGAAACGTCAGAGGCGCCACAACAGAATCGTTGGACATAGTTGATTTTCTGGCGGTCTAAGACCGTCGCCTTATTTCAACGACGACAAACGTTAACGCTAACAACGTCAACGCACACAAAGTCGACGCACAACAGCAAGGGAAACATGCGTGACGAATTAACGGCGGCAGTTCCCCTCGCCGCTTCGACTTGTCCGGGATTTGGGATATTCACTGGAAATCAGGATGATTGCCGCGGGCCCGCCCCAAACCTCTCCAGATTCAACACCGAACTCGCCTGGTTCATTCTGCGAACGCTTTCGCTCGGAATGAACTCGTTTCTTCTTCTGAAGTTGCCCTTCGTCGGAAAATGACCCTTCGTCGGAAAATGATATAGCCAGAGAGCAGCGAAAAATCCCAAATCAGCGCGGGCGTTCGGGAAAGGCATCACGCCAGCCTCGCCCGGACCCCGAAAAGACAACAGAACTACGTCTGGCAGGACCGCTTGGATCGAGTCGAACGGCAACAATTATCGGATGGAAGACCACAAAAGCTAGAGCCGATAGCCGCGAAATATTCGCCAGCCCTCCCAGTCGCCGCCGGCTGTCATAGAATACCCCCAAAACGCAAACCCAAGGGGAGCAAACCGCTCGCTGTCCGGGTCCAGGGCCCCCGGGGTCGCTATCGACTTTTCCGGCCGGTTTCAGCCCCAGGCAGCTCTCCGGTCAAAAGACTTGCAATCTTTTGGCAAAACCTGAGCATTCTCCCCCCACCTGTCGAATTCTCAACTATTCGAAACCGACCCCAATTTGCGGAACGGAAACGGCTTGAACCGCTCAACCCCGGATGAAACCCAACTCAGCACCCTGCCCGCCGCTGTCCAGGCTGGTCTGGCCGTTGCGTGGTCGCCGGGCGAGTCGCTGGTGGCCCAAGCCGAACTGGACCTCGACGGCAAGCAGAATTTCGGGCGCTCCTTTCTGGTCCTGTCCAGCCAGCGACTGCACTTTTTCAACCCACAGGAACCAAATGGGCTCAAGTCGTGGGAACTCACGCCCGAACTCGCGATGCGAACGTCACTGCACGCCGGACTGGGCGCCGCCCGTTTGCTGGCCGGGGCCAATCTGGTGCAGACCTGGAATTACACCGCGGCTCAAGCCACGTTCGTCGAGCGGCTGGCGGTCGCCCTCAATGCCGTCGTCAAAACGCGGGGCAACGGAACCTTGGAAGCGGGTGGCACTCGGAGCAGTACGACCTGTCCCTCTTGCGGGGCCCTGCTTTCCGCTGACCAGCCGATATGCCTCGCCTGCGCCCCATCCGCCGCGCCGCCTCCGGCCAAGTCACTGGTTCGGCTCTGGCGGTTTGCACACCGGCGCCGCGGCATGATCCTGTTTGGCTTTCTCGTGACACTCGCCGCCACGGCAGCCGGCCTGGTGCCACCGTACATCACGATGCCGCTGACCGATCGCGTGCTGATCCCCTGGCAAAACGGCGAACCGGTTCCGTTCAGCGACTTTTACTGGTATCTCGGCGGGCTGGCTTTTTCGGCACTGCTGGCTTGGGCACTTGGCTGGGCCAAAACCTATGTAATGGCGAAAGTCAGCGAACTGATCAGCGCCGATTTGCGGAATGAAACCTACGCGCATCTGCAGCGACTCTCTCTCGAATTCTTTGGAGGGAAGCGGACGGGCGATTTGATTTCGCGGATCGGCAGCGACACCGACCGAATCTGCAACTTCCTTTCGATTCACCTGCTCGACTTCGCTTCCGACATCCTGATGATCACCCTCACCTCGATCATCCTGTTGCGAATCGATCCGATGCTGGCGCTGGTGACCCTGATTCCGTTCCCGGCGATCGCCTGGTTGATTCAGCGGGTCCGGGTCAAGCTTCGGCATGGCTTCGCCCGCTCCAGCCATGCTTGGGGGGAAATGGTCAGCGTCATGACCGACGCCATTCCCGGAATTCGCGTGGTCAAGGCATTTGCGCAGGAGCGGCGCGAAATCGAACGCTTTCGCGAGGCCAATGACCACGTGCTCGAGTCCAACCTGCGGGTCAACCGGCTCTGGGCGTTCTTCAGTCCGACCGTCAGCCTGCTGACCGAGATCGGCATTTTGGTGATCTGGACCTTTGGTGCCTGGCGGGTTTTTCAGGGTCAAATCACGGTTGGCGTGCTGACCACGTTCATCGCCTACATCAGCCGTTTTTACGTCCGCCTTGATTCGCTCAGCCGGATGCTGGCCAACACCCAGCGGGCGGCGGCGGCGACGTATCGGATTTTTGAAATCCTCGATCGCCAGCCGAGCGTCATGGAACCGACGCGGCCGATCGACCCGGGCCGGCTGGCAGGGAGGCTGGAACTGAGCGGAGTGCGCTTCAAGTATGGCAACCGGGAAGTCATTCGCGGCGTTGACTTTACTGTTGAACCGGGAGAACTGGTCGGCCTGGTCGGTCCCAGCGGTTCAGGCAAAAGTACCCTGGTGAATCTCGTCTGCCGATTTTACGACGTGACCGAGGGAGCGATTCTCGCCGATGGTCAGGACATCCGTTCATTTCCGATTGAGAAGTACCGCAGCAACATTGGAATCGTGTTGCAGGAACCGTTTCTGTTTTACGGGACGATTGCCGAGAACATCGCCTATGGGCGACCGACAGCCACTCGCGACGAGATTATCGCCGCAGCCCGCGCCGCCCATGCGCACGACTTTATTCTTCGCCTCCCCGATGGCTATGACTCGCTGGTGGGAGAGCGCGGCCAATCACTCTCTGGCGGCGAGCGCCAGCGGATCTCGATTGCCCGCGCGATTCTGACCAACCCCCGGATTTTGATCCTCGACGAAGCGACGTCCGCGGTCGACAACGAGACGGAGCGAGTGATTCAGGCGGCCCTCGACAATCTCGTCCAGGGTCGGACCACAATCGCCATTGCGCATCGCCTCAGCACGCTCCGCAACGCCAGCCGGATCATCGTGATGGAAAACGGCGAGGTGGCCGAAGTCGGCAAACACGAGGACCTCCTCGCCCGGGGAGGCGTCTACACCCGGCTCCATCAAGCCCAACTGGTCAACTAGGAGGAAAAAGGTGTCAGGACTCTTTTTTGGAAACGAGCCCAGACACCTGATGTAATGCGATGAATGGACCCGTTTCCCACCTGACTGCAACGATTCGCCTGGAGCGCCGCTCCGACGGGACATTGCTGGTCCAGCTGCCCGGCAATCTGGAGCAGCTGGAAGTGTTCCCGCTGCGCCTCTTTCCGCTCTCCGAACCGCAGAAGTGGATCGCCCTGCTCAATCCCGAGGGCCGCGAAGTCGCCCTGCTCGATTCGCTGGAAAACCTCCTCCCCGCCGCTCGGGAACTGTTGAACGAGGAGCTTTCGCGCCGGGAGTTCGTACCGATCATCCGGCAAATCACCTGGGTCTCAGGCAACTCCGAGCCCTGCAGCTGGAGAGTCCGAACCGATCGGGGCGAGACTGAATTCGTGCTGAAGAACGAGGACGACATTCGCCGACTCGGAGCGCGGAGCGTCCTTGTGGTCGACAGTCATGGGATTCGCTATCTCATTCCCGATCGTGAACAACTCGATTCGTTCAGCCAGCGGATCGTCGAGTGGTATGTTTGATGGTCCATTCGCGGCCTTCGAGAACCGCCCGCGGGCAGAGATTCCAATTCCCCGGGAAAAATTCAAACGGCAACTCCGAGCGCCGCTCTCGGTGCCCTGACCTTCCGGCGTTCGCCCCGGGAACATTGACTCCACCTGGGCTTGCAGCTTCCCTCAACCCACTGCGGAACCTCTTATCCAAAACCGCGTCGCGCCCGCACTGCAGAGCCGTTCGACGCGCTGAGCGAATACCACGGCAGAAGGCTTGACGGAATGAGGGAAACCGACGCAAATCCCCGAGCGCATACACTGCCGGAGTTGCCCCTCAGCCAATTGCCTTTTTCGGGTTTGATGAACGGCGGCCTGATAGGCTCTGAAGTCACATCGTTCGGAGGATAAAATGTCAAACCTGGTTCTGTTGGTGGCTGCCGCAGCTTCGTTTGTCTCACGGCTGGGCCTGTGCGCGATGTTCGCTGTTGTTGGCGTCATCCTGATGCTTTCGGGGCTACACAACATCCAAACCCAGAACGCTGAGGAAAGTGGAAAACGACGCTTGGTCAACAAGGCATTAGGCCAAGGCAATTCTTATACCGGGTCGAAGGCCGTATTGGTTGGATGGATCCGAATCATTAGCGGTGGATGCGCCATCCTGTTTGCATTTCTCTTTTTGATTTACAGCCTCTTTTTCGCAAGATGACCAGCGTGCGGCCAGGGTTCGCGCGCAGAGAAGGCCGGATTGCAGTAGGCCAGGATGATGGTGGTCAAGGAACTGAGGGGCATCATCAGCGCGGCGATCAGCGGATGAATCAGACCCATCGTTGCCAACCCAACCGAGAATGTGTTGTACAGAATCGAGATCACCAAGCTGACGTGAATGGTGGTCATCGTCTGGCGACTGGCCGAAGCCAGCTGCAACAAATCGGTCAAACCACCCCGGCTCAAATACACCGGCGCCGCCGCCAGACTCGCTTCAGCTCCCCCCTTCACGGCTACGCCGACCGAGGCCGCTGCCAACGCCGCGCTGTCGTTCAGCCCGTCACCCACCATCACGACCACTTCCTTCGAATTGCTGCTGCGGACCCGTGCAGTTTTATCTTCGGGGCTCAAGCCACCCCAAGCCGATTCCGGGGGAACGCCAAGTTGGCCAGCTACCACCGCAACCGTATCGGGCTGGTCCCCGGAAAGAATGCCAACCTGCCAGCCGCGGCGCTGCAGTTCGCTCACCGTCGCGGCAGCATCGGACCGCAGCTTGTCGCCAATCGTCGCCAGCCCGCAGACGACGCGCTGGCGAGCGACATAAATCACGGTCAGTCCGGTCCGGGCCGAGGCGGTTGCCTGGGCCTTGAGAGCCGGCGGAATCTCCAGTCCCAAGTCAGCGAAGTACTTCCGGCTGCCGATCACCAGCTCGCTTCCGGCGACCACTCCGCGAATTCCGCCGCGCGGGTCCTGTGCGGCTTGCTCAACTGGAGGCAAGGAGCCTAGCCGTACATTCAACACCTGCTCCAGCGACTCCTGCTGCAGGGCCGCTGCCAGTGGATGACTCGAGCGGCTTTCCAGCGCGGCAACCTGAGCCGCCAGGTCTCGGTCTCCCCACCACTGGACGAGCCGGGTCTGACCTTGAGTGAGCGTGCCGGTCTTGTCGAGCCAGATCGTTCCTGCTTGAGCCATCCGCTGCAGCACGTCACCACTCTTGATCAAGATACCTCGCCCTGCAGCGCGGCTGATCGCCAGGGACAAGGTCAGCGGCGCCGCCAGCGCGATGACGCAGGGGCAGGCGACAATCAGTACGGCGACCGTGTTCTCAACGGCACTCGTTCCCGATAGCCGCAGCCAGTACAGAAATGTGAACGTCGCGACGGTGAGGACACCATAGACAAACCAGACTCCGGCCCGGTTGGACCACTCAATCACAGGCGGCTTGTCCCGGGAGGCGGCTTCCATCAGTTCCATCAAGCGCCCCATCCGGGTTTGCCGCCCGGTACGGGTGACCGTTATTTCAAGTGGTCCGCTGAGGTTTTGGGTGCTGGCGAAGACCGCCTCACCAGCGACCCGCACAACCGGACGAGCCTCGCCCGTCAGCAGCGACTCGTCGAGCGTCGAATGCCCCGTCACGATTGTCCCATCGGCCGGCACGCCTTGGCCCGGCAAGACCTCGATTCGGTCGCCCGGCTCGAGCAGGTCGACCAGCGTCTCAACAACCACGCCATCGATCAGCTTCCGCGCGGAACGGGGAGTCAGCCGGTAAAGCAAATCCACCGCCTCCGCCGTCTGACGTTGTTGGCGAAATTGAATGTAGCGCCCCACCAGCAGCAAGGCGACAAGGCTACTGAGTGAGTCAAAGTAAATCTCGCCTCGGCCGGCAAGTGTGTTCCACAGTCCGCTCAACGAGCCCATCAGCAAGGCAATCGCGACCGGGATGTCGACGTGCGGTGTGCGGGTTCGCAGGGCACTCCAGGCGGTGCGAAGAAACGTGCGGCCCGGCCCCAGCACCGAAGCGAGACCCAGCAGGCAACTCGCTCCCCGAAACAAGGTCTCAATTGAGCTGCCCAGCTGCGAGAGGAGCCCGAAGTAGAGTGCGGCGCCGAGCAGCATGTTGTTGCCGGCGAGCGCTGCCGCGACCCCGAGATTGACCAGTTGGCGACGATTCTCCTGAACGACCGCCGCCTGCTGGGCCCCGCTGCGAACCGGAGCAGGAGCATATCCCAGCCGGTTGAGCATCCGGGCAATCTCCGAGAGCGCGGTTTGCTCCGGCTGCCAAACGACTTCGACCGTCGACCGGCTCCAATTGACTTTTGCAGAGCTGACGCCGGGGACGAGTTGCGGGAGCTTCTCCAGCAGCCAGAGACAGGCCGCACAGTGAATCCCATGCAGCACGAGGAGGGACTCCTTACGGCCATCGGGGCGCAGCCGGACGTAGAGCTGCTCGAAGGCCGCCTGATCAAAGTCGCAAAAGCTGCGGGCCAGCGGAGAGTCGCCCACCGACTGGCCCGTCGGCTGGTTGCGAAGATAGTACGCTTCCAGCCCATGTTCGTGGATCAGCGCGTAGGCGGTGCGACAGCCGCGGCAGCAAAACTGCGCGGGCGACTGGGAGTCGATCATCCCGGAAGGCACCCCGGCTCCGCAGTGGCTGCAGGCGAATGCAGCGGTTGCTTCAGCACGGGAATCATCAGGGGCCGGGTTGAGGCGAGTGCGGAGAGCGTTCATTGCTTCTCGCAGCAGCAAGGCAAGGGAACTTCGTCAATCTGCTGCACATGCTCGAGCGTCTCGACCAGGCTGGTCGGCGCGGCGACTGCCGTATTCTCCAGCTGAATCGGCGCGCGAAACAGGATCGTTCCGATTCCGATCAGCAAGACCATTGCCGCGACCGCTGGCTGCACGTTCCAGTTCGGACGCTTGACCAGCCAG
>Ga0315899_10001487_pt1 | contig 26662 bp, 22 predicted proteins | sample LakEriMetagenome_2_FD_203518 | JGI IMG/M metagenome (GOLD analysis project Ga0315899, IMG submission 203518) | Freshwater fungal communities from buoy surface, Lake Erie, Ohio, United States - Buoy 4 MA112 | ecosystem: Environmental > Aquatic > Freshwater > Lake | place: USA: Lake Erie, Ohio... | reverse complement strand
TCTATCACCTTAAATAGACCAAGGTCCAATGATTGGGATATAGAAGAGCAGGAGCCAGCTTCTAATGAAGAGGCAGTTATTAAAGAAAGGTTTGGTATTGTAATGCAACACCAGCCTACAGTGTACCCTTATATTTCATTTAACGTCGTAAAAGGAGAAGTGAATGAAGAAGGTACTTCGTTTTTAGGCAAAGTAGAAAAAATAGACCTTGTTAAATTTATCACGCCTAATTTAATTAAGGAAGAGGATAAAATTTTATTGCAACTAGTCAAAAAATTACAACCTGCAGAACTCTCTAAATTCTTAAATAAGAATTCTCCCTTCCAAGGCTTATGGGATAATATTGTGCACACCGATGAAGAAAGTTTACCTGATGAAACTAAGGAATTGATGCAAGAATACCTGCATCCTAAAATAGAAAAAGTATGGAGAGATTTATCGGAGCATCCTTTTAGTTTTTATTTACCGCATAATAAACCCTTTACAACGGCCAATATGCAGAAGGCAGAATTAGTATTCAATACCATTCAGCCAAGTTTTAGAGTAGAGAAGGAAGAGGATAGATATATTGTTTATGCGCAAGTTATTTTGCCTGAGGGAAAAATTCCACTAGAAGATAACCACGCAAAGTCTAATTATATATTTCAATACCATCATCAGTTTTTTGTTTGGAAACAAAGAGCCGATTTATTATGGGTAGAAAAATTTATGCCAGCGGGTTTTCATGAAATTAATTTAGACAAATGGCCTAATTATTTGCAAAGCACTTTGCTTCCACTTTCTAAACAGTATCAGGTATCATTAGATAATGTAACACAGGAGAAATTGAAAGGGGTTAAGCCGCAACTACAAATTTTATTAAAAGAAAACGGAGACTACTTATTCTTTGAACCCTTATTTGCCTATAAAGACATTATAGTTAATAAGGAAGATGGCCCTTCTGTGATTCAGCAAGTAGGTGATAAGATTGTTATACTTGAAAGAGATCTTGCTGCAGAAAGACAATTAATGAATATTATTGAGCAATTGCACTCTGGCTTTATTCGTCCTAATGAGGGCAATGTACTTGCGTTAAAAGGTGCTGAGGTATTAAAAAATAATTGGTTCTTCTTATTTATTGATACCCTTAGAGAAAAACAAATTCCTTTATTTGGAACAGAGTATTTAAAACAATTTAAGTTTAATACCGCCAAGCCTTCTACACGTTTATATATTAGTAGTAATACCGATTGGTTTGATGCGAAGGTGGAAATATCTTTCGGAGAACAAAAAGTATCTATTCAAGATATCAAAACCATGCTATCTAATAAGCAACAATTTGTGCCTTTGAAAGATGGTAGCTTAGGAGTGCTTCCAGAAAAATGGTTGAATAAATATTCTTTATTATTTAAAGTGGGAGAGGGTAAGGCCGATACGCTTAAATTAAGTAAGTATCACTTCTCTATATTAGATGAGCTTTACCAACAAAGAGATGAAGAAGAACTTATTTTCCAATTAGAAGGTAAGTATGAAAAAATTAGAGAGCGTTATGCCATCGCAGACGTTACACCTCCTGAGTATTTAATGCCTATCTTAAGACCTTATCAAATAAGTGGGTTTCAGTGGTTGAATTATTTACACGATGTACAGTGGGGTGGGATCTTGGCCGATGATATGGGACTGGGTAAAACCATTCAAACCCTATCGTTCTTACAGCATTTAAAAGAAAAGAATGGCAAATTAGTGGCCTTGGTGGTTTGTCCCACTACGCTTCTATTTAACTGGCAAAATGAATTAAAAAAATTCACCCCTAGTTTAACTTATCATATACATCATGGGGGCACTAGAAAGAAAGCATTATTTCATGATGATAAAATTGAAGTCATCATTACCACTTATGGTACTTTGAGAAGTGATATTAAAATGTTTGTAGAAGTTGATTTTGATTATGTAATATTAGATGAAAGCCAGGCCATTAAAAACCCAGCTTCTAAAGTAACGAAGGCAGCTTGTTTATTAAAAGCCACCAATAAATTATGTTTAAGTGGTACCCCATTACAGAACAATACATTTGATATTTATGCACAGATGAATTTCTTGAACCCAGGTATGCTGGGTACAGTGGAGTACTTCAAGCATAATTTCTCCATGCCTATTGATAAATTTGACGAGCAGGAGCAAAAAGAACATTTAAGAAAATTTGTATTCCCTTTTATATTAAGAAGAACCAAGGAACAAGTAGCCAAGGACTTGCCAGAAAAACAAGAAATGGTATTGTATTGTGAAATGGGAGATGCACAAAGAAAAATTTACGAGGCCTATAGAAACGACTACCGTGATAAACTTATTGGCATGGTAGAAGAGAAAGGAATTCAGAAATCACAACTTTCTATTTTACAAGGTTTAATGAAGCTGAGACAAATTTGTGACAGCCCTGCTATCTTAAAAGATGAAGCCTATCCGAATGAATCGGTAAAATTAGAAGAGTTAACCCGTGAAATAGCTGAAAACATTAGTGGTCACAAGGCCTTGGTGTTCTCGCAATTTTTAGGAATGCTAGCTTTAATTAAAGAGCAGTTGAAAAAATTAGGTATTGATCATGAATATTTTGATGGTAGTAGTACCATTCAAGAAAGAGAACGTGCTATTGAGCGTTTCCAAAACGACGATAATTGTAGAGTGTTCTTAATTTCTTTAAAAGCGGGTGGAGTAGGTTTAAACTTAACGGCTGCCGATTATGTATATATAGTGGATCCTTGGTGGAACCCTGCGGTGGAGCAACAAGCCATTGATAGAACGCATCGTATTGGACAAACCAAAAATATATTCGCGTATCGTATGATTTGTAATGATACGGTAGAAGATAAAATATTAAAATTACAAGAGAGAAAAAGATCTTTGGCTAAAGAATTAATTTCCGATGAAGTCGGCTTTGTAAAATCTTTAACCAAAGATGATATTGCTTATTTATTCAGCTAGTAATTGTATAACTACTATTTTTAGAGCCAGCATTCATTAGAAGCTGCTATTTTTAGTCAAACTTATTTAAGTTCTGCTGCTGCTAAATTTGCCTTTGGATTTTTCAAAAATTCATTCTTACATTCTACAGAACAAAATCCCAAAACATTTTTTTCATAATGTGCTGTATCGCTAATGCCTGCAGTTACTGGCATGCCACAAGTAGGATCTTTTTTATTATTCACTAAACTAACTGCATAGGTTTTTTCTAAAGTAGTATCCATGGCAGCCACTTGATTGGTATCTGCACTACTTGTATTTGCTTTATCATTTGTTTGACCACATGATAAAAGAATTAGGGATGCGATCACTAGGCTAGTGGTAATTTGTAATTTCATAAAGATTTGTTTTACTTGTATTAGTTACAAAATTACGAATGAATAAGGCTATTAAAAAACTAACACTCATTCATTTTCAAGCTTATATTGGCCCATCTTGGGCTTCATAGGCAAATAATAGGCCTGATGAAGGCATATTGTCTATATAATTATCTATTTTTACGCTCTCTATCCTATACAAAAGGAATTTATAAATGAAACAGGAACAGTTACATATTTTATTGACTAGTGCTTTTAACGCACCAACGCCTGTATTGAATGGTCCTAGTTACCGACGTGGATTCTGATAGGACGAGCAATTGGCCCTTGCCCCTATCAGTGGAAAAACCCCAACAAAGAATTCATCTTACGCCAGCATTCTACTTTCTTAAATTTTAAAGCTAATTGGAACAAAAAATAATAGTACGTGTTGCCCATAGTGGCGACGCTTCTTTTGCAAATGACATTACCGATGAAATGGCATCTTCAGCTAAAGCGCGTGGTACGGGTATTGCTAAACGTAGCCCAGACTATGTAGCTAAAAAAATTAACGAAGGCAAATCGGTGATCGCCTATACTGAAGACGGCACTTGGGTAGGCTTTTGTTATATCGAGGCTTGGCAGCACGGACAGTTTGTTGCCAATAGTGGTTTAATTGTAGCCCCTGCTTTTCGTAAAACAGGGATTGCTAAAAAAATTAAGCAAACGATTTTTCAATTGTCCAGAGAAAAATATCCAAATGCTAAAATATTTGGATTAACCACCGGCTTAGCCGTCATGAAAATTAATAGTGAATTAGGCTATGAGCCAGTGACCTATAGTGAACTTACCGATGATGAAGAGTTTTGGGCAGGTTGCAAGAGTTGTGTGAATTATGATATTCTAATGAGTAAGGATCGTAAAAATTGTATGTGTACCGCTATGTTATATGAGCCTAAGCAAGCCCATACTATTGAAGAAGTAGCGGCTGATTTCAAAAACAATTCAAAATTGTACGAACGCTTTATGAAAATAAAGCAAAGCAAATTATTAAACTGGTTTAGAAAATAATTAAGAAAATGGAAAAAGTAGTTTTAGGTTTTAGCGGCGGATTAGACACCACTTACTGCGTTAAATATTTAACCGAAGACAAAGGTTTAGAGGTGCATAGTGTAGTAGTGAATACCGGCGGCTTTTCAGAAGAAGAATTAAAAAAGATTGAAGCACATGCTTATGCTTTAGGTGTGAAAACGCATACCACTGTGGACGCTGTGAAAGGCTATTATGATAGTATCATTAAATACTTGATTTATGGTAATGTTTTAAAAAACAATACCTATCCTTTAAGTGTAAGTGCAGAGCGTTTAAGTCAGGCATTGCATATTGCTGCGCATGTAAAAAAATTAGGGGCGAATAAAGTAGCGCACGGAAGTACTGGCGCTGGTAATGATCAAGTGCGTTTTGATATGATTTTTCAAATCATGATTCCAGGTGTTGAAATATTAACACCTATTCGTGATTTACAATTAAGTAGAGAAGCAGAGATTACCTATTTAAAAGAGAAAGGCGTGCAAATGAATTTTGAAAAAGCAGCCTACTCTATTAATAAAGGTTTATGGGGTACTAGTGTGGGAGGAAAAGAAACCTTGCAATCAAAAGGAATCTTGCCTGAATCCGCATGGCCCACGCCTATGACCAAAGAAGGGCAGCAGGAAGAGATGATGATTGGTTTTGAAAAAGGAGAAATTAAATCGGTGAATAATAAAAAATTCAATCACCCCACTGAAGCCATTCAGTTTATACAATCTATTGCAGGCGCTTATGGCATTGGTAGAGATATTCATGTAGGAGATACTATTATTGGCATTAAAGGCCGTGTGGGTTTTGAAGCAGCAGGGCCCATGGTTATTTTAAAAGCGCATCATGCTTTAGAAAAACATGTTTTAACAAAATGGCAATTAGCATGGAAAGACCAACTGGCGCAGTTCTATGGCAGCTGGTTGCATGAGGGTCAAATACTAGATCCAGTGATGCGTGATATAGAAGCTTATTTTACTAATTCACAAGAACAAGTAACAGGTACTGTGTCTGTACAACTTCATCCTTATCGTTTTCAAATTATTGGTATTGAATCGGCCAACGATTTAATGAGTGACAAGTTTGGAAAGTATGGAGAAATGAATACAGGATGGACAGGTAATGATGTGAGAGGGTTCACCAAAATATTTGGTAACCAGGTAAGCATTTTTCATCAAATAAAAGAATCGAATAAAAAGTAAAAAGTAATGCAAAAGATAAATATTGGTATTGTGGGTGGAGCAGGGTATACAGGTGGTGAATTACTGCGTGTATTAGTTCACCATGCGCAAGTGCAAATTAATTTTGTGCATAGTACTAGTAGCGCTGGTCAATTAATAAGTTCAGTACATACCGATTTACTAGGCGATACCGATTTAGTTTTCACTAGTAGTCTTCAAGACAATATTGATATTTTATTTTTATGTTTAGGACATGGAGAAGCAGTGAAGTTTTTAGCATCGAATATTATTTCGCCCAAAATAAAAATTATTGATTTGTCTCAAGATTTTAGATTAGCGGCTACTTCTAAACAAGGAGAAAGAAATTTTGTATATGGTTTACCAGAATTAAATAAAGCGGCTATTCAAAAAGCTCAAAATATTGCCAACCCAGGTTGCTTTGCAACGGCTATTCAATTAGGCCTATTACCCTTGGGGGCTAAAGGCTTATTGAAAGACGTGTATACTACTGGTATTACAGGCTCCACGGGAGCTGGCCAAGGTTTATCTAATACAGGTCACTTTAGTTGGAGAGCGAATAATATTCAGCCTTATAAAACATTAGAGCATCAACATTTGCATGAAATACAAGAAAGCTTGCATCAATTGCAAGGTAATACCAATACATCGGTTCACTTTGTGCCTTGGAGAGGCGATTTTACAAGAGGTATTTTTGTAAGTAGTATTTTGGAAACTAGATTAAGCCTAAATGAGCTTAATAAAATTTATGGCGACTATTATGCATGCCATCCTTTCACACATGTTTCATTAAGTCCTATTGATTTAAAACAAGTAGTGAACACGAATAAATGTCTAATTCATATTGAACAAAAAGAAAACAAAATAGTGATTCATACAGCTATAGATAATTTATTAAAAGGCGCAGTGGGTCAGGCAGTGCAAAATATGAATTTGATGATGGGCTTAGATGAAACAGCAGGCATTCAATTAAAAGCAAGTAATTTTTAAAATAAATAAGATGTCTTTATTTCAAGTATATCCATTACAACCTATTGCCATTACCAAGGCCTTGGGATCTCATGTTTGGGATGATAAGGGTACCGAGTATTTAGACATGTATGGTGGCCATGCGGTCATTAGTATTGGCCATACGCATGCGCATTGGGTAAAAAGAATTGAAACGCAGTTGCATGCCATGGCTTTTTATTCTAATTCAGTAATCATGCCCATTCAAGAAGAGTTGGCAGCTGCCTTAAATAAATTAAGTGGCAAACAAGACTATCAATTATTTTTATGCAATAGTGGTGCAGAGGCGAATGAGAATGCTTTAAAATTAGCCTCCTTTCATACAGGTAGAAAAAAAATTATTGCCTTTTCAAAATCTTTTCATGGAAGAACTTCTTTAGCAGTAGCTGCTACCGATAATCCAAGTATTATAGCGCCCGTCAATGAAACAGATAATATTATTTTCTTACCCTTCAATGATGTAGAAGCTTTAACAGCCTGTTTTGCAAAACAAGGAGATGAAATAGCAGGTGTTATTATTGAAGGTATACAAGGAGTAGCAGGTATATATGAGGCCACCAATATTTTTTTACAAACCATTCGTGCATTATGTGATAAGCATGGTGCAGTCTATATAGCAGATAGTGTTCAATGTGGTTATGGCCGTTCTGGTAAATTCTTTGCACATGACTATGCAGGCGTGAACGCCGATATTTATTCAATGGCAAAAGGGATGGGCAATGGCTTTCCTATTGGAGGCATTTTAATAGCCCCCCATATTAAAGCAAAGTTTGGTTTATTGGGCACTACTTTTGGAGGCAACCCATTAGCCTGTGCTGCTGGCTTAGCAGTATTGGAAGTAATGGAGAAAGAAAATTTAATGGAAGCTGCTGCTGAAAAAGGGAAAGCCTTAATGGAGGCATTAAAAAACATGAAAGGGGTGAAGGCGGTAAGAGGCAAAGGATTAATGATTGGATTTGAGATGGAAGCAGGACTAGAAGATATTAGAAAAGTTTTATTGAATGATTATAAAATATTTACAGGTGAAGCAAAGCCGAATGTGATTCGTTTATTACCTTCTTTATCTATTAGTAATTCAGCCATAGAACAATTTTTAAAAGGCTTAAATGAGGCCACTGCTCAAATTTTAAATAAAACAGTGTAAAGTTTTACTATGAAACAATTTATATCAGTAAAAGATGTGCAGGATATTAATGCTTTAGTAGCAAAGGCCCTTACTTATAAGAAATCGCCATTTAGTGATAAAAAATTGGGGGCAGATAAACGTATTGGACTCCTTTTTTTAAATCCAAGTTTAAGAACAAGATTAAGTACACAGGTGGCTGCACAAAATTTAGGGATGGAACCCATTGTATTTAATGTTGATAAAGAGGGCTGGGCCTTAGAGTTTGCAGAGGGCGCTATTATGAATGGAACTACAGTGGAACACATTAAAGATGCAGCACCTATATTAGGAAATTATTTTGATATACTTTGTATTCGTACTTTTCCCGGCTTAGTAGATAAAGATGCAGATTACAGTGAAAAAATTATCAAACAATTTATTAAGTATGCAGGCATACCAGTAGTAAGTTTAGAGTCGGCCACCTTGCATCCACTGCAATCCTTAACAGATATTATTACTATACAAGAATCAATTGCTTCAAATGCAAGTATTAAAAATAAAAAAACAAAAGTGGTTTTAACTTGGGCCCCACATATCAAACCTATTCCACAGTGTGTGGCGAATAGTTTTAGTGAATGGATGGTTGCTTGGGGGGAAGTCGATTTTGTGATTACACATCCTGAAGGCTATGCGCTTTCTACTGAATTTACGAAAGGAGCTACCATTATGCATAACCAAGATGAGGCTTTACAAGACGCCGATTTTGTGTATGTAAAAAATTGGAGCAGCTATGAAGACTATGGAAAGGTATTAAGTAGCGATGCAAGTTGGATGATGACAAATAAAAAATTAGCACTTACTAGTAATGCGAAACTGATGCACTGTTTACCTGTAAGAAGAAATGTAGAATTAAGCGATGAAATTTTAGATGGCCCCAATAGTTTAATAACCAAGGAAGCCTCTAATAGAGTATGGGCAGCGCAGGCGGTTTTAGCTGAAATTTTAAAAGCAATTAATATTTAAATTCAATTCGATAAAACTTGTTCAATAAATTATGGAATCATTATATGTAATTAAAATAGGGGGCAGTATTGTTGACAATCCTGCATTGTTAACTACTTGCTTAGAAGCTTTTTCGAAACTAAAAGGCCAGGCTATTTTAGTGCATGGTGGTGGCAAAATGGCTACTAGTATGGCTCAGTCCATGGGTGTTGAACAAACTATGATTGAAGGCAGAAGAATTACAGATGAAGCCACATTGAAAATAGTTACCATGGTGTATGCAGGTTATATTAATAAAAATATTGTTGCCCAATTGCAAGCATTAGGTGTTCCTGCAATGGGTTTATCGGGGGTGGATGGTAATTTAATACAAGCACATAAAAGAAAGCATGACAGTATTGATTATGGTTTTGTAGGAGATATAGATATGGTCAATACCGATTTGCTTATACAACTACTTTCAACGAATGCTAAATTAGTAGTAGCACCTATTACCCATGATGGTAAGGGCCATCTATTAAATACGAATGCAGATACCATTGCACAAAGCCTAGCTACTGCTCTAGCGACTAAATATAATGTGCATTTAATATATGGTTTTGAAAAAGAGGGCGTACTGAAAGACATCCATGATCCCAGTTCAGTCATTGCGCGAATGGATAAATCGTTATACGGTACACTTAAAGATCAAAAAATCATATTTGAGGGAATGATCCCCAAAATAGACAACGCATATGAGGCCCTTGATAATGGTGTGCAATCTGTTATCATTGGGAAGGCTGAAAAAATGAATGAATTAATTAATGGTATGGCAGGTACCACCATCACTAAATAATGTCAAAAGAAAATATTATACACAATACAAATACAAGCGTCTTGCAAAAAGAGGCCATCGATTTATTAAAAAAATTAATCGCCATACCTTCTTTTAGTAAAGAAGAAGATAAAACAGCTTTAGCCCTTACTCAATTTTTTGCAGATAGAAATATTAAAGTAAATACTATTAAAAATAATATCTGGGTAGCGAATTTACATTTCGATGCAAATAAGCCTAGTATATTATTGAACTCTCATCACGATACTGTGAAACCTAATAAAGGCTATACCAATGAGCCTTTTAGCCCTATTGAAAAGGAAGGTAAATTATACGGGCTTGGTGCTAATGATGCAGGCGGGTCTTTAGTAAGTTTAATAGCCTGCTTTTTACATTTTTATGCAATGCCTAATTTGGGGTACAATATAATTTTTCTAGCATCTGCTGAAGAAGAAATTTCTGGCCATGATGGTATTGAATTGGTGCTTCCTCAATTACCTAAAATTGATTTTGGAATAGTAGGCGAGCCTACCAAAATGGAAATGGCTATTGCAGAAAGAGGCTTATTAGTTTTAGATGTTCTTGCCATAGGTAAGGCAGGTCATGCAGCTAGAGAGGAAGGGGAAAATGCAATTTATAAAATACTAGCAGACATAGAATGGTTTAAAAATTATCAGTTTGAAAAAGTATCTGAATTATTAGGCAAAGTAAAAATGACAGTGACTGTAATAGATACCGATAATAAACAACATAATGTAGTGCCAAGTACTTGTAAACTGGTGGTGGATGTGCGTGTGAATGAGCTTTATAGTTTAGAAGAAATTCTGAAAACTATTCAAGCAAATGTAAAGGCAGAAGTAAAGCCAAGAAGTGTAAGAATGCGATCTACTAGTATTGGCCTCGATCATCTACTAGTGAAAGCAGGCAAGGATTTAGGTAAGGGTCATTATGGTTCAGACACCACATCGGATAAAGCCTTAATGCCTTTTCCTACCTTAAAAATGGGTCCTGGTGATTCTGCTAGATCTCATACAGCCGATGAATTCATTTATGTTAAAGAAATAGAAGAAGGAATTCTTGATTATATTCAATTACTTGAAAAAATAGTTTAACCATGAGTAAGCTTTGGCAAAAAAATAATAAAGTATCAGACTTGGTAGAAAAATTTACTATCGGTAATGATCAGGCCATGGATATGTATTTGGCTAGTTATGATGTGCTAGGTTCTATTGCACATATTACAATGCTTGCTGAAGTGGGCTTATTAACTGCAGCAGAACAAGCAACTATTAAAAAAGCCTTAGTTGCTATTTATGAAAAAATACAAGCGGGCAATTTTTTTTTAGATCCAGGAGTGGAGGATATTCATTCTCAGGTAGAAATACTATTAACAGCTTCTTTAGGTGATGCAGGTAAAAAAATTCATAGTGCTAGAAGTAGAAATGACCAAGTCTTAGTGGACATTAAATTATTTTTACGCGCAGAATTAATGAATTTAACGGCCTCTGTGCAGACTTTATTTAAAACCTTACAAGAAAAAAGTGAAGCCCATAAAAATGATTTACTACCAGGCTATACGCATTTGCAATTAGCCATGCCTTCTTCTTTTGGTTTATGGTTGGGCGCTTATGCAGAAAGTTTAGTAGACGATATTACATTATTGCAAGCTGCTTATAAAGTAGTGAATAAAAATCCATTGGGATCGGCCGCGGGTTATGGTTCCTCTTTTCCTATTAATAGAACTAGAACTACTGAATTATTAGGTTTTGAATCTTTGAACTATAATGTAGTGTATGCGCAAATGGGCAGAGGTAAAGCAGAAAGAGTCACAGCTATGGCCATTGCTAATATTGCTGACACATTATCTAAATTAAGTATGGACGCTTGCTTGTTCATGAATCAAAATTTTGGTTTCATTCAATTTCCAGAAGCCTTAACTACTGGTTCAAGCATCATGCCGCATAAAAAAAATCCAGATGTATTTGAATTAATAAGATCTTATTGTAATAGAATAAAGGCCTTGCCCAATGAAATAATGATGATGACTACAAACTTACCTTCTGGTTATCACCGCGATCTACAATTATTAAAAGAGCATTTATTTCCCGCTTTCGCCCAATTAAACAATTGTATAGAAATGACTTCTTTAATGATACAAAATATCGAAGTCAAAAAAGATATATTGGAGGATGCCAAATATCAATACTTATTTAGTGTGGAGGAGGTCAACAAGCTGGTTTTAACGGGTATGCCATTTAGAGATGCCTACAAGCAAGTGGGAGCGGCCATTGAATCTGGAAAATTTACCTATTCTACTGCATTATCACATACCCATGAGGGTAGTATGGGGGATTTAGGTACTGCTATTATTGCTGAGAAAATGAGTACAGTACTGGCTGAAATGGGTTTTGAGAAAGTAGAACAAAGAATTACTGAATTATTAAATATCTAATGTATTTTTGCCCCCGCATCTACCTTTAAAAATCGAATCATGAAAAAACAAATTTTAGTCTTAGCCGCATTTTCTTTCATGCAAATGGCACAGGCTCAAACAAGTCCTAAGTCAGTAACTCCTGCGACAAAAGCGGTAACTACTGTGAAACCAGCAACCCCTGTTAAAGCAGTTCCAGCTCAAGCATTGAAAGTAGGAAATGCGAAATCACAAATGAACGTTACACCCCCTTTAACCATTAAAAATGGTAAAGACAGTGCCTCTTATGCATTGGGTTATAGAATAGCACAAAGTTTGAATGGACAAGGCTTACAAAAAATTAATCTTGCTGTTTTCAATAAAGGATTATTAGCAGGATTCGAAGGAAAGTCTATCATCATAGATAGTTTATTAGATTATTGTATTAAAACATACCAAGAAACAATGAGTGCAGAAAAATCAGCCGCTAACAAGTTAGCAGGACAAGAATTTTTAGTAAAAAATGCTAAAAAACCAGGTGTCGTTAGTTTACCTAACGGTATTCAGTATGAAATTTTAGTAGCCGGAAAGGATACTATTAAGCCTACTATTAAAGACAAAGTAAGATGTCATTACCATGGCACTTTAATTGACGGATCTATATTTGATAGTTCTGTTCAAAGAGGCGAGCCTATTACCTTCCCTTTAAATGGGGTTATTAAAGGATGGCAAGAGTCATTACCCTTAATGTCTATTGGAAGTAAGTGGAGATTATTTATCCCTGCTGAATTAGGTTATGGCGATCGTCAAGCTGGTCCTATGATTGGACCAGGTTCTACTTTAATTTTTGAAGTAGAATTATTAGGTATAGAATAAGCTTACAATAAGCTTTCAATAAGTTTTTAATAATAGGGACTTAATAGTAAATCATCTACTCATTAAGTCCCTATTTATAATTAAGATAAATATGTATCCTATGAAAAAATATCTAGCGGCCTTCTTTTTCTCTGTAGTCTTGTTTGCTTGTGCTCCGAACAATGTAACTATCGACTCCTCTGTTGTAAAAATGATGGATAGTGCAGGTGTGGTAGGGAGCTTTGCTTTATTAGAAAACGGTACGGGTAAATTTACCATTGCTAATTTATCTCATTATAAAGACAGCGCATCTTCTCCTTTAAGTAGTTTTTTCATTCTACCTACCTTAATTGCTTTAGACAAAGGTATTATCAATCAGAACCAAGCATCTTGGGTCTCGATGGATTCTACCCCTTATTATCAAAACATCATTACGCAATTAGGAAGACAAGAAATTTTAAAAACCATCGATTCTATAAAATATGGCAAAGGAGTGGTGAGTGCTAATATGAACGAATTCTGGAAGGACGGCTCACTGAAAATAACTGCCGATGAACAATTAGGTTTAATCAAGAGGGCATTTTTTAAAGAACTGCCTTTTCAAAAACGTTCTCAAGAAATTTTCAAAAAGATGATCCTAAAAGAAGAAAATAGCAATTATAGATTATCTTATCTCCATGCCACCGATACGCTTACGAATAATTCATGGGTGATGGGCTATGAGGAAGAAAATACACATATTTACTTCTTTATTTTACATACAACGAGTAAAACAGCGGCAGCTAGTAATAATTCGGTAGCCTTATTAAAAAAGATACTCTTAGAGCAAGGTTTTTTACAAGGCCTTCGTTAATATTTTAGACATTACTTCAATTAAATAATTATCTTTACGGTAGTTAATTATGGAACAGTACTGCAACTCTATTACATCTTATAATCGTTTAATTACGCGCGAAGTAAAAGTGGGTAAGCTCATCATTGGAGGAGGGCATCCTATTAGGGTCCAAACTATGACCACGACCGATACCTTGGACACTGAAAAAACAGTGGCTCAAGTGATTCGTTGTATTGAAGCTGGCGCGGAATTAGTTAGAATTACAGCCCCTAGTAAAACGGAGGCAGAAAACTTAGCAGTTATTAAAGCTGCACTTATCGCACAAGGATATACAACTCCAATTGTTGCCGATATTCATTTCACACCCAATGCTGCAGAAATTGCTGCCACTATTATTGAAAAAGTAAGAGTGAATCCAGGCAACTATGTAGACAAGAAAAAATTTGAACAAATTGAGTATACGGATGAAGAATATTTAGAAGAGATAGAACGTATTAGAGAAAGATTTACCCCCTTAGTACTTATTTGTAAAGAACATGGAACGGCTATGCGTATTGGAACCAATCATGGTTCTTTAAGTGATCGTATCATGAGTAGGTATGGCGACACCGCCATTGGCATGGTAGAAAGTGCTATGGAATTTTTGCGTATTGCAAGAAGCTTGGATTATCATCAGATAATTTTAAGTATGAAATCGAGTAATCCACAAGTAATGGTGCAAGCTTATCGATTACTTATTCAACAAATGCAAAACGAATTCAATGAATGCTATCCTTTGCATTTAGGTGTTACGGAAGCAGGTGATGGGGAAGATGGTCGTATCAAAAGTGCAGTAGGTATTGGTACTTTATTAGAAGATGGCATTGGAGATACCATTAGAGTAAGTTTAACCGAGGATCCGGAATTAGAAATTCCTGTTTGTAAAGATTTAGTAAAAAGATATCCTGGTAATAGAGTCAAAGGCGCTGATATGATTCCACCTATTGCCCAATTACCTTATAGCCCTTTTGAATACAAAAGAAGAGAAACCATTCAAGTTAGCACCATCGGATCTAAGTCGGTGCCTGTGGTAGTGGCTAATTATAAAAATAAAACAGCATTATTGCCATCCGATTTAAATGCGATTGGTTATATATACGACGAGGCCATTGATAAATGGACTATTACAGACGCGGCTGCCGATTTCATTTATAGCCCTAATGAATTATTGTCTTTTGATTTGCCAGGTACTTTACGTGTGATAACATCTCCTGCGCTTTGGGAGACTGCAACCGATACTCAAAAGTATTTACCCTTATTTAATTTTAAAACTTATTTCCAAGCGACTAAAAAAAGCGATAGCATCAATTTTGTAGACGTAGATTGTTATGGAAGTAAAAATGGCATTAGAGATGAACAATTAGTTTCTATATCGAAGGATCCGACGGTTGTATTTTGTTTAAGTAGTACGCTTTCACATGCCATGCCTGCTGTTAGAAGAATGATGATGCGCATGATGGAATTAAAAATTCAATCTCCTGTAATTTTAGTAACTGATAGTGCATGGCAAACTACAGACGAACATTTAATACATTTTGCCACTGAAGCTGGAGCGCTTTTTTTAGATGGCTTTGGAGATGGCATTTGCATTGGCTTACAAGGCAAGCAAGTGGAAATAGATTCTAATGAGAATGAAGCAGGCGTTGAGTCTGATAAGTCTGGCAAGGTATCAGGTAGAAATTATTATAATAATAATTCAGTAGAACAGTTTTTAAATTCAACCGCTTTTGGCATTTTACAAGCGACACGTACTAGAATTTCTAAAACAGAATATATTTCTTGTCCAAGCTGTGGTAGAACTTTATTTGAATTACAAGAAACCACTGCAAAAATTAGAGCCGTGACCAGTCATTTAAAAGGTTTAAAAATTGCTATCATGGGTTGTATCGTCAATGGTCCTGGAGAGATGGCTGATGCGGATTTTGGTTATGTAGGAAGTGGAGTGGGTAAGATAACTTTATACAAAGGAAAAGAGGTCATGAAGCGTAATATTGATAGTGCTGTGGCAGTGGATGAACTCATACTTCTTTTAAAAGAACATAATGCTTGGATAGACTTAGTCTAATATGCTTGACTAGTTTTCTTATTTAATTTTAATCATGTATTTACTTATATATATTTTTGTTTATCTAATCTCCCTGCTGCCTTGGAGGCTACTCTATTTTATAAGCGACATAATTGCATTGCTTTTGCAACATGTTTTCAAATATCGTGTAAAAGTAGTTAAGCAAAATTTAGCCATTGCCTTTCCTCAAAAAACGGCAAAAGAAAGACAACAAATTGCTAATGAGTTTTATCAACAATTCGCGGATTCATTCATTGAAACCTTTAAGCTTATTTCCATTTCTGATAAAAATTTCGATAAAAGATTTACCTCTAATGTAGAAGTTCTAAATAAGTTGCATGCATCGGGTCAGTCTGTTCAAATTATGGCAGGGCATTTTTTTAATTGGGAATTTGCAAACTGGGGTGTAGCTAAATATGGCAAGTATCCCTTCATTGCAGTGTATATGCCTTTGAGTAATCCTCACTTTAATAAAATTGTTTTAACATTAAGGAAGCGCTTTGGTAGTATTATGATTCCTGCTACCAATTTCAAATCACAGTTTCATAAATATGCCAACCAGGGCGCCTATGCAATGGCTTTGGCTGCCGATCAAAATCCGGGCAATCCCTTATCAGCCTATTGGATACCTTTTTTTTGGTAGGCTCACCCCATTTGTAAAAGGTCCAGAGAAGGGGGCGCTCTTAAATAATACAGCTCAAGTATTTGTTCATTTTTACCGCGTAAAAAGAGGGTATTATCATTCTGAATATGAAGTCATGACGACTTCTCCTAATTATTTCAAGGACGGACAACTCACTGCTTTGTTTGTGAAAACTTTAGAGGAAAAAATTAAAGCCAAACCTGCTAATTATTTATGGACTCATCGTAGATGGAAGTCTGAATACGATGCAAAACAGCATGAGAAACTTTTAGTTCAGTAAAATATCCTCGTCAGTACTAGGCTTAACTTTAGTTACTTCGAAACTAAATTTATCTTTCAAAGTTTGAACTGCCTCCCAACCACCTACGACTATTCTTATATTATGGATGCCTTGCTTTTTTAAAAGGCTGGCAGCGAGTGTACTATTGTCTCCGTTTTCTGTAAGTATGTAAATATTAAAATGCTCATCTAGCTCCGACATAGACCCAGGGTCGCCCATATCTGCTAAAGGCAGAGAGACTGAATTTTTTATATGGCTTTTGTCAAAGTCGGCTTCAGTTCTACAATCCAATACCATTAAGTATTCATCAAATGGAATATCCATGGCTAGTTCATCTACTTCCACGTCAATAATTAAATCGTATCTTTTATCGGCAGCCCAAGTGGTAAAGCCTCCATTTAAATAACCTTTAATACCCGTGAATGCTGCCTTTGTAAAATAAGCAAGGGTTTCGGCGGCAATGGACTGGTCTAAAATAAAAACAAGGGGACTATCTTTTCTAATGATATCCATGGCAATGGCATATTTTGCTGTTGCCGGTGTAATATGTATTGCATTAGGAACATAGCCTAGCATTAATGCTGCGCTGGGCCTTGCATCAATAATTAAGACAGATTCATCTTCAATAACTTCAAGAAATTGTGCTAAGGATAATTCCATACTATCCTACAAGTTGTTCTACAAATTTATTTATTTGCTCTAAGCGTGCATAATCAACTGCATAATAAATAAATTTTCCTTCACGAATAGTAGTTACAATGCTAGCTCTTCTTAGAATAGCTAAATGTTGAGAAGCTACAGATTGTTCCAATCTTAACTTTACATAAATTTCTGTAACAGTTACTTTTTTATGCTCGTCAATTAGTTTAACTATTTGTTGACGAAGCTTATGGTTTAAAGCACGCAAAATCATAGCGGCTTTTTTACTGTGTAATAAATCTACTTTTAATGGGCTTACACCATTGGCTAATTGCAATTGTGGTAATGACTGGTTCATATTCGTTTATTTTGGGGGTTAAATTCTACTACAAAATTACAATTAATATTTAAAATATAATTTATATTTTATATGTAAAATATTAGAAGCATAGGTTTTGTGTATAATATTTGCTAACTTCTTAGAATATATTCTACAAAAGAAGTTTAAAACCACTCATCACATTTTTCAGCTAAAAATATTATATAAGAGGTCTATTTTTTAAAGAAAAACTCTTTTAAATAAGAGGGGCTGCTATAGGCAGTGTCTTCAAATAGGCCGCGCTTAAATGCGTCTTCTGCTAACTGAATGTTATCCAATATATTATAAGACTGCTCTGCAAAAAATAGGGCAGAATCTTCCAATAATGCCTTGGCCTTGGTGGCGGCCGATCCTATACAAATTGTTGGATACTTCGTAATTAAACGGGAGAGATAGTCTGCATTTATTTCTAAAGCCTGCTCTGGTAAACAGATATTTAATTTGCTATCATAAATGGCGCCGAAGACTTCCATTCTTTTAGCGTCTATCATGGCAAATATTTGCACCTGCTCTTTTTTTTCGGTGAACCATGGCAGTTTTGATGCTGCATTGGCTAAAAGGGCAAGTGTAGACAGACCAATAATTGGTTTATTCAAAGCATAGGCAATGCCTTTGGCACTAGATAGGCCCACTCTTAATCCTGTATAGGATCCTGGCCCCATGGTTACTGCAATAGCATCCATCGTATTTAAGGGGACGGCCGTTTTGGCCACTAATGCTTCAATAGCAACTTGTAAAAAGGAAGCATGTGTTTGGAATACCTCGTTTTCTTGAATAGCCAATAAGACCCCATTTTGGCTAATGGCAACCATGGCCTTTTCGCCAGCTGTATCAATATGTAATAAGGTTGCCAATTTCTTTTAAATGTTTTACAAAAATAGGTGTGGAATTGATAGAAAAACAAGAAATTGCAATCTTAATTCAATATTATGTCAAAAGAAATCATTCAAACCAGTAAAGTACCTGCGCCCATTGGCCCCTATAGTCAAGCAGTCATTGCTAACGGATTTTTATTTGCAAGTGGACAGGTAGCATTTGATCCTGCTACAGGCGAATTAGTTTTAACCGATATCCAAGCTGAAACAAGGCAGGTAATGGAAAATATTAAAGCTATTTTAGAAGAAGCGAAACTAAGTTTTGCCCACGTAGTGAAAACCACCATCTTTTTAAGCGATATGCAATTGTTTGCACAAGTAAATGAAGTGTATGGAAGTTATTTTACGGCGAATTTCCCAGCACGTGAAACAGTGGCTGTTAAAACTTTACCAAGAAATGTAAATATAGAAGTAAGTATTACAGCGGTAATTGCTTTGTAATAAACTGATAACTTGTTTTCAGTACTAAATTTTGATGGGGCTTCATTAATTGAAGCCCTATTTTATTGTTAAAACAATTGGGAATACCACTTAAGTTTTCAATAGCAATACTTTTTCTATCTGAAGGTGTGTACAATTGTAAATAGGGGTAGTTCATAATAGGCTGTACTATTATTTGATATTGGTCATTTTCAAGTAGGCAGGTATTTTCACTAGCATCTACTAAGTAGCAATTGTCTAAATGTAGGTCTTCTATTTTTTTACTAATTGTAAATTCATTTTCATCTTTTAATTTTCCTATAGGAAGTAAGTCTTCATCGTATTCAATTTTACCTTTTGCTTTTAATGTAATAGATGTATTATTAATACTTGAATCTAATTTAAAATAAGGATGCCATCCGTCCATCATAGGAATGGTTGACGCACTTAGATTAGTGATTATCGTTTCCACTGTCACTAGATTATTTTTATGCAATTGCCATTTGATAAGCAAGCTATAATCAAAAGGAAAACCCTTATCTGTTCCTTTGTAATGATATGCTAAGTTTATCATTGCACTTTCTGCATTGGTATCAGTTGATTGAATAGAAAATACAGCATCATATAATATTCCATGCAGCGCATGTTTATCCTGGTAAAACTTTTCTAAGGTATAGGTGGTATTGTCTATTGTATACTGTCCGTTTTCAAGTCTGCAAGAAAAGGGGCTCATTTTACCGCCTCTGAATCCGTTATTTTCAAAATTCACCCAACCCTTTGAAAAATCATTGCCTTCCACTATTTCTAGTGATTTTGAATGACCCATTACCTGCCAGCTATTTAATAAGGCCCCCTTGGTGGCTATTTCTATAACGGTCTTGCTGCTTGTATCTATTAATCGAACAAGTTCAAAATGGCTAAGGGGGGCAATTTGAATTTCAAAAGACATATTGAATTGTTTGAGTGGAAAATTAAAACTATTCTATTAACTTTGGATAGTAATAAATAAAATATGTATAAAAATTTATTTTTCGCATTCCTGTTCATTTCAATTGCCAGTTTTGGTCAAAAAGCAAACAAGTATGATAGCACTGTTAAAATGGGTAAAGTAGGTTATCGTGTTACTTGTATGAATAGAAGTTTGGATCGCAATACCTTAAATATTAGACCCATTGGTTTTAAATCAGAAGTAAGAGAAGCGAGTCTAGAATTAAGGGGCAGGGTGGTTTCTACTGAAATTGATGATTTAAACAATGATGGGTTTCCTGATATTATCATTTTAGTTATGGATGCCAGTGATAAATTAAGCCTTTTTAGTATTGCGTCAAGAGAAAATGAAAGGATGGAACCTATCTATTTTCCAGATATTACCAATGACATACAATTAAGTAAGGGCTATAGAGGTAAGGATGAATATAAGTTGTTAGAAGGGGTACTTTTTAGAAAGTTTCCCATTTTTGAATCAGATACAACCATTAAAACGCCCACCAATAAAGTTAGACAAATTTTATACCGAGTGATGCCAGGAGATCAAGGGACATGGAAATTTAAATCTTTCAAGACTTTTGAGATGGCGGCGAATTAATTTTACTCACCTTTTGTAATGACTATTTTACCTACTGCTTTTTCATTGCCGATATCATCTCTTACAAATACAAGGTATATGCCGGTGGCAACTTTACTACCCGCAAGAGATTTTCCATTCCAAATGGCCTGGCCACCTAAAGCGCGTGTTTCAAATACTAAGCTTCCACTAATATCTGTAATTTTAACAAGTGCATTTTCAACAAGCCCTCTAAAGGCAATGGGACCATTATAATTAGGAGCTACAGGGTTGGGGAATATCTTAATTTCATTTTGGTTAGTAGTTCCTTCTGTAGCAAAGCCTCTATAACTTACCATTTCACTAGCTGTATTAAAAAATACATTTCCATATTGAGGCTCAATTAAAATTTGCAAAATAGTATCGTTAGGAAGGGGGCTATTATTTTTGGTGAAATGTTCAATGATGGAACTTCCGTCCGCACTTAAAAGCCAGGCTCCATTTTGCGTTCCCACCCATTTTCTATTCGCTCCATCTACCGCAATGCAATTCACGGATTCTCTTTGTAACAATAATCCCAAAAATCCATTTGAATTTTTTATAGTAGGCAAGTAGGCATCACAAACATCTTTACTAATATCTCCACAATTAAATATACCAATACCATTATCCGTGCCCACCCAAACAGCGCCTGCATTGTCTAAGGCAACACTTAATACATTGCTGCTAGGTAAATTTCCAGAAGACTTTGCAGTATTTAACTGTTTCCAACTTGCAGTACCAAAATATTTATTGGATTGATATACATATAGCCCTTGATTGGCTGGTCCTGGTATCCAGGCTTGCCCTTGATGATTCACCGCCATATTTTTCAAACCATTTTTTAGAAAGTTTTGTGGAAAGGGAATACTTGTCCATTTATTATCTTGTTTTTGAACAAGTCCTTGACCATCTTGTAAAGCCCAAAAAATACCCTCTTTTGAAAATTGTATTTGAGTAAAATTTCCATTGACTGTACTCGGGCTAATGGTTTCAATGCTATTCGAAGTTATATTGTAATGCAAAAAAGAAGCTGCGGATGCAAACCACCAACTATTATCCATTGGGTCTATGCTTGCAGCTGTGAGTACAGGTAAATTAACACCGTTTAATTGGGTATAATTTTTCCAGCCCGCACCACTATAGCTGCTGAAGCCTCCTTTATTTGCTCCAAAAGGGGCGAGTAAATAATTACTATTTACAAAACCAGTACCTTTTATTTTTTCAGAAGGGCCCCCTAAAAGGATATTCTTTGCTTCAGTATTTTTTAAAATTAATCCATTAAGGCTATCTGCTATCCAAATATTGTTTTGATCTATTGTTAGATCAACTGGTTTGGATAAATAAGTTTTATCAAGAATATTATTAATGGTGTTATTGGTATTTAGATTCAATAAGCTCCCGTTAGTTCCATCTGATTTTATTATATACAAACCCTCTTTATGCGCGTATGCGTTACGAATAGAATCATTGCTTGACTGGTAAATAGGATCTGTTTTTGGCAACTGATAAATATTTTTACTACCAATGGCGTATACGATATTATTATAAGTACTTAATTTTTTAATACCAGTGTATCCATTTATTTTTTTCCACTGATTACTATTAATATAATAATTTTTTAATGCAGTACTAAATAAACCCTCTTCTGTCAATGCATAGAGGCTATCGGCCGTACTTATTGTTTGATAGGTAATAGTGGCCTGCCTGTTATTATTAGCAAACCAAGTATCTTTTATTTCATATTTGATTAAGTCCACTACTACTATACCAAAATGGGTAGAAACTAAGGCCCAGGGGCCCAATATTTGAATGGAATTTATTTTTTTATTCGCGTATACTTTAGATAAATAAATATCAGCAATAGAGAAAATTTCATCTCCTTTAACTATATCTATATTACTATTCTTATAAGCAATGATTAACTGAGATTGAGTGGGGTCCCAGGCAATGGAAGCAATTTCTATTTCATGTAATCCATTCGACTTTCCTAAAAATTGAATATTATTTTTTGCATCTATACTAAATACTTGATTAGTAGTTGCGCCGTACAAGTCATTACCTTTTACTACATATTGAACACTTTTATTATTGTAATGCTCTCGCCATTGTCCCAGCGGCCCTATTGACGATTGAGCAGAAGCGTGCAGATAAATAGTTAACCAACATAAGCCTAAAAAACATTTTTTAAACATGTTTTTAATTAAGTGAGGCATAAATGGCATCTTGAATTTTAGCTCTTAAATTTAACTCACTGAAAGCTTTGTTATCTCTACTGGGGTATACTCTATTAGATAGAAAAATAAATAACAATTCCTTTTCTGGATCGGCCCATACACAAGTGCCAGTAAAGCCTGTATGACCATAAGTGCTAGGGGAGGCGCTTAAACAAGGATAGGGATCTTTAGAAGTCGCATTATTTTTTTCGGGTTTATCAAAACCTAAACCACGACGACTATTATCGGTATTATAAGCAGTAAATAAATCAATTGTACTTTGATTGAAGTAATTTTTTTCATTCCAAGACCCTTTATTTAAAAGCATAAGATATAATTTAGCTAAATCGCTTGCGTTGCTAAATAAACCTGCATGACCTGCAATGCCTCCCATAACGGATGCGCCTTCATCATGCACTGAACCTTGTATTAATTCATGACGGTAATAGTTGTCTACTTCAGAGGCTGCAATATTATGTAAGGTTGTTTTCGTTAGGGGTAAAAATCCAGTAGACTGCATTTCTAATGGTGCATAAAATTGTTGAGTTGCATAATCTTGTAAACTCATTCCTGTTACTTGTTCCACAATCATGCCTAAGAATATAAAATCATTATCACTATATACATATTTTCCTGGCGTGGTCACTGGACTTATTAAAATTTTATTTTTAATACTATCTTCCCAGTTATCTAATAAATACTTAGAGGGAGTAATCATTTTATGATGACTATTGTCAGGTATTTTTGTAATGAGTCCATCAAGGTAGCCCCCTGTTGGGTTTAAAAATGCTTCATAAAATTTGATGTAAGGGTATAGGCCTGCTTGATGCAGTAGTAAATCTTTTAAAGTAATGGATGCTTTTGGATTGCCCTGTACCCAGGGTAAATAATCGCCAATGGTTTTATTAATATCTACTTTTCCTTGCTCTACTAATTTCATAATGGATACGGTAGTAGCACTTATTTTAGTCAATGAAGCTAAATCGTAATAAGTGTCTAAGCTAACAGGTGCAGAACCTTCCCCTGCAGTATAACCATAGGCTTTATTAAAAATAATTTTATTATTTTTTGCCACTAATATTTGACAACCTGGAATAGCTTTTTTATCAATGGCCTCTTGAACCATCGCATCAATAAAAGATAAATTAGGCGCATTAGGAGCTACAATACTTGTACTAGATTCCAAGGGATGACTTCCTGTACCATAGGGTAAGTCCTCGCTTACTGTAACAGGAAGTTCTCCTGTGGCTTGTATCTTTCCTTCTACCCAATGAAGTACTGCTTCTTGTGTAAAGGCATTGTCCTCATACGCAAACAAAATATTTTGAATTTTATTAAATTCTCCTACTGCATAAGGGTTGCCAAATATTAAATGAAACCAATTACTAGGATGCGCTTCGTTTAAAAATTGGATAAAGGGTGCAGGTATTTCAAAATGATTAGCCGGCTTGCGATTATAATTATGTAATCCCACCATTACCTGATCAAAACTAGCTAGTGATTTTTTTACTGTTTCAAGTGCAGTACTATCCTTGGGGTTAACATAAAATATTTGAAAACCATATTGACTACTAAGTGCTTGAGTAAGTATATTGGGCTGTGCGAGGTTCAAGGCAATATAGGCTGTCTTTTTTTGAAGGCCAATACTAGCCTGTGGGGTAGGTTTTACAAAACTAAGTGACTGCGCAGCCATCTGTGATTTTAAAGCTGCCACCGATTTATTTAAATCTGCTACGATATTTGTGGTGTCAATAGGTTGAAAATTATTTAAGCCATATTTATATTTTGCGGCTAATATTTTTTTAACCCTTGCATCAATTTCTTTTTTAGTAATACGCTTTTCCTTAATGGCTAATTTTATTCTTTCAATAGACTCTCCAATATCACCAGGCAAGCAAAGCATATCATTGCCTGCAAGTATGGCTTGTACATTCGCTTCGCCTCTAGGAAAATAATTACTAATGGCCTTCATGTCTAAAGCATCTGTTACGGTAATGCCTTTAAAGCCTAAATCTTTTTTAAGTAAATCATTGATGGCTTTAGAAGATAGTGAAGTCGCATATTTAGGTCGGTTGTCAATGGCTGGCACAGATAAATGACCTACCATCACCGATTCAATACCTGCATCTATTAAGGCTTTGAAAGGCGCTAACTCCATTTCTGTTAACTGCTCCATAGTTTTGTTAATCATAGGAATGTCAACATGAGAATCAACCGATACGTCCCCGTGTCCCGGAAAATGTTTAGCAGTTGCCATAATACCATTGTCTTGCATGCCTTTCATATAGGCAATACCATGTTGGATCACTCTTTGTTTATTTTGACCAAAACTTCTTTCGTTAATAACAGGGTTACTTGGATTATTATTAATATCAACATCGGGTGCATAGTTCACTTGTATGCCTAATCTTTTACATTGCTCTGCTACAGCGGCTCCCATTTGATATACTAAATTATCAGAGGCAATGGCACCTAAAGAAAGTTGTCTTGGAAACATCTCAACACTGTCAAGTCGCATACCCACGCCCCATTCTGCATCTATAGTAATAAGCAGAGGTGTTTTAGCAATGGATTGATAAAAGTTGGTTTGCATAGCTTCTCTCACAGGGCCTCCTTGAAAAAAACATAAACCACCTACATTGTATTTTTTTATAATTTCTGTAAGGGTATCTAATTTTTTAGCATCCCAATTACTATGCGCTCTAATTATCATTAATTGAGCAATCTTCTCGTCTAATGACAATTGTTTAAACTGATGTTTAATCCATTTTTTTTCTGCCTTGCTTTGCGAAAAGCCCTGCGTAATAAAAAATAAACAAAGCGTAAGGATGACTAGTATTTTTTTCATATGTAATTATTTATGCAATTGCTACTAATAGCTATTGGCGGTATTGCAATTTAAGGATAAAAAAAAACTTACCCTAGGTTAGGTAAGCTTTTTATATAAGTTAGTGGGGTCGTTAGAAAGGAGGTATTACTCTTGTATCAGCAAAGGCCTATGCCTTTGCTTCTTCTTCGTCGTCTGCCTCAGGCAAGGTAGGTTCTACCTTATGCTTTTGCAATTGTGCAAACCATTTTATCATTTTCTTCATATCACTTGCATATACTCTTGTAAAGTCCATATTGGGGTAAGTCTTTTTAAAGTAGGCTTCTACCGACTTGGGTTCTTTCTCATTAGGTAAGGCTTCCTTAGATTTGCCCATGGCAATAAATACTTCCGCTAAAAAAACGTTTTCGCGGGTCGTAAATACCTCAATACTCTCTAAATGAGAGAACTGATGCGCTCTTGAGCTAATGAATTGAGTGGCATCATTTTCTAGTGATTTAGCTATCGCGCCATCGCTTTTGCTGGTCAATAATTCAAATAATCCGGGTAGGCCAGAAACGGCGATTAGTTTGCTGTATTCCATAAATTCGGTGTAGTTTTTTTACGGGCGCAAATTACTGAAAAACACCCAATTTTCGTTTTTTAAACTACCTTTGTTTATCAATAAAACGAAAGGGTATGCCAGGTTTTGAATTCTTTGGAGCGGAAGAAAAAAAAGAAGTGAATGAGGTCCTAGAGACCGGTATTCTAATGCGTTATGGTTTTGATGGCCCTAGAAAAGGGATCTGGAAATCAAAAGAGCTAGAACAGGCTATTTGTAGCCGTTTTGGTACTCAATATGCGCAATTAACATCTAGTGGTACTGCAGCTTTAACCACTGCGATGGTTTCATTAGGTGTGGGCGTTGGGGACGAGGTGATTATGCCTGCCTTTACTTTTGTGGCAAGTTTTGAAGCCATTTTAAGTGTGGGCGCCGTACCTGTTTTAGTAGATATCGATAGCTCACTTACTTTAGACCCAGCAGCTGTGGAAGCGGCGATTACTCCTAAAACAAAATGTATCATGCCCGTTCATATGTGTGGAAGCATGGCCGATTTAG
>Ga0315899_10001486_pt1 | contig 26665 bp, 21 predicted proteins | sample LakEriMetagenome_2_FD_203518 | JGI IMG/M metagenome (GOLD analysis project Ga0315899, IMG submission 203518) | Freshwater fungal communities from buoy surface, Lake Erie, Ohio, United States - Buoy 4 MA112 | ecosystem: Environmental > Aquatic > Freshwater > Lake | place: USA: Lake Erie, Ohio... | reverse complement strand
TTCCGATCTGTGACCTCTGTGCCTCTGTGTTTCCCCCGTCCGCGCATCCTGGACGGAATTTGAAACACAGAGACACAGAGAGCACAAAGTTGGGTTGAGTAGAGACTGCGTCTCCACTGCACTCTTTTCTGTTTCACACATTTCCCTTTCCGATCTGTGACTTCTGTGCCTCTGTGTTTCCCCGTCCGCGCATCCCCGGACGGAATTTGAAACACAGAGACACAGAGAGCACAAAGTTTGGTTGTGTGGAGACTGCGTCTCGACACCAGTCTTCTCCCGCCACACTGTTCTGTTTCACACATTTCCCTTCCGATCTGTGACCTCTGTGCCTCTGTGTTTCCCCCCGCGCATCCCGGACGGAATTTGAAACACAGAGACACAGAGAGCACAAAGTTCCGAATTTGTTCAGGAAAATTCAGATTCCAGAGGGATGTTTCCCGAGATTCAACATCAAACTAGTCGATTTTGCATCAGGAACGATACTCCTTAGGTGCTTAATGATGAAGCGTCCGGTACGGCAAGTGTTTACAATAGTGCCCCATGAGAAGACAAAACAGAACTAAGCTTGGACTAGAACGACTCGAGGACCGTCGCGTTTTGGCGAGTTCCATCGTCGAATTCGAGGAAGTAGGGTACTTCTTCGATTCCAATTCACCCGTCGTAGGACGCTACGATATTTCTAGGGCATCATGGCTCGAACCCATCACGTTGCAAAACGCAACCTCGGGGCCGTTGGTGGCCCATGTAGATGCCAACGGCATCTATGCGGCTTTTGGCCAAAGTGCTTATCGTTACGACAGCACAGGCGCTGGACGAAAACACCTGATCAATCTACCGACCCCCATCACCGCGATTCACTCTGACGGAAATGTTTTATTCCTGAACTATAGTATCAGTCTTTATGCTCGCTTTGTCAGTATCAACAAAAGCAACAACGCGATCATCGATTCCGTCGAGAACTACATCAACGCGCTCTCCGGTTCATCGATCGCTCCGAGTCGCAATACGATCTACGGTCGCTCGATCGGAATCTCACCTGCGGATATCACGTACGTAACCTATACCGACGATGGGCACTTTGGCTTCGATCGCGGTGATGGCCCCTATCATGGTGACTATCCGACCGCAAGTAGGACTTGGGTTTTCCCCGACGAGTCCAAAGTTATTGATGATTCAGGAATAATTTACGCGACTACTAACCTAACCTACCTTAATCGTCTGGACACGATCCAAGACATCGACTTCTTCCAACTGCAACTCCCTTTCGTGCTCAATGGCAACGAAGTCACCGCCTATTCGCGAGCCTTCCTCCCCACTGGTAGCGTTACCCTCGATACCGCTGCGACGAAGATTTTCGTAAATGCTGACTCGGTGATGGTTTTCTTCAATGATACGGCATCCGAATTCGGATACCGAACTCAGATTTTTCCAGTCTTTGATTTCGGTCCTACCGATCCGAATGATCCGATCGATCCAACCGGATTGGTATACAAGCCTGATTGGACCTCGGTGTCGTCTCAAGGGATCGTACTACTGCTGAGCAAATCTAATCAAAGCATCTTTCTCTGGAATCCGACTACAAGGTTATACGAAGAAAGTATCCCGCTACTGGGTAGCCCGAGTTATGCAACTTTTGCAAGCGATACAGAAACAATCTACCTCGCTTACGATTCAGGAGAGATCAACAAGATTGATCTCAAACAGACTTCGCCCCGAGAAGAACCCTTTTATCGGCTACCTGGCGTAGCGTTGGGCCTTTCGATGGCCGGCGAGTACCTTTTTGCTGTCGATGGCTCGGGCGCTTGGAATACTCATTACGTTTTCTCGCAATCGGGTGCACTTCAAAGTTCTCGAGACTGGAATTACTATTCTAAAGAGTACGTTTGGAATCCCACGAACCGTCGGATGTATTTTTTTCGAGATGATACGAGTCCAAATGATCTGATCTACGAAACGATCAGCAGCTCTGGACAACTGCAACCGCCCGTCGATTCCCCCTATCATGATTCCAACGGCTGGGTACATCCGATTCGAATCTCAGCGGACGGGAAATCGGTGCTCCTCGGATCGGGCTTGGTGTTCGATGCCCAAACCCTCAATAGTAATCCTTACGGGCTGGCGAACCCCGTGACCGATTCTCTGTGGTTTGCAGGCCGCTGGGTCACCATTCGCACAATCGTCGGAATTGCTCAGTTGCAAGAATGGATCGGACCGACCTTGGAGTTGTCGAATGTCAAGCAATTTGGCGCAGGGGCTGCGCAATCTCTTCACGCATTGACCAGCAAACGCATGTTGGTCATCACGATACCTAGTGATGGAGTGCCTGCATTTACTGTTCTTGACGAGCAGCTTGAACCCTCAACCATCAATATCCGGTGGCACAATGCATCGAATCCACTCGATGTCGATGATGATCAATCCATTTCTCCACTAGATGTGCTCCGTTTGATCGATCAGATCAATAAATATGGCGCACGGCAGTCGCAAGGGGTCGGCGAGATATTCTGTGATGTAGACAACGATGGATCAATCACTCCATTGGACGTCCTCTCCGTCATCAACGGGATCAATTCGTACTCCGGCGGCGAAGGGGAGTCAGGTTCCAGTTCACAAGACCTGGAATCATCTTTAGATCAGTTATTCGCAGTGGAACTAGATTGGATACCTCAGCGCGAACGCAAGGACTAGTCGAAACCACCTCCCCGGACGGAATTTGAAACACAGAGACACAGAGAGCACAAAGTTGGGTTGAGTAGAGACTGCGTCTCGACACCAGTCTTCTCCCGTCACACTGTTCTGTTTCACCCTGTTCCCTTTCGATCTGTGACCTCTGTGCCTCTGTGTTTCCCCCGTCCGCGCATCCCGGCCGGAATTTGAAACACAGAGACACAGAGAGCACAAAGTTTGGTTGAGCAGAGACTGCGTCTCGACTGCACTCTTTTCTGTTTCACACTGTTTCCTTCCGATCTGTGACCTCTGTGCCTCTGTGTTTCCCCCGTCCGCGCATCCCCGGCCGGAATTTGAAACACAGAGACCGAGTTGAAGAATTTTGTATCCATTTGTGTCAGAACCTTGGGTATTGCTTCGGATAGTGTAAAACTATGTCCTGCACGGATTCCTCCCTGATCCGGAGCAAAGCAGCGAACTCGATAGAGAAAATGCAATCGGATGCAACCTCAAGGTCAATTGCTGGTGAACACGGTTTTGTTGGTGGAAGATGATTTAAAGCTCGCCCAAGTCGTAAGAGACTACTTGCAAGGAAACGGATACGCCGTCGAAGTGGAAATGGATGGGGATCTAGCACCCGGTCGAATACTGAGTGAGAACCCTGATGTGGTGATTCTTGATATCAACCTACCCGGACTCAATGGCTTCGATATCTGCAGAAAAGTCCGGCAGGATTATCAAGGTGCCATTATCATTCTGACTGCCCGTATGGACGATGTCGACGAAGTCCTCGGATTGGAGCTTGGTGCGGATGACTATCTCTCGAAACCAGTCCGACCCACTATCCTCCTCGCTCGGTTGGGTATTCATCTTCGCCGAAAGACTTCGTCCGCAAATCAAGACGAATTAATAATCCGAGTGGGTAACTTGGAAATTCACCCTCGACCGAGGTTAGTCAAATGCAGTGGAGAATTGAGCTCGTTTAAACATGCGGACTTCGATTTGTTGTCGATTCTTGCAAAAAAACCTGGGAATACCATTACGCGAGCGGATTTGTTTCAGCTGCTCCATCCCACGGAAGAATATAGTTACTTCGATCGCTCCATCGATCTACGGATTTCACGCTTGAGACGCCGGCTCAGCGAGATCCCGGATTGCAATTGCCGTATCTTATCGATTCGAGGGAATGGTTACATGCTGGTCTTTGAACCATGATAAGGCTGTTCATCAAATTCTCATTAATGATGGCGCTGGTCTTTATTGCTGGCCGTTGGACTTTCTATCGACTGCTTGAAGGTCAAGTATTCAGCGATCGGCAACGCGTCGTCGCAGGGTTGACCGATGTCTACTTAAGTGGATTGAGAATCGTCGCCCAGGAACTCGCAATCGAGAATGAAAAGCAGAGAGAACGCCGTTGGGAGATAGCTAAAGAAGAACTTGATTCACCCATAGAGATTCGGCTTTTAGAAGAACTATCCAGTAAAGAGCGTACGCAACTTTCGCAACCGAACGGGTTCATTTACACATATCGCAATGAGTTCATTGATTACCTAGGAGTGCAACTCGATACCGAACACTATCTGCGTCTGGGCCCTATCGCCGACAAGACCAGTGAAGGAATCGAAGACAAGGTTTTCGAATGGCTTCGAGTCCTTGAACGCAAAATCACTTCGTCGAGCGATATCCAATCTACAAGTGATATAGAAGCTCTACTCTCACGCATCTCGTCCGATTCCCGAGTGCCGGTTCGATTGATCGCTCAAGGATCGCTCCCATCGGATCCCATGCGGCAAATCGCAAGTGGCAAACGAGCAGTGTTTTATGGCATAGAGAATGATTACTATGTCGCGATGCCGTTAAAGGGACGCGATGAGTTGATCAGTCTCGGGCCGTTGACCAAGGTCAAGGTGGTGGCCGAGCGAACAATTACCCGAGCGATGTTGATCTGGTTTTCGATCGTTATGGGGGCTGCTGCTTGGTTGGTATATAACGTTTCAAGCAAGTTTCGGAGGATCGAGATAGCGGCGAGAAAGATCGCCGAAGGTGACTTCGATACCCGCGTCGATGAATCGATTGCGGGGGAGTCCAAAGTGCTTGCCAGTGCTTTCAATGTGATGGCTACGAATACCGAACAGTCTATTAGGTCTAAGAAGGAGTTATTGCAAGCGATTTCGCACGAACTGAGAACCCCTTTATCTCGCCTTCGTTTTGCTGTGGAGTTGTTGGATGTATCCACCGAGCCGGAGGTTAAGCAATCCCGAATGATGGTTGTTCGCCAATCGATTGATAACCTCGATGATATCGTCGGAGAAGTCCTCGATTATGTTCAGAACGAGTCTATGCAGAGCTTAGATCAGCTACCTGTGATGTCTCGGGAATGGATTGAAATCCGACCGGGGCTTGTGCCGATGATCAAAGTATTTGAATTGGAGCATCCGCAATTGAAGTTTGAATGGTTCTTTACGGGAGAACCGATTTGTACCGATGTTTATGCAGATCGAATCCCCTTCCATCGCGTGGTGAGAAACTTGCTCTCGAATGCGGTGCGGTACGCGAAGACGACCGTACGCATTCATGTCTATCAATCTGGGGGGGAGCAGCCAGCAGTATGTGTTGAGGTCGAAGACGACGGCCCAGGGATTCCTAAAGAAAATCGCAGCGAAGTTCTTGCTCCGTTTGTGCGGATCGAGCCCGATCCGCGGCGAGAAGTGCGGTCGACAGTTACCACGACAGGCCTAGGGTTAGGTCTTGCGATCGTCGATCGTTCACTCAAGCAACATTCAGGGACCGTAAGCATCCATCGCGGTGAGCTCGGAGGCTGTCTTGTCCGCACTTCTTGGCCGATTCCATAAAACACCTGCTTCCCAACACTCGCTTAGTTGCGATGCCCCCTCGACCGACAAAAAAATCTGCAATTAAGGCAGTAATTTCCGACTAGTTCTTGGCAAAAAGCAGCCCAAAGAAAAAGCCCACATGTTTTCACCTGCCTTCAAGCTTGTATTATTCGATCCACCCAAGCCGGACTCGTTCGATGAAAATTCAAACTCAATGTCCCGCTTGTAGCACACGATATGCCGTCAAAAACAATTTGCTAGGTAAGAAACTTAAATGCAAATGCGGCAAGGTTTTTACCCTGACACAGCCGGTTGCCGAATCGGCCGAGCAATTGGGAAGTGTCGAGGTTCCGCAAGAATTCTGGTACAAGCAATTCGATGGGATTGAAGATGAAGTACAATCGCCCGCGATAGCAACAAAGTTCGAGGCGAGGGATGACGAGCCGAAAGCGAATTTTGAAGCGACTCTTTCAATGGATCCCGTCAGCGGTGTGAAAATCTACGGAGTTATCTGTACTCTAATCGTGATATCATTCATCGGAGCATGGTTACTCCTAGGGTTATTTGTATTTGGAGTCAACGCATTGTCGTTCATGTTGATCCCAATTCTGGTGATGGCGGGCATTGCTGTCTTCTACCCGAGCCGCGCCCTGTTGGTCAACCACAGGCTCATCAAGATAAATAACGAAGGTATCACCGTTCAATGCCACAATAAGTTGCCTTGGCCCTGCTGGGGGAGGCACATTCCTATCGATGCAATTGAATATGCCCAAATTCAGTGCCGCACGATCACAAATTCCCCTCTCTTAGGAAATGCCGAATACTCCCACACGACCTACGGAAGCAAGGGCAGGACTTACGATCACTACTTCGTTTACGATTTGATTTGCAAGCTCAAGAGCAATATGTTCGAAACTCGAGTTGCGAGTGTAACCGACCGAGCAGTTTCAAAAAGCATGCGATTGCAATTGAAAAGGCTCCTGCGAGAAAACGAATCCGAGTCGTAGAATTCCGCGTCGTGCTTCCCCCGCAACCATCCACATCTACAGCCATCCTCCCCCGTAGCCATCTGCTGCCAAGTGGTGGACATCGCCAGAAAGACCTTCCCTTTCTCTCGAAACGTGGCTGGTGGATCTAGCTTCTGGCATCGAGTATCACTGCTTGTCACTGAGTAGCTCGAGCATCGCTTGACCCATCGCTTCGCCAACGTCCATGTAGACTTCCGCCTTGCCTCCATAATGACCATTTCCGCTGCCACCTTGAGCCATTGGGTTGGTGTAAACGGTCGCTACGTTTCCCCTGAATTCCGGGTACTTTCCAGTTGCCCCATCCACCGCAAGATGAGCTTCAAGCACCTTGCCGGTGTTGCCCTTGCTCCCTTTGACGGCTTCGCCAAGTGTGCCAAGCACAAACTTGGCGTTCGGCGCATGGAAGTCCTCGCGAAGCCGCTTGATGAAATGAACCAGATTCTGTTCGTATCGACTCGACAACGCTTCGCTACCCGCGTCGCGCTCGCCTTGCCAAAAAAAGAATCCCGTTACTTCGTACTGCGTAGCATTTGGATAGTGCTGCCCAAGATCAACCAGAGCCCGCTTAGCATCCGACGTGTCATCGTCGTATTGCTTGCCGGCATACCAACCAATCGGCTTAGGTTCTTCGCCCTTCTTCCATCGCTCGGGTGAGCCCTTGTAGCCGGGATGTACCCAGTTGACCCCCGCGCTGTCGGTGAACTCGAACCCCTCAGATCCCGGGGGTAAGAGATCCCAGCCCAATGCCCGATTGCCAATGCAGCACTTGAGAATCATCACCGGCGCCTCAATGGCATTCCCCAGCGGATGCCCTATCCCGTATTCCGGACCGAGATTCCCACCTTTGACCGTCATCCAGTCGTTGTTGAGGAGTTTGCCCTGACCATTGCCACCGTAACGAACGAAGCGGACATCATTTCGCACTGTCCAAGCCCCCGCTTCGTCGACGAGATAAGGATACTTCTTCTTCTCCTTGACCGCATGTTCGAGCGAGATGTCCCCGCCCTTGACCTTGCCAAGCCCGACCATGTTCGACTGACCCAGCAGAATGAACACCTGCACCGGCTTCGACATATCTGCCGGCTTGCCGTCCGGTCTAGGAATTTGGGAGTTGTTCTGAGCGAGCGCGGGCAACGTTGTCGTGAATGAAAATATCGCAACGGCGATCACTGCGAATCGACTGAAGTATTTCTTCATACTTTCTCCCAAGTTTGGATAGTTCGTTGTGTTGTCAGCAAAAAGCTATTCATGACGTATCGTAGTCTAACCGACTGGAATTCCGATCACTACACCTGATGCTCAGTACTCCATATCCTCATCCCCATCGGTACTTTCATACTCGTACTCCGCGCAGCAGTATTCGTACTCGAAAAAAGTCCACGCCGTTTTCTGGCTGAATTGATTGCGTTCCTCAAATCTATGGTAAGGGCAACGCTTCGCCCATCACATTGCCCCATCAAACTCCCTTCCCACCCCTAGAAGTCTTCTTTTCCCCTATTTCTTTCGGATTAGAAACTCACCCAAGCGGATTGCGACCCACGGTTTCACTTACATGTCAAAATGATGGGGCTTCAGTAGTTCGCACGTTCAAAAGCTCGCCACGGCTCTATGGGTTGTAGCACTACGCAACTGCAAGCTCATTCGTCCTTGCCGAGTTAGAAGGAGATCAAGATGACCAAGATTGAAGTTTATGACCCCGCCCTATGTTGCAGCACAGGCATCTGTGGTGTCGATGTGGACCAGGCTAAAGTCACCTTTGCCGCCGATGTGGAATGGCTCAAAACCCAAGGGACGCAGATCGAGCGTTTCAATCTAGCTCAACAACCGATGGCTTTCGCTGAAAACCCGATTGTAAAAGGTTTTCTGGAGCTCTCGGGTGCCGAAGCGTTACCATTGGTTTTGGTGGAAGGCGAAATGGCGCTTGCTGGCCGCTATCCGAATCGAACGGAATTGGCGAAGTGGGCGAAAGTCAGTATGCCAGTTCTGGACGCAAAACCAACCGATAGTTGCTGCGGTGGAAATCGCTGTTGCTAATCACTATTGCCATATAAAAGTTTTGACATGATGAAATTTCTCGACCAACTCCCAGTCTTCCTATTCTTTACCGGGAAAGGGGGGGTTGGTAAGACGTCATTGGCATGCGCTACCGCAGTTGAACTTGCTGATGCAGGAAAAAGAGTGCTGCTGGTCAGCACCGACCCCGCCTCAAACGTCGGTCAGGTATTCGGTATCGCTATCGGCAACAAGGTCACGCCTTTTCACTCGGTGCCAAGATTGTCCGGCTTGGAAATCGACCCGCAAGCCGCCGCGCAGAGTTATCGGGACAAGATTGTCGGACCCGTTCGTGGAGTTCTACCTGAGAATGTTGTCAAGGGTATTGAAGAGCAACTCTCGGGTGCTTGCACAACGGAAATCGCAGCATTTGATGAATTCACCGCACTGCTGACCGATCCGGCGATACTTGGACAATACGATCACGTCATCTTCGATACCGCACCGACAGGCCACACAATTCGGCTGTTGCAATTACCGGGGGCATGGACCGGATTTCTGGATCAAGGTAAAGGGGATGCCTCTTGCCTCGGGCCTCTTGCTGGATTGGAAAAGCAACGGGAGAAATACAAGTCTGCTGTCGATGCTCTATCCGATCCTAAACGCACTCGGTTAATACTTGTAACCCGGGCACAAGCTTCTTCACTGCGAGAGGCCAACCGTACCCACGAGGAATTAACCGCAATCGGTTTCAAACAGCAGTATCTCGCGGTCAACGGAGTGCTGGCTCAAACAGATACCAAAGGAGATCCGTTGGCGTTGGCCGTTTGGCGACGGGAGCAAGCCGCTCTTGCCGCGATGCCCGAAGCCTTACGATTGCTGCCGATCGACTTTGTTTCGCTAAAGTCATTCAATCTTGTCGGGCTAACCTCTCTCCGCGAACTTCTCGTTGAGGGAGTGGTAAATGCCACCGAAGCTGTTGTCGATTTACCGAAACTGCAAGCACCCGATCTCGCTACGCTGGTCGATAGCCTCGTTGGTGACGGACACGGTCTAATCATGTTGATGGGCAAAGGAGGGGTCGGTAAAACTACGATTGCCGCAGCAGTCGCGGTCGAATTGGCAAACCGAGGATACCCGGTCCATCTTACGACGTCCGACCCCGCTGCACATCTCGCTGAAACGTTAGAAGGTTCTGTTGAGCACCTGAGTGTGAGTCGAATTGAGCCACACGTCGAGACAGAGCGATACCGCCAGCATGTTATGGATACCAAAGGAAAAGATCTAGATGCACAAGGCAAAGCTCTCTTAGAAGAAGATTTGCGTTCTCCTTGTACCGAGGAGATTGCTGTATTCCAAGCTTTTTCGCGAATCATCCGAGAGTCAGGAAAGAAATTCGTCGTGATGGATACCGCACCGACAGGCCATACACTTCTATTGCTTGACGCGACCGGCGCGTATCATCGTGAAACAGCGCGCCAAATGGGTCAAAGCGGCCTTCATTTCTCCACCCCTATGATGCAGCTACAGGATCCCAATCAAACCAAAGTCCTAATTGTTACCTTGGCTGAAAACACTCCGGTCCTTGAGGCCGCTGGACTGCAAAACGACTTGCGCCGTGCCGATATCGAGCCGTGGGCATGGGTTATTAACAACAGTTTGGCGATGGCGAATCCCACCTCGCCCCTCATGCGTCAACGTGCATCCAACGAACTTACTCAAATTGAAGCGGTTACGACGCAGTATGCCAAGCGGTGGGCTGTCGTGCCGCTTCAGGCAGAAGAACCCATCGGCGTAGAGCGTCTGCAGAAACTTGCACGTCATGGCATCGGATGATTAGCCCAAACTCCCTGCGAGAAGTGGGTAGCGGTATACAATAAACCTTCCAGTCAATCATGAACTCCAACCTCTTTACCGATATTCCGACCAACCTGCCACAGGAGCTTTTCACCACATTGCTCGCTGCAAGTAACGTGCGCATCGAACGCATCGTCTCCCATGGCCATACTTCGCCTGAAGGATACTGGTACGACCAAGACCAACACGAATGGGTGCTTGTGCTACAAGGAGCGGCACGACTGTCGATTGAAGGAGAAATCAAAGAGTTGAAGCCAGGGGATTCAATCAACATACGGGCGCATCAGAAGCATCGGGTTGAGTGGACCACAACAGAAGAGCCAACTATTTGGCTGGCTGTTTTTTACGAAGAGACGAGCAAGTAAGATGCCAAAAGAATCCAAATCTCAGAACGTTGTTCCCTTGAGGATTATCCTTGTATCGCCACCTCCCGGAGTAGACTTCGGCATACAAGAAGGGAAAGGCAACGATTACACGACCATTTCAGTGCAACGATCAAAGGTGGGTAATCTCGCTCTCGAATGCACCATTAATCGCAAAGGCGATAGGCAGGATGGCCCCCCTAACTTCGCAGGTGCTGTGGCCCAAGGGCCACCATCTGGACGATTCATTTACATCGACATCGGGAAGTCGGCTGGTCAATTTGATAGTTGTTGGCAGCGACGAATTAAAATCCCGTTGGAAGGAATCACTTGGGAGATGATTGACTTGGTATTGGAGAAACCAAATCGCATCATTGAAGCCACGATTCCTGGAACTGGGAAAGATGGTGGTCCGATTTGTGCGACGGTCAGACCGATCGATGGATGGAAGGTTGTAAAGGGATGAGTTGTTAGGAAGCAAGTGGTTAGGGAGCCAGCGGTGCGGGCGTTAGTGGTGCGGGTCTCCCGGCCCGCAGACCTCGCAAGTTTCCATGAATATTGGCAAGCCCGAACGAGCTACCTAAGGCCGATTGATGCATAACCGATTTCGTGATAACTGGCATGCTTTCCCAACGACTCCGTGCTCTCTGAGTCTCTGTGTTTCAAAGGGGGGTAGTAGTGAACACTTCGATCTAGTTCCTGCAAACGAATCCACTTGTTAGCTTCCCGCCTCCGGAAACGGCTCCTCAAGCAATCGCTGAACATGGCCGACTAACTCGTCCATCGAAAACGGCTTGTGCAAGTACTCGTCCACTCCGAGTATCCTCGCATACGCTTGATGACGCTCACCCTCGTTACCCGTGACCATGATCACTCGTATCCGATTGCGACTCGTTCGACGCAAATGCTCCAAGACCAAAAAACCACTCTGCTTGGGCATCATCATGTCAAGCACCATCAAGTCGGGCTCGTAGGTCTCTAACTTCGCTACCCCAGCCCCCCCGTCGGGCATGTGCACCACTTCATAGCCCAACCCCGTCATCGCATACTTCACGGGTCCGGCAATTTCGATGTCGTCGTCGATGATCAAAATCCGCGGCACCCGATTCTCTCGCTTCCAAGCCGGCTCAATCGCCATGTCTACTTCACTTTCATTCTGCGTGTATCGTACCCCCTCCACACCTACCGACAAACTATCTCGGAAAGTGTATCAAATCCTCGCCACTACGACTAACCCCGACCTCATTCACCTCGCAACCATAACCGCTTCCTGGATATGAACTCTACATGGTGATCGATGTGCTTGATGAACTTCTCAACGAGCGTCAGTAAACTAACCGCCCCTACCTCGGTATGAATCCCCTGACGCTCCCAAGCCAACTCAGGCAGTGCTTGCAAGTGGACGGCTGTCATCTGGCGGTTGCGATGAAGCATCTCCGATGCCATAAACGTATCGATTCGATCTGTACCAGGCAAGTTCGCAAAAGCAGTCTCGTCAAACGCTACCAACAACGGCCGATCCATGCACGCTACTCGCTTCATGCGATCCGAGCCAATCAAATCAGAATCCAGCAAGTGTGTCACAATTTGGTGGATCGTCCATGAACCGTCCGGCGGACGCTTATGCAACTCCTCTCGACTTAGCCCCCATATACTTTGCGACAACCTTGGACCACCTGCCAAGTACTCATCGATCCGCTTGCGAACCAATCCGGAATTCGTCCCCCGCATTTCCGTATCGCTCGCTGTTGTGCTACTAGTTGTAATGCTAAGCGTGTTGTTCGTTGTCATTGCCGTCTCGCCTGTTGCTGTGAAATGCCAGTTGCTGTGAAAATGACCCGACTTTTTGAAAAGCCGTGACTTGCTGGAAAACAAACTCTGATGAAAAGCCAAATGCCGCCGGGAAATCGCTTCCGGTCGCTCCAGGGTGACGCCTATCGCTCGCACCCGAAATGGCTATTCGATCGGATAATTACTGCTTATCCCCACCGCTGAATTCTAATTGCCTTACCCTAAATTTACTCATCCAACCTGGAATTTTCATCGCTGAACGCCCCAATCCTTCTCGACCCATGAAGTCTCTGCTGCAGGTCGCTTACTCGACTTTGAAGAATCCGGTATCCTATTGGTTTTCCTGTGATGCTCGTTTTACTTCCTCGTCCCTCACGTTCGACAACGCGGTCTGTTCTATGGCTCAAACCTCGGAAATTCAGTGCCCGACGTGTTTAAAGTTTTTTGTTCCGGAACTGCGAGCTCCGGAAATGCCTTTTTGCTCGATGCGATGCAAAATGGCTGATTTGAACCGATGGTTTACGGAAGATATCGGCTTGCCGGTACTCCCGTCGCTCGACGACGAAGAACCTGAACCCGAACCACCACCTTCGGCTCCGAGGGAATGGCATTTCGATTAAATAACCGACTTGATCTCATCATGACTGAACCATCCCAAGCGACCCCCGATCCATCGGCAGCAAAGAGCCCCGTATTAGTACCACGCGTTTCGATCGACTGGTACCGGGCAACACCTTGGTGGCGATTGATCTCTCAGTCGATCGCAATCTCATGGCGAACGTCCCATATTCTGCTATGCGCCGCCGCACTCCTCCTAACCCAACTCGGGATCAATTTCTCGCATTGGCTCTTCGCCTCCGATACTCAAGCCTTCGCAGTCCAATGGCTGCAACCTGCATCGTTCAAGCCCGCTTTGACCCCTCTGGTTGAGCGATCTCAAAACAGCTTGAACACTTGGGTTGCTCCTGCCCCTGATGGATTCCTCGATGTGTGGCAAAAATATGCAACACCGAGCTATTCACTCCTTCAAGACCTATCGCTTCGCCGACTCGCCACGGCGGTGGCCGATACCCTTTGGATCGTTGCGATTTGGGCTATGGTTGGGGGCTTGTTAGCTCGACGTAGCGTTCAAGAACTCGGACTGCGAATCACCGCCCCATGGGGCGATTCGGTTCGCTGGGTGCGAACTCGATGGGCTTCGATCGCTTGGGCTGTCCTGATGCCGCTATCCCTCGTCCTGGCCTTATGCTTGATCCCTTGGTGTATCGGCTGGATCGCAAACTTGACTTGGATCGGCAGCGGACTCGCCACCCTCTTGATGATTCCAATCGTCCTGCTCGGAATCGGACTCGGCTGGGTCTGCGCAATCTCCCTCTTCGGCTTCTCGTTTTCAACAGTAGGTATCGTTACCGAGAATCAAGCCGATGCATTCGATGGCATGTCGCGAGCGTCGGCCTATACCTTTCAACGTCCCGCTACCTTGATCGTAGGAGTCCTCGTCGCCCAATGGCTCGGGTACTTCGCCGGTTCGATCGTCTCGATCGTCCTGTACACCGGAACGACATTGGTAACAAAAGCGTTTGGTGCAAGCAGCCGGCTTCCGCTCGGCAGCCCAGAGGCTTGGCTTGCACCCGTCCTCCAAGGGATCGGTCCGCTGTTGCTTACCGCCTATGGCTTCAGCTTCTTCTGGACCGCATCGACCGCTTTGTATTTGATCCTGAGAAAAGAGATCGATCACGCAGAGTATGATTCGATCTCCATGCCAAACGACGAGAATCCAAAGCCTTTGCCGCAACTACCACCTATTGCCCAAGACGTACCCTAACGCCGGGCTCTTGAGTTCCGCTTGGAACCTCATACGCTGGCTGACCCGAGACTGGCTGGCCCGAGACTGGCTGACCAGGAACCAGTTGGCTAGGAACTGGCGGAACTGGGTTGATCGCCGGTGCGACTTGCAATGGTTGTACTGGAATACCCAAGAGATTCGTTCCGCTTGCTGGCAAACCGGCACTCGGTGCTGCCGAAGTCTCTAAACCCGATACTCCTTGTACGGAATTTGTGATTCCTCCAAGTACCGCACCAGCTTGTTGATAGATCCCCATAGCTTGCTGGCCAACTTGTTGGCCTTGCTGAATCATCCCGTTGACCCCTTGAGCACCACCGATGCTTGCAAGCAGATCGCGGGCGGGTTTAAGGTTTGGATCGATCTTCAACGCATCAGCAAGATGCTGTTGAGTTGCCGGAATGTTTTTGCGTTGGAAGTGCATGTAAGCCATTTGATACTGGGCCATCGCAGGGGTTTCGCATTGCGACATCTGCGAAAGTGCTGCCGTTGGATCACCCGAATCTAGAAGGACTCCCGAAAGCGCGTGTCGGTAAGTCTTGTTCGAAGGCTGCAGCGTAGCTGCTTTGCTCAAGTTCTCTTGCGCACCCTTCAAATCCCCCGACCTGGCAGCAAGATTGCCGAGTTCATGGTAAGCGTCCGCGTTGTTCGGCGATGCTTCGATGACTCGCTGGTAGAACTCCGTCGCTTTGGCTGTATCTTGTTGACGATCGTAAAGCCGAGCCATGCTCAACAAAGCTACCGCATTCTTCGATTCGGTCTGCAATGCCCGAGAATAGCTGTCGAGGGCCTTGGTGTAGTTTCCTTGAGACTCGAAGTAATTGCCTTGGGCAACTAGAATCTCCGGGGCAATGTTCAGCGGATTATTTGCTGATTTCTCTTCCCCCTCAGCCGTGGCCGTAGTGGTTGACGACGCGGGCGAAAAAGGTGCCGAGATCGCTGTTTTCGTCTTGCTCACGGCTGAAGTTACCGCTGAGGAGACCGAAGAAAACTGATTCTTGACCGCCTTGCCTGTATTCGCAAAGGAAGTTCCCATGGAACTACCCACCGCCGCTCCACTAGAAGCTTGCGAACCCAGACCGCTCAAAGGCTTCCATGCCGACGAAGATGCGCAGCCACTGAGGCCGATCCCCAAAACGACCAGTCCACCCAAAATCTGCTTGCGAGCCCCCTTGGCGGCAGCCCTGCAGCGTGTGGGGCAATGTGTTTTGCATGCATTTCGTCTGTCGTGCATAATCCTCTCCTCGCGTACAATCGATACAATCCCAGTATCTTTCCACTCGGCATTCCATCGCCGAAGGCTTGAGCGAACCCGCAAAAGACTCTGGAAGTAGGTTTTAAAAGCTCGAGCAATGGAGAGTTCTCGAAAACAGCGAGTCTCATGAGTTGCGAGCCTCTGGACTTGATAGAGCACGGGAACAGATAGACCCCAAACGAAATAGCCCCCAGAATAGATAGCGAGACAGGCAGGCAATGGGATCGAAACAAACGGGAGAACCAAGTCGCTCAGCGAGTTTTTTAGATTCTCTTTTCGGCGGCGCTTCGGCTGGGCAATTGCATCAGTTTTGTAGCCGGATGGGAACCGGCATGCATGCCGGTGTCGACTTGCTGCGCTTGCTCGACACGGAAGCGAAGACGGGACCTGCGCGTTACCGCGCGAGTGTTGCTTCGATGTCGAGTTTGATTCGGAGCGGAAATAGCTTTTCAGAAGCGATGCAGTTGCAAGCCCCGTTCTTTCCGCCGTTGTTGGTAAAGATGATCAGTGCAGGGGAAGAATCCGGACAAGTCGAGCGGGTGCTCAAGTACATGTCGGACTACTATCTGGATTTGAAGCGGACCAAGCAAGAGTTCATTTCGCAGATCACCAAGCCAGTGATTCAATTGTTGTTAGCGATTGCGATCCTGTGCGGGATGATCTTCATCAATGGGTTCTTTCAGAGTGCTGGACCGGGTGAGAAGCCATTTGACATAACAGGCGTCGGACTGCGAGGAGGCTCGGGTGTACTGATTTTCTTGAGTATCATTTCCGTAATCGCGCTGGTGCTCGGTACGATCGCTTTTGGTATTTGGAAGAATTGGTACGGGTGTCATCAGACTTTGGTACCGATGGTTCGCAAAATCCCGGTACTTGGTCCTGTCTTCACCATGACGGCGCTGTCGCGTCTATCGATGACCATGTCGATGATGCTTGGAGCTGGCGTCGATGCGAAACGCAGCGTGCGCGACGCGGTGCTCAGTACAGGGAACTTCTATTACATCGCTGGGTTACCCGAGATTGAGCAAGCTGTCGGCAAGGGCAAGTCGTTCTCAGAAGCGTTGGATGTTCCCAAGCGACTTCCGGATGAGTTCATTCAAACGCTTGAAGTTGGCGAACTGAGCGGTAATGACAGTGAGTCGTTAGAGCGACTTGCTGTGGAGTATCGTGAGAAAGCGCAGTTGGCACTCAAGCAGTTAGCGGTCGCGGCCGGTTTTCTGATTTGGATGATCATATCGGGTATGATCATCGCCGTGATTTTTATGGTGTTCTTGCAGTATCTTTCGATGATAACAAGCAATCTTCCCAAGTAGCAAATGATCGGTTCAAGTGAGCATGATTCCTTCTCCAGCACGGTTGGTAGAAAATGGACCGAAGCCGATTGCGGCTTACATCCATGTTCCTTTTTGTAGCCAACGCTGCGGATACTGTAACTTCAGTCTGCTTGCAAATCGCCCGGACTTATACGAGCGTTATGTCGATGCGATGGAACGCGAGTTGTCTCGATTAGAAGTGCCCCGTCCGGTGAAGACGATCTTCTTTGGTGGTGGTACGCCGTCGATTCTTCCCGAACAAATTGCCGCGAGATTATTTGAATTGATCCGGTATTGGCTTCCTTTGGATGACGGAGGAGAGTGTTCGCTGGAGGCGAACCCGCGAGATATATCTGAAAAGATGCTGAGGTTTTGGAAGAACCAAGGCATCAATCGATTGAGCATCGGTGGGCAGTCGTTTCAAGAGACCAAGCTCAAGGTGCTTGAACGAGACCATAATCCAAACGAACTGATTGACTCGGTTGAGCGAGCAATTGCTCACATACCGCGAGTTTCGCTTGATTTGATTTTCGCAGCGCCGGGCGAAACGCTGAAGGATTGGCTTTCCGATTTAGACCATGTTCTGAAGCTTGGTTTAGAGCACGTCTCGACTTACGGTTTGACCTTCGAAAAGGGTTCGTCATTTTGGGGGCGACTGCAACGCAACGAATTAAAACGAGCCGATGAAGACCTTGAGTTGGAGATGTACACCCAAGCGATCGATGTTTTGACGCAAGGAGGGCTGGAGCATTACGAAGTCTCGAATTTTGCGAGGCCAGGTCAAGCTTGTCAGCACAATCAAGCATACTGGAATGGAGACAGGTGGTGGGCGTTTGGACCGAGCGCAGCGAGTTATCTAGGAAAGCATCGCAGCGTCAACCATCACGGCACGTTGAACTACCTGCGACGGCTAGAAGCCGGGGAGACGGCTCTTATCGAGTGCGAAGAACTATCGATCGATCAGCAATGGCGCGAGCGGTTTGTTTTCGGTATGCGGCAAATGCGAGGTGTGCCTTGGTCTCAGTGGCGTTCTTCAGTACCTGAGAAAACTCGATCGGATATCGACACGGCTTTGCAAGAGCACATTGATATGGGGTACCTAGAAGTGCACGGGGAGTACGTTCGGTTAAGTCGAGCAGGCTTGGTCGTAAGCGACGGTTTGTGGTCCTCTTATTTTGACGCATCATAATGTTGTGAGTTAGCTAGATGTTTGACCCGTTCGCGTTTACCAGTGCCAACGTTGTGTTTAACACTTGGCAAGTGTTGAGTTTGCCAGCGTCATGTTTTCCAGACGAGTGATTGGAAGTTTAGAAGGCAAAGCAAATGATGAGGAGTGGTACGATTACCGAGCAATCTAGCGAGAGTAAATTAGTTGAAGTATGGTGTGACGTAGGTGGAACGTTTACGGATTGCTTCGTCGTTTTTCCAGATGGTAAGCGGCTTCGTCGCAAAGTTCTATCGCATGGTCGGGTGCCAAGTTTCGTAAAAGATTCCTTCGAGGAATTTCGGTGGCGGGATCGAACCAGATGCGAGGATCCCGATCGATTTTGGGAGGGATGTATAGGTAAAGCGTTTGATCGCCAGATGAATCTGCTGGGGGCTGTTCGTTGTATTGGGTTTACGAGTGGTACGGGGGAGTTTCAAGCAGTTCGCTTAGATAGAGAATTCGCTGATGGCTTGGCTGTGGATTTACACAGGGAAACTTGTTGGGATTCTCCAGAAGTACTCTCCCGCGATTTTACCTGGGCACAAGTCGACTCCATCGAGTGGGATCCGCGTATGGAAGCTCCTGTGTTGGCAGCGAGGTTGATGTTAGGAGTCAGGCTCGATGAACCATTACCTGCGCTGGAGGTCCGGTTGGGGACGACGAGAGCGACGAATGCTCTGCTGACCCGAAATGGAGAGCCTACTGCATTAGTGGTTACGCAAGGCTTCGAAGATTTGCTTGCGATCGGATATCAAGAGCGACCGGAATTGTTTGTGACCAGGGTGATCAAGCGGCCGAGTTTGGTGTCCAAGGTGGTGGGTATCACTGAGCGTTTGGATGCTAGAGGGAACGTGTTACGGGAGCTCGATGAAGCGCAAGTGCGAAGTGCGTTAGGGGGAATCGCGGCGGAGGGAATTCGGTCGTTGGCTATTTGTCTTCTGCATGCGACGCGAAATGCTGCGCATGAAGAGCGGGTGGAACGTATTGCGATCGAAATGGGTTTTAGTTCGGTACGCTGCAGTCATCGCGTCGCGCCGGTTAATCAAGCCGTAGCGCGTGGTGAGACCACGGTTGTCGACGCTTATTTGACTCCGGTTGTACGCCGTTACTTAGAAATGGTATCAGAGCAGTTTTCGAGTGATGCTCGCTCCCGTTTACGAGTCATGACCAGCAGTGGTGGGTTGGTGTCCGCTCAAGACGCATGGGGAAGGCAATTGGTTTTATCTGGGCCAGCAGGGGGAGCGGTAGCCTTGCAAGCCATCGCAAATAGGATCGGAGTGAAGAGACTTATCGGGCTCGACATGGGTGGAACATCGACCGATGTGTGTCGCATAGATGGAAGGCTTCAGTTAGAGCATGAGACAGTCAAAGCTGGTATCCGGATGATGGTTCCGACCCTTGCTATCCATACCGTGGCGGCTGGTGGTGGAAGTATTTGTGGCTTTGATGGAGAGCAATTGAGGGTCGGTCCTCAGAGTGCGGGTTCGGCACCGGGGCCGGCGTGTTATGGTCGCGGGGGGCCTTTAACACTCACCGACTTAAATCTGCTTGAGGGACGTATTGATCCGATCGGTTTTCCATTTGAACTAGAAATTCAAGCGTCGAGAGACCGGTTGGCGGAATTGCTTGGACGCGTTCGTGCGAACGCCATGTTTGAATCGATGGAGCCCATGCAATTAGTTGCTGGATTGAGGCGAATTGCGAACGAACAGATGGCTGCGGCTGTGCGATCGATCAGCATAGAGCAGGGGGCTGATCCACGCGATCACGTTTTGGCGGGCTTTGGCGGGGCTGCCGGACAACACTTGTGTCAGATCGCTGAATTGCTGGAGATGGATACGATCATCGATCATCCTGATGCCGGATTGTTAAGTGCATTGGGAATTGGCGTTGCGCAAATCAGTCGCTCGCAGACTCATGCGTTCTATAAGGCTCTTGAGGCCGTTCCTCGCGAAGAGTTGCTGGCGGCTCGTCAGGTACTCTATGAATCACTTACGCAGCAGATGCAAGCGGAAGGAGTGGCTGCGAGCGATCATGCAATCTATTGTGATATAGAGTTGCGGGTCTCGGGTACTGAAGGATCGATAAGGATTCCCTGGGGTGAAGGTCAGGTGAGAGGTTGGTCCGCGGAGTTTGAAGTTCGGTATAGGGAGCGGTACGGAGTTGATCGAAGCGGAGGGATGTTAGCAGATCGGCCTTTAGAATTGGTCGGGATGTGGATGGAGATTTCCTCGCCGATGCGATCGATCGCAGAAGGTGAGACTCAAAAGCAAGTTAACGTTCTCGAGGTGGTGGAGAGCGACTTAAGAAACGTTCAAGTGTTTGACCAAGGAGTATGGACTTTTGTACCGAGCGTCGACCGTGCAACGATGCAAAGTGGTGACCGTTTCGTTGGTCCGACCTTGATTCGATCGGTTGGAAGCACCACGATGATCGATCGAGGTTGGGAGGGAGAAGTCGGCCAAGACGGAGTATTGTTTATCCGACGTCGGAGCGAACAAGCGTCCGTTGAATCGAAAGAGATAAGACTTCGACTGACGGAGAGTGGATTGAAGCATCCGGGATCGCTTGGGGCAAGTTTCACGATCGATCCGATTTTGAGAGAGGTCATCGCGCAGCGGGTTGCGGCGATTGCTCAGCAGATGGGGATCGTCTTAGAGCAGACCGCATTGAGTGTGAATGTCAAGCAGCGGCGTGACTTTAGTTGTGCGGTGTTCAATTCAAGGGGTGAGTTGATCGCCAATGCGCCGCATGTTCCGGTGCATTTGGGAGCGATGGGGAGGACGGTACAAGCCATGATGGAAGCTTTTCCTCAGATGGTTCCCGGAGATTGTTTCGTGACCAATGACCCGTATCGGGGTGGTTCGCATTTGCCTGACGTTACAGTCGTAACACCTGGTTTCGTCGAAGATATTGGTGGTGTTCGAGGTGTGAAAGGAAAAGATGATCGTGTAGGAGAATCTACACCAGCGTTTTTCGTAGCATCCAGAGCACACCATGCCGAGATTGGCGGGATTGCACCAGGATCGATGGCGCCAACTTCAAGGCGGCTAGGAGAGGAGGGGGTGATCATTCCCCCGATGCGGCTTGCGGCAGGTGGAGCGGATCGCAGTCGAGAGGTCGAAGCTTTGCTGCGTGGGGGCGAGTATCCAACGAGGAATGTCGCAGAGAATATGGCGGATTTGTGGGCCCAGCGCGCGGCAAATCATCGGGGTGTAATAGCGATGCAGGAGCTTGCACAAGCCTTTGGTGCTGAGTCGTTGCAGGAGTATTTCGGCGCGATCTTGGATGTAGCCGAGTCCAAGACGAGGAATTGGATCGCTTCGCTTTCGCATGACGAATATCGATTTGAGGATGGCATGGATGACGGGAGTGCGATCAAGGTTCTCATGCGGCGTGTACGTGGAGAGCAAGGGTGGACGTTCGTCATCGATTTCACAGGCAGTGGAGTCGAGTCGATCGGGAACCTCAATGCGAATCCTGGGATCGTTACAGCCGCAGTGATGTACACCATCCGGTGTGCGATTGCCGATAGCATGCCTTTGAATTATGGAGTGATGCGAGCCGTTGAGCTGCGAATTCCAAAAGGTATTCTCGATCCACGAGGAATCGGGCCGATGGAGCAGTGGCCTGCGGTGGCGGGTGGTAATGTGGAGACAAGTCAACGAATCGTCGACGTGCTGTGGGGGGCGTTGGGGTTAGCAGCGGCGAGTCAGGGTACGATGAACAATTTCTTATTTGGCAACACTAAGTTTGGATATTACGAGACCATAGGAGGGGGGAGTGGTGCGAGTGCGCAGGGGGGTGGTGCAGATGCAGTGCATAGTCACATGACCAATACGCGTTTGACCGATGTAGAAGTATTAGAAAGCCGATATCCAGTTCGGGTAGTGAATTTTGGGATACGGCTAGGTAGTGGAGGGGATGGCAAGTATGTGGGGGGCTGCGGGATGATTCGAGAGATCGAAGCATTGGAGCGACTTGAGGTTTCGTTAGTTACCAACCGTCGATGGCGAGTCGATGGGAAGTTCGCAGGACCGTATGGTTTGGATGGAGGAGGGGCAGGTCAACCGGGAGAGAATTGGTGGATCGATCGCGAAGGAAACTCGCATCGCTTACCGAGTTCGGTTCAGCAAAGTATCGAAGTCGGGGAGCGGATACGGATCTTGACACCTGGAGGGGGAGGTTGGGGCATACCTCAAATCAACAAGATCTCTAAGAACCTTCCTGATAAGTAGCGGCCAGATAGGAAGTTGCTTGATAAGATGCAACACAATTCGACGACAGTGAAAAAGAAGGGTATTTCAAATGATGAAGCGGACTGTTTGTAGTTTGTGGTTTGTGTTGATGGCTATGGGAGTAGGTGAAGTGTTCGGTCAGGAGAGTAGTGTAGTCGGCCAAGTGAAACAAGGAGGGGAAAAATCGGAGTTGTCTCTATTGCAGCGGGACAGCGAGCTTGAGTTGCGGGACAGCGAGCGTGTGTTCGCAAGGTATTCCTTTAAGGATGAGAAGTGTAAGCGACCATTTTTCTATAATGTACAGGCACCAGATGGAACGTTGTTGACGAGGAGTTATCCGCCGGTGGAAGGGGTTGATGCGACCGATCATGCGTCGATGCATGGAGGGATTTGGTTAGCGTTTGGCGATGTGAGTGGTGAGGATTTTTGGCGCAACCGAGGGAGGGTTGAGCATAAGGAATTTTTGGAGTTAGGGAACGAGAAAGAAGGCGTACTGAGATTTAGGACCAGAAGTCGATTTGTTACGAGCGACGGTCGGGAGATAGGAGAGGCTATCGAGCAGTACAAAGTGGTCAGAATAGGGAGTGTGTATGGGATGAGTTGGGAAGCAGATATACGGCCAGTGCAAGTAGTTGGAGAACAAGGGCTCGTATTTGGCGATCAAGAAGAGATGGGGTTAGGGGTGCGGATGGCAACGCCGCTGATAGAAAAAAACGGAGGGGAGATTCTAAATAGCGAAGGGTTAGTGAAGGCGGGGGAGACATGGGGGAAGAGTGCGAGGTGGGTAGATTATTCGAAAGAGGAGGGAGGGAAGAGGGCGGGAGTGATATTAATACCTAGGACGGAGAACAAACGGGCCAGTTGGTTTCACAACAGAGATTACGGGTTGATGGTAGCGAACATGTTTGGCCGCAAGAGTTTGACTGGTGGGGAACCGAGTCAGCTGGAGGTTCGTAATGGAGAGAGTTTAAAGGTTGGGTATGTCGTGGTGTGGTATTCGATGAAGTCGACGGAGTTTGGTCAATCGCTAGGTTCTCGGCGAGAGAGATTAGATAACATGATCGAAGAGTGTTGTGATCGGCTTCGGTGAGTTCACGATTTTGAAATAACCCTCCGATGTAGTGCAGATTTTTCTGTTACCAATCTTTCAGTCGCCCCTTTTAAAACGCCCACTGACACTCCCCGGTTTTCTGTTATCATGCTTCGCGCGGGTACCCGAAGGTTTACCTCTCGATTGTGATGGTACCTATATCGCTTCGGCTGCGGTTGCCATTAATCCCGCGTGAGCAACTGTCATCAAGTGGTTTAGTCGGCGTATCGTGTACGGTGAACGAACCCTAGGCTGGCAGTTGGATAGTTTTCGGTTTTTATGCTTCTTGTCTTAAGGGAACATAGTGTCTCCGTTACTTAAAGAGAATTCCATCGTCCATACCCTCTGGATTGGTGGCCAATTAAGCTTAATGGAGCAATTGACGATCAAGCTTCTGCAATCTCACGGTCATCAGGTGCATCTTTGGTCCTACGATAAACCCAAGGGGGTACCAGGCGGGACTTTCGTAAGGAATGCAGCAGAGATATTGCCTGCTTCAAGCATCTTTCGATATAAGGGCAAGCCACTCCGTTTAATTCCGAATGGTGGGATTGGATCATTGTCACACTGGTCGGATCAGTTTCAATTAAGGCTGTTGCATCAAGAAGGGGGTATCTATGTACAGCTTGATGTAGCATGTTTGAAGCCTCTTAACTTTGAAAATGAGTATGCGTTTGCTTCCCATTCACTATCGGGAAGGATTTGGCCGTTGAAAAAGCGTGGTATTGCTGCATTTGTCATGAAATGTCCTGCTGGATCTCCATTTGCAGCAAGTTGCGCGGCAGTTTTAGCGTCACGAATAAACGAACAGACAATCGGTCACCTTGATTGGGAAAGTTCCATGCGGGAGATAGGACGCCAGCATCGCAAGTATTTTCCTTTCTCTTCGCGGCAAATACTAAACTCCCGACTCTACATGGATCTTGGTTGTCTTTCAAAAGGACCATTTTTTGAAGCGATGGAAATACCGGAAGAGGTGATAATGATTCACTGGTCAAATGCCACCCATGTAGAACGCAAGAGCGATCCCGTCCCAGGTACTGTTTACCATCAATTGCTCAAGCAGGTGAACCTTGTCTGAGTTGGGTACAAAAGTGGTCCATCCGGCATGATCGTGAGTGGTGGTTCAATTGCTCGGGAAAAGAACCTCCAATGACACAAGGCCAAGATTTCTATAAAAAGACTCTAGGGCCGACATCCCTTGGACCATCTCCGAGGTTAAATTGGACATTCCAGCCGAGCGATCCAATTGAGGGGCGAGCACCCAGTTGGTACAAAGTTTTACTATCCTGAGTGCCAAAAAGCTTGTTTGTTACGACCATGCAGAGGAGTCTCTATGGCGACATCTGGACGAGTGTCAATTCAAGACAATCTTCATAGGTCTTGTCCCTAGAGTGGATTGTCCAGAGCATGGGATCAAGTCCGTGACTGTACCATGGGCTTTTCCGGATAGTCGATTCGCGATCATGTTTGAGATGTTTGCTATCGAGGTTCTACTGATGACACAAGTTGTCAAAGGTGCCCAGATAATTCGGCGACAGGTGAAGGATTCGACTTGGCGTATCATCGAACGTGCCGTTGCTCGCGGGAGATATCGAATGGAACCATCCGGGCGTCCAAGGATCGGCATCGACGAAAAGGTGTTTCCCAAGGGAAGAACGTATGTGTCCATCTTGTACAACCTAGACAACAGTACCGTTCCGTTGAAGCGATCCAGGATGGACACGACACAGATGCAGGAAAATCCTTCTTTTCTCAGCTAAGTCAGTAGCACTTTCAGTCAGTAGGCGATCGCCGTGGACATGAGCACAGTCATTGTCTGGGTTGCCAATGAGATGATTCCATTTGCAAACTAATGTTTGCTACAGGGCTAGCTTGGTTCTACAAAAAGCTTTTACACGATCTCTGGGCCAGGAGACGGAGGGGAAGGCAAAGAACTACTTTCAAGATTGGTCTCGGCGGGGTGTTCGTACCATGATGGTGCCGATGAAAAAACCAGTGCTGAGTTTGGAGGAGTGAATCGATAACGGAGTAACCTACTGTACGCCTGGGGTCACCAATGCGGTGGCTGAAGGGTTCAGTATTAAGATCATGTCGATGAAACGACGAGCGGGAGGCTATCGCGACATCGAATACTTCAAAACCACTATGTTGTTTTACTGCGGTGGATTAGATCTCGACCCGCGATAATGCCGGATGGACCCGAAACATTCATACTCATCCGTTCAAGGAATGTTAGAGCCTCTTATCACAAATTCTGCGGGAGAGCCAGAAATTGAATTCTCCGATGGAGTTTATGGAAAGGTGGCCTTCCAAAGCATCTCGACGAGCAGGATCAAGTTAAGCTGCAATCAGTCTTGCGACCAGTTGACGCGACAGGTTTCCAAGTGTTACCGAAACGATGGATTATCGAATGCATATTTGCGTGGATCAATCGATGCTGATCCGATCCTTGGGATCAGTGATGGTTCCTTTCGAGTTTTTCCGTGAGCAACGGCAAGTTCGATGATATGTCACGCTGCATCCGAATGGAGTCGCAGAATTGTTATGGTTTTTGGAAGGATTTGATTCATCATTGGGAATTCGAGAGCAATCCTCCCAGACAAAAATGTGCATGGACTAAGCGTTAAAGTTCTTGGCATGTATGTTCCGAGGGCCCGATAGCCAACACTGTGGCAAATACTAGCAATCCGGTCTCGCGCCGGTGCGGTTCGGGGTCTGTCCCCAAACTCAGCCAAATCGTAATGCTAGCAATTCGATTAGGATCTCACGTGGAGCAGTCCACGAAACGGGTAGATAGGAACACTAACCGGTATTGATAGCTATTTAATACACTCATCAGCGGGAGTTGGTGCGGTTCGGGGTCTGTCCCCAAACTCAGCCAAATCGTAATGCTGGCAATTCGATCAGGATCTCCTGAGGAACAGTCCCCGACACGGGTGGATAGGAACAGTAACCGGTATTGATAGCTATTTAATAAACTCATCAGTGAGAGCTAGATTGCCTGAAAAAGTGTGCGGCACCTTTTATTGATTTGGTTGGTTTAGCGATTAATGAAAAGTTTTTAGCCCAAATTGTTGACATGGAATTTGAATTATGGCACATTGGTTTTGGCAGAATGACTCGGCTTAAATCGCTTTGTTTCTCGCACACACAACGTTCACGGCACACACAACCGTTGCAGAGCG
>Ga0315899_10001484_pt1 | contig 26686 bp, 16 predicted proteins | sample LakEriMetagenome_2_FD_203518 | JGI IMG/M metagenome (GOLD analysis project Ga0315899, IMG submission 203518) | Freshwater fungal communities from buoy surface, Lake Erie, Ohio, United States - Buoy 4 MA112 | ecosystem: Environmental > Aquatic > Freshwater > Lake | place: USA: Lake Erie, Ohio... | reverse complement strand
GTGGAAAGCCTAGCCCAGACGTGAGATGCAAGGACCCAAAGAAAGTGGCAAAAAGGCTATTTCTCTCTACAGATGGAAGACATGAGTTCAAAGATAGCTTTCTTTCGGCTTTCGATCGGAGAAAACGAGTCGGCAACGGCGGCGGCACGAGCGGCTTGGTCCTCTGCCGGCTCCGGAGACTCCATTTGCGCTGCCTCTTTGAGTGCAATGGAAATGTGAGAGGAGATCTTTGTGAACGTCTTGGCTCGAAACTCGACGTTCTTCTCGAGTGTCACGCCCCGGCTGGACAGATCGTTGACGTCCATGAAGCGCGTCGCGAAGAAATCGTTCCGCTGGCAAGAGTAAATGCCTCGGTAGTCGCAGCCGTTGCGAAGGCACTTGAACACCACGTACAGAAAGACGTGTGTCTGAGGGACGTTGGCAAGCTCCTTGGCAAACAGCTTTGTTCGAACCATTGCCATCCACAGCTCGGCGCATCGGTCAACGGCATATTCCACGTCTGCTTTGCTCGGCTTGCAGTCGATATTGCTCTTCTTCTGTCTGAAGTGGTCGGCGGACAGGCCGACCAGTTTCTCGACAAAGATCCCGGCGTCGGCCCGTACGTTGGCCAGCTCTTTGAGATACCCCACGGTCGCTCGGCGCTGCACTCTTCGTGTGTTGAGTGCGTACGGCCCGTATACTTTGTCTTGCTGAGAAGGAGCGACGGGCCTGGTGACATAGCGGAGTAGCTTTTGGGTGGCCGTCTCAGAAGATCCCTGGCCACTGACTGGACGAGAGCGCCGAAAGAACCTCCTGCGCTGCAGCTTACGGTCGTGCTTGTCGCGCAGCTGCTTGATCATCTGATACACCCGTCCACTCAGCACGGCGGAGGATGACTTGCCGTGGCCACCCCGGCTCAGAAGCGAAGAAATTCTTCCCCCCGTGGACTTGAGTGTTTGCAATTCAGCCTGGTCTTTGGACACGGCGTCGAGTTCCGACCTTATTTGCTGCAACTCACCCGAGGCGGCGGCGGGTTTGGAGACGAGGGTTTTTTCGATCATATCTCGGTACTGCTCGCAAAGGAACAGATCCCTGCCAGAGTCCGGTCTCGGCGTAAAAAGCCTTTCGCGGAGTTCGTGCCTCTTCTGCTCGATCTTGGCGCACACGTGTTCGTAATGAGTTTCCTCCGCGACGGCGATCTTGCTGTAGACGGCGGGGCGCTCAAAGTGCATTACTCGCTCTCCGGGAGTCTCCGGGGTGGCTGTGGTCAATACTTTATCCACGTCCAACACGCGTCCCGTCACGCCACACGTTTGGACCCCGTTGCTCGTGTATTTATACAGGCACTGGGCACCGCAGAAATGGATGTTACCCGTGCGAACGCAGTAGATCACATCCCGGTAACTGGCCGACTCCAGCTTCGGACATCCGGGAGAGCACACGTGCTGCTTTTCCTCCTTCGTGTGCCGCAACAGCCCCCTTTGCTCGGCATCGCGGAGCAGCGCGCGAAGTGCTCCCAGAACACGCGCGGGACTGGACATGACAAACGTTCTTCTGAGGAAACACAGCGAGGAGGGGAAAACGAACGGAGTTTAGAAGTCACGATGAGACAGCGCTACTAAAGACCGAGTCGTGCAGCGGCGCTGTTTCGTCGTTTGAATCGTTCCGCGAGAGCAGCGGTTAAGGACGATGAGGAAGAAGCCGACGCGGCGGGGATGGGGATGGCGGCGGCCGGCGGTCGAGCTGGTTGCGGAGCCGGTCTGGGGGGGACCGGGAGCGGCGCCGGCCGCTGCGGTGGGGTGGGAAGCGGCGACGAGGGAGTGAGCGCCTCCGCGACTTTGACTCCGAGAGTGGGTGGGTCTTTTTGCAGCCACTCGTCGTACTTCTTAATTGCATCGGCCAACGGCGAGTTCACTTTGTACTCGCGGTATTTGGACACTTTCTTGTTTCTTGTCTTTATCTCCTCATCCCGCTTCTCCTTGTCTTTCTCGAAATAGGGCTTCATAAAGTCCCGGGCGTTCAAGAAGCCCATTTTCTCGAGAATTTTGCCGCGCAATGGATGCCCGATTGCGCCCCATGCAAGTGCCATGTACCACCCTGGCAATATGCCGGTACGTTTATCGGCGGGGGCCTGGTATTTGGCATGAAGTCCCATGAGTTTACAGAGGTGTTCTATCTCCCATGGACGGATGGGTAGGAATAATTTCTCCGGACACGCGGCACCGTGCTTAGCCGTTGAAAGGCACTGGATGGCTTTCCACAAGCATGTTTCGGGGTGGTGATGCGGCTCGGACAAGTTCTTAATCGTGTACGCAGTGAGAGCCGTGCGAGATACCCCCCACGGCCGCGCCTGCATGGCCCGGAAAGCCTGGGTGTGATTTTTGTGCTCTTTGATCGCAGCTTGGATGGATTTCCAGTCTAAATCGAGATCTTTGTCCTCCGGTAGCAGGACTTTGGCATGTTTGAGGAATTTCTCGATTCTGCTCTTCTCAGAAAGTACGTCGCGTTTGACATCACCGAGTGCTTGTTTGGAGTCGATTTTGTGAAACTCGCAAGTCTTCTCGTCGACCTCGTTGTCGCTGAGCGGAACTTCGGGGTTTTTGCGATCGCTCTTCGGAGTGACAATCAAAATCTCGCTCTTGAATTCGAATAGCCGACGGCAAATTTCGGCCTCCTGGGCGACATCGACAGTTGCCTGTGTCTTCTTTCTTCGGTCGAACGCGAATTTAGCCTCCGCTTTTAAGCGTCCTTCTCCAAACACCAACGGCACACCGGCCGTGTCGGCCGCCATACCGTAAATCCACTTGCTCGATGCCTCGTACTGGAGACACGTCAAGTACGCCTCCGTCTTTGTCGGCTTATATCCGGAGATATCCTTGAGAGCAAACTTGGCGACTTTGTTGGTGCGCTCAAATACGCGCGCGATAAGCGAATCCAAATTGGGTTCTTGTGACGCACCGAAACCGGTAAACACGGTCACGATTTCTTTTACTCCCCATCCCATCTTAGCGGTCATTGTGTGAATTGTCCAGAGAGTACTGAATGGGCGGTGTATGTCATTATCGAAGGTTTTTCGCCAGCCCTTATCTCCCTTCGCCCTCTCGAAGAACTCCAGATCTTGCTCTTCTCTGTATTCACTGTCCATGACCAGCCGCACGTCTATCTCGAGTTTGGTGGTATCCCCGCGCTCCATTTTGGAGGCCTCCTTTTTGGACGGAATCAGCTCCATGAGGGCGTGTTTGTCTGCGTAAAACCTGATACCGGAGAGCGGGTCGTCTTCGCGTCCTGGTTCACGGACAGCATCCACGTTGGACTCCTCGCCGACAAACAGCGGGCCCTTCAATTCCAACGGCAGACGCGCCAGTGATATGAGCTTATTGATGACACGAGGAGGTGGCGAAGCACCGTTGAACGACCGCATAAACGCCGCCGGAAACAGAAACCGAGCCAACTCTCTCGTCTGTCTCCATGTCGCGCACTGGCTGCGGAGCGGCCAGAGTTTTCTGACTTTCGTCTGGAACGAGTACTTTTTGGATATGTCACCGAGGTCGTCGTAGAGCCTCAGGCAGACGGATTTGTAGTTCTCTTCGCTCATGATGCAAAACAGAGCTGCGAATTGAAGCTCCCAGTACACGTACTCGAGTTCCACGAGAAACCGCTGAGCGATTTCCGTTCCCCGGCAGTGCCGAGTGGCCAGGAATGACCCGAACGCGGCAATCGTGCATCGAGCCACGTCTCGCAGGTCCCGCCACATCCACGTCAGGCAAGAGTAAATGTCCTTCCGAAGGGTGCCGGTGGGGTCCTCCAATCCAGCGCCCTGAGCGCGACGGAAGAGGAGGTGCATTTTCCGGGAAAACACGTCGCTTGGCGAGTCCGCGCTTATCGGGAGAGGCCGCGAGAACACCTCTTCGCTGTTCTCCAGATCGAGATCGGCAATCCAGGTCAAGGAGCTAGTTTCTTGCTCCTTTGCTTCTTCCACGCTCGTTTTGAGGAAGTCTCGAATGCCGTCATTGAGGAGTCCGGGCTTGGCGTCGGAGGAGGAGGGGGAGGAGGAGGAGGAGGAGGAGGAGGAGGAGGAGGAGGAGGAGGAGGAGGAGGTGTCTGCTTTGACTTCTGGCTTTCGCTTTCGTGTTGGCATCCCTCGTACATCTTCGGAGACGCCAGTCGCTGACGGCAGAGTGGACGGAGAAGGAAGACTGTGCTTTTGATCGAGAAAACTCATACGGTCTGCGCAAGAAAAACACAGGGTGTCAGAGAGCCCTTACAAGTAATCTGAACTATCAGCGTGTGTTTTTTATTTAAAGAGTATATTTTAATACGAGGGTATAGTCCCTGCTAGTTGGCAGGTCCTGCGGTGGCAGGGTGGTGACGCAGCGGCACTCGAGGAGTTAGAGTCCCGCGGCCGCCTATATTTGACAGGGACTATACCCATGTCCCAGATAAGGCCCCCGGACGATTTCTATAGCGAGATCATGAAGGAACTTGAAGATGGTATCGTGGATACTCAAGCCTTCGTGCCGAGAGCAAGCACCGCGCCCTCCACACGCGGTTTCGTGCGCCGAGCACCTGTTCCCAGGTCTCCCGTCCCACGCTCGGCCAGGGGCGGATCGAGATACGCGCCTTTGCCTATGGTCTCTTTCACATCTTCCGCTTCGACAGAGTCGGCTTCTTCTTCTTCTTCTTCTTCGGTGGATGCCAAGCACAGCGCGAGAAAACCTGCCAGACGCCTGGAACTCTCGTTCGCCCAGTCGGTGCCGCCTCCGACCGCGAGTTCTACAGTTCCAGTTGCAGCGGCGTCTAGTTCCTCTTCCTCCTCCTCTTCGTCCGCTGGCGCGCCGCGGCCCCGGGTTCCAGATCCGGCTCTGGTCCCGGTCCCGTCCGCAGTGGCGCTGCCAGCCGCGGTGTCTTCTAATTCCGCGGCGGCCTCGTCGAGCCGGTCTGTGCCGGAGGAAAAGGGATTCATCGAGCTTCTTGACAAAAGGGGGTTCGTGGAGGGTGATTTACCGGCTGCTCCGGTCCGCATCGTCGTGGGTATGACATGGGAACAGGTATTCGGAGTTTACGCTCCCGGCGTCTCGCCTCCCGCGTCAGCTCCGAGGCCCGCCTCGGCGCCTGCTCCCGTTCCCGCCGCATCAGCAGCTCCACTGCCGAGACTCTCCGACGTCGAAATCCTAGAAGAATATGACGATAATCTTATGACAGACGATACTGAGTAGTACATCGTTTGCTTACCATTCCCCTTTCTCTTGGTGTATTGCGGCCTTTCGCAGATGTCTTCTTTGACCCCACAGTCCCTCGGGCAGTCTCTTGACAGTTTGAGCGCGGCTTTGCTTCCGTTTATGAGACCCGCGCCACCGCCCGTCACCGCCGCGGTCGGCGTGTCGTTAAGCCCGCCACATGTGACACAGGGAGGTTATCTCACCACGCACGTCCAGTCAGCTGCGACCGAGACCACTCGCCCCAGTCGATGGTCTAAGGCGCCCGAGAAAAGCTCCAGCGCCGAGACTCTGGAGTCTCGAGTGGCGGAGTTGGAGTCCAAACTCGCCGCCGCCAAGGAGCGGATCGAGACTCTCATGCGAAACCTTCTGGTCGCGCACCGACAGACGGACAAAATAAGCGGATACATCGCGCGGCCACCCGAGCGCCCTCTTTTTTGTCCGGACCTGCTCAAGTTTCAAATGCAGAACCCAAAGTGCCGAGTGGTGGTACACGTCTCGTCCATGGTCCCGGATCACTGCCCGGAGTACGTGCTGGGACTCTGTCGGGTCGCAGCAAACGTGGCGCTGACCGATTTCGAAATCCACGCAATACAGAGACAGGTGGAGGCAAACGCCTCGTGGAACTCATTCGTGTCGGGACACGAAAAGCTCGCCGACGAAGCCAAGGCGATCGACTCGATTTCAGACTGGGAGTTCACGGCGACGAGACTCGCCTCAGACTCGGAATCCCTGTCAGACAAAGAGGCCGTTGCTCAGGTCCGAAGAGCCTTTCGAGTCCCGCACACCGCGCGTCTGACTCTCATGGAGTCCTCGGAGCCCGTCTACTCAAAGACTCCCTCTTCGTGGCCCTATATTCTTCCCAATGTCACCGAGGCGTACAAGGACGCCGTTCTGGTGCTTCTCCACAACCCAATCTCGGATCCCAGCTGTCAAGCCGCTTCCGAATTTACGAAGATGGTCGTCGCGGGAAATCTGCTGGCCAATACTCAGCAGTATATCTGCCGCAAAAACAGAAAAGCAGGAAGAGTAGAGGCGTCTCTCTTCCGATACAACAGGACCTCTTAGATCGCCCTCGTCCTCCTCCTCTTGCTCCTGTTTTGTCTCTTCTCGAGTAAAAAGCAAATGTATTAACATCGTCTTGGCGAGCGCAGCCGTACGACAAACCGAGTGCTCACGGACAAGTACGCCATGGCCGCCTCCGTAGCCAGTCACTTCCAGTATGCCGAGGGCAGTCAGCTCTACCGGCCCCCGCTGACATCGCAGTTGTACACGCCTATTCCGGTAAACGTGGATCTGCCCGACCTGCTCGAGGGCGACAACACCGCCATCGGCACCGCCGTTCGCGCGAAAGTCGAGGAGGCTCGCATCGAGGCTTCCAAGCACGCGCGCCCCAACGACGACGGCTCTGACTCGGACGATGGGTCGGACGAGGACGGCCGTCGTGTGCGATCTCGCACTACAAAAGCCGCCCAAGACGGGTACGGCCCCGCCGGTGCCATGCGCCAGGGCAATTACCTGTCCAGCCTCAACCCGAGTGCGAAGGATATCGGAGTGCGCCCGTTCTTCGGCGAGCCGAACCGCGATGTGTACTCTGACCCGCAGAGTACGTTTGGTTACGAGAACAGAGACCTCCCGATGGCCTACACCGGTGAGAGTCTGAACAGCAAGCTCTGGATTCTGAATGAGATTTTCGAGGAGGACCTATGGCCTGTGAAAGTGGTCGCCCCGTGGCAGAAGCACGACTCTACCGCCCCGATTGTGCTCGACCGTTTCATCTTCGATTCGGCGCAGCTCACTCGCACCCCCTACCGCGCTCCGTCGCGTCTGATCACGACGCGTCAGGACAGCAAGCGCGCCGGCATCGTGCGCTACGGTGTCATGCACGAGCTGTCGTATGAGTTCTACAAAACGGAGCAGGGACGCATGATCTGGGCAGGCAACCAGGAGCAGATCAAGTTCGCCATCCTCGAGATGGCGTGTCTGGCAGTGATCGTGGAGCTCATGGGCTGCTGGCGCCCACACGAGAATCTCACCTCGGCCTCTGGCATGCCCCACACCATGGCCAACTTCCGCGCGGTGCTCATCGACGAGTTGGACGCCTGGGATCGCATCCACTGCTACCAGGACGGCCTCTTCACGCTCGCGCATGCCTTGAAGAAGCGCATCAATCGCCGCGTGCGCGTGCCCGAGAGCAACCTGGTGCTGATTCTGCCCGAGGGTGCCAGCAAGTACGCCAAGGGCAGCGCCAACCCCCCTAACATCGCGGCCTCCTCTTCCTCTTCCTCGACTTCCGCTCCCCGTGCGTCCCTCGACCCCTCCACCTCTCGCATCCAGGTCAACGGCGTGGGACGCACCTACGAGTCGCGCAAGTTCCGCGTGGGAGCCGGCTCCGAAGACGACTGGTACGACCCCATGTTCCGCGAGCGACAGTACGGCATTCACTACCAGGTGGCCGGCGAGACGGAGGACTGCAAAAACGCCGGCTCGATCGCCAACTTCCGTACCAACCACTTGGACTTCAAGGTCTATCGCTGCGAGACCGACGACTGGGCGTGGCACTCGTTCCGAGATGTGTTCAAGTTTAACCAGCTTTACGACACTACGGGAGATATCACAGTACTCGGCCGCTGTATTCTGAGTGATTCCAAAGTTTGGATCTCTCGTTCCACGGACAGCGACGACGAGGTCAAACAAAAGAGTCAGGCCAAGCACAACTTGTACCGCCAAGGTCGTTCCCTTGCCACTCCAACACTTCAAATACTTCTCGGCCCCGAGAAGTTCAACCTCATGAAAGAAGCGTTCAAGAAGCGCTCAGACCAGACCCTTCACTCCAACTTCCGACGAGAATGCGAGGCCAAGTTCCGCAATGTTCTAGCAAACTACAATCCCGCTGAATGCCCGGGTCTCGTCGAGTGGGACGATACGAAAACCCAATACTTTCTCGAGCACGTCAACATCGAACGCAAGGATTTCTGGGAGCTGTGTATGGATTACAACATCCCTACGTTCATCTCGCACCGCGTGTACGTGCCCTGGATCCGCTGGATGTCCGGTTCCGCCATCATGTGTGCGGGTGGCGGCGAGTCTGCGCGAACGTATGTGGGCAACGCTTCCTACCGCCGAGCGTTCGACGCCGCTCTCGGCAACTACCGGGCGGCATTCAATCTTGGCATGCGCGCGCTCGTCACGGACGACCGTAAAGTGGAAATTGACCACACCGCCTACATCGGCGAGTACGTCGGGGGCGACAACGGCAAGTTCTGGTACACGCCGGATCACAAGGAGCATCTCAAGAAGCACCGAATCAACGTCAACGAAGCCTCCATGTTTGCATTTGCCATCCCCCCTCTCTCGGAAAAGGAGAGTGCGCCATACCAGGACATCACGGGCGAGTTCAACCGCCGGTTGGTCGACGACAACGGCCGCCCCCACTGCGACAGTGCGTTTTTCTACTCGCAGTGGTGGGGCATTTCGGCCAACCACGTCGCCATCGCACAGATGCCTGTGATCCAAAAGGCCATCAACAGTGCCGGTCTCTCGACCATCACCTGCCAGGGCTTGCAGTACACCTGGGACTGCAACAAGCGAGACTACGTGCGCGTGATCCGCAATCAGGGCCCGTGGGGCCAATTCCTGGACGCTGGTTTCCAGAAGCTGCGTCGCCAGCAGGCCGCTGCCCTCCCCGTGTGCAGAGCGCTCTCCAACCCAAACATCGTAGTTGTGTAATCTATCTCATCCGTCGAAATACCCCTCTTCTCTCTCTCTCTTCTATTCTATTGTATTCTCTCCGCTGTCCTAGCGCGTGTTCTCTTTGTGTTGACTATTAAATTTGCACAAAAGGATGAAGTTTATTGTTGTACTCGAGAAACAGAGAGAGAGGGGTGGAAGGCGGCGACCGACTAGACGGCTTTTTCCTTGGGCGCCTCGTCTGCACCGCCCTTCGCGGCAAATTTGACGGTGTCCACCAGCTCGGCGAACAGCTTCTTACCGAAGGCGATCTCCTCCTCGGTGCTCGGCCGTTTTGCAAGCCGGATCCGACGCGCCTCCAGCGGTCCGTGGTTGATCAGCATTCCGAACATTGTGATGATGCCCCCCACCAGCAAACAGCATACGGGTGGACTCTGGTTCCACAGAGCGGACAAAAAGTCTCCTCCCATGTCCGAGACAAAGTGCTTAACGACCTCGTTGGCGTACATGAGATACAGCCCTTTGCGCACCGTGCTGTCGTGACGTGCACAGGTCTCTCGGAACGCCTCCCGCCTTTCCGGGGAGAATTCCTTACACGACTCGGCGCCCAGCTTGGCCTGTGCGTACTCCATGTTCACCTTGCCGATGTTGTCGAGAAATCCGTCGTGGAACAGGTGCCACAGGTATAGCGCGGCAAGCAATAGAGCGCCGACATACGTGACCAAGGTGAGAATTCGAGCGCGACACTCGACGCGTTCCGCCTGTTTGGTTTTTCTTTCCCAAAAATCGTTTTTATTCATCGCAATCGACCGTGTGGTTTGCGCTCATAGAAACAGCAAACCGAGGGGCGTATATATCTCGAACCTCTCCGAGAACATCCTGAGAACTTACCGCGTATTAATCATGTCCTGCCGCTCGCGGTGCTGTTGTTCGTCTCGTACTCCGAAAGAAGCGATCCGGGTTGGATTCCTCCTAGTCGCCAGCGCGATTGCCATAACCGCGCTGGCCATTGTCCAAGAGCTAGTGTCGACGCTCGACAGAATGTGGCAGCGCGTCTTAGTCTTGTCGTGCATGCTGGCGGCCTTCGTGTCGCTCCTATTGTGGATCGAAGCGAAGCGAGCTACGATCAGGAAGCCAGATGCTGCCACAAAGAGCCCTTCGGAATACGATGCCCTGCCATCCTCTGCGCCGGTCTCGGTGGTGTTGTCGCCTACTCCTCCGGTGCCCCCCGTTGGGCAAGTCAGACCACAAGCGGCGGCTGCGGCAGTGGCCGACAAGAAGCCGACCGGCGCCGTGGAAATGTCTGTAACTTCCACTGTACGAGGGGCTGACTGGAGCGGATCCGATAACGAAGACGGCGGCTACGGCGTCCCAGGGAGACAGGTGGAATACGAGGACGCAGACGACTAACAGACGCCAGGCTGCTTCTCTTTGACTGATGTGTGATCGACAAAAATAAACCGATTTTGTTATAAATCACGAGCTCTTTTGCGAGAAGCACTTGTGAAAGCAGTCGGTTTACTGTAGCCCAACAAATGTCAGCGCCGTTCATCCAAAACATGTCGGTGCCGCTGGAGAAGGACCCCGAGACGAATCTCAGAGGCTCGGTGGAGTTCAAACGTCCATCTGGTCAGACTTTTCTCGAGGCGGCCGTCCCGAAGACCGTCGTCCTCGGCGGGAAGGTGCTAACTATTCAATCCGCCGAACTGTATGTCAGAGTCGCTGATTCGAAGCAGACGAAGAAGCCAGTTCCCGAGTCGGATTTCGGCAATCCGAAATGGCTTAACGCCGCTATTCCGCCTTGGTGGATCGTGGATTTCAAGGGCCACTACAACTGTGAGCGCTTTGCTGACGTTACGGAGAAAACGACCGGAATGATGCGACAGATGCTCAATCAAAAAGGATTCGGAACAAACGCTCACTTCATGAATCTCGTGAATTCAATGTCGTTCATCGTGGGACGCGGTGCGTTCGACGACGATGAGGAAAAGAAGCAACACTCCGTGTTGCTGATGGCGGTGGAGATGCGCAACTATAAGTTGCAATCCGCGCTCTTTACTCGCTCGGCGGCAATCCTTCCGCTGATCTTCGAAAACGACTCCGGCTGTGTAGTCCAGGCGCTTTGCTCTTTGAATCGCGTGGAGAAGAACAAACTCGCAGACCTTTGGGTGCAAAACCCGAAACCGAAAAAGGCGAGCAAGTCGCTGAAGGCGTCTTCTTCCTCTTCGTCTTCGTCTTTGTCGGCAAAGTCCGACGCTTCAGAGAAGAAAAAGGGCGGGTCGTCCGCAAAAGTCGCCGAACCGAAGAGCATTGCGCGGACCAACGTGGACAAGCTCGACTTGGACATCACTCGGTTTCGTTATGCTGTGGCTGCCCTCGGCAAAGAGTTCGCTGCGTTGGTTCGCAAGTCGCAGAAGCACTCGATCACCCTGGAACAAGTGAAAAATCTGGCCACAGCGAATGATATGGATGCCCTGTTGGCGGTGTATCTTTACGACACGGCTGCTCGAATGGACGAGAATGTCGCAGAGCCGAAAGCCGGGAAAGAGAAGTCTTCTTCGGCCTCCTCGAGTTCTGCGGCCCGGTCTAGTGCCGAATCGGCGCCCGCGCCCGCGCCCGCGCCCGCGCCCGCGCCCGCCCCGGCCCCGGCCGCGGCCGCTCCCCCGAAGGGTGCGCCCGATCCGGTCTGGGGAGCAGAACCTCGCTCGAAGGACGATACTGACACCGATGAAGATGAGACTTGTCCTCGCGAGGAACAGGTTACCCGCCTGAAAAAATTGATGAAAGGCAAATCCGCAAATGATAAATGCGAGGTTTTGCTGGAGATTATGGGCGCGAAGTTGGATATCAGACAAAGTTTCAACGCAAACTGCGCCAACCTGGCAAAAGACAAATCTGTCTCAGCGCAGGACCTCAAAGCTTCGATCGACGAGGCCATGAAAAACCGGGAGATTTCTTCCCCGGCCGTGGCCGCGCCGGCTGCATCGGGACGGAAACTGGCCGCAGCAGTAGACCAGCCCGCAGTTGATAATCGACCGGCCTCTTCTGAGGCAGAGACTGAGCCCGAGGACGCCGAACCTGAGTTTGGCGATGAAACGTCTGCAGGAGCCCGGGCGGAAGCCGAGGCGGAAGCCAAGGCCAAAGCCGAGGCGGAAGCCAAGGCGGAAGCCAAGGCCAAAGCCGAGGCCGAAGCCGAGGCGGAAGCCAAGGCGGAAGCCAAGGCCAAAGCCGAGGCGGAAGCCAAGGCCAAAGCCGAGGCGGAAGCCAAGGCCAAAGCCGAGGCGGAAGCCAAGTCCAAAGCCGAGGCGGAAGCCAAGGCTAAAGCCGAGGCGGAAGAGAAAGCTGCCGCCGAAGCTCGGGCGAAAGCCGAGGCTGAAATCAAGGCCAAAGCCGAGGCGGAAGAGAAAGCTGCCGCCGAGGCGGCTAAAGCCGAGGCCGAAGCTGCCGCCGAGGCGGCTAAAGCCGAGGCCGAAGCCGCCTCTGAGGACGGAGACACCAAGACGACTGACCCGGACTCGGTACCTGCTTCCCAATCGGAAGGCGCCGACGCCAAAGGCAAAAAGAAACGCAAAGCCGAAGGCGGCGATGAAAAACAGGCCTCACCGAAGCGCCCGCGCACCCGTAAAGGCAAAGTGGCCGCAACCGTGCCCGCTTCCGAGACCGTCCGCAAGCTTCGTCCCCGCCATACGCCGGACCCGTAGAGTGTTTCTGTATTTCCGCGTCTAGTTTTGCCATGTTCTCTGTTGTCCTGATCAAAAACTCCTGATTCTGCGCACACTGTGCGGTTATATCGTGAGGGTATAGTCTTCGCGAAAAAACAGAGTCTCAGCCAGGACTCAGTCCCGGCAGGGCGCAACATTTTTTGAACGAGCCGTATTTTTGTGTCAGATGAGTCGCCGAGTCTCTCCGATGATGGGAGTATTAACTCCGCAACGACGCTTCCCGGTGGGTACGCGAGTTGCCGGACTCACGACTCCCGATGGAAAGGAAGCGACCGCGGAGTTCCGTGAAAGTGGACTCGGCAGCGTTTTGGCGGCGCGATTTGTGCCCCCGACCGAGATGGACTCGTCAAAGTCTCTGGTGGTGGACGCGTTGTCTAATTGTACCGGATCCGTCAGCGGTTACACTCCGGTGGTTCCACGAGACTCGGTGGTCGAAAATGCGAGGAGCTTCCATCCGGTGTACGCGGGTCTCGAACGACTGGTCTTCACCGCTCTGATGGCGTGGGACCCTTCCGTGAAGCAGCCAGTGGACTTCGGTGGACAGGCCGTGGACATTTTAACCTTCCATCTCTGTCTCCTCTTCTTTTATCTGGACCGCCGAGTTTGTCGCGCGGTGTCCGGCCGCGACATAGCCCTTAACCCGACGGCGGCCGGAGCCACGCGTCCCGATCACGTGGTGGCGTACTATGGACTGCACGAAGGCCTGAAGGGCTGCTTCCAGACCGCGAGTTTCAGAGAGTTCTCGTCTCATTTTGAAAAGTACAAAGAGAAGCCGTACGAGGAGATGGCCAGGGAAGCCGTAGACTCGGTCTGCCGCCTCCCTCTGGACGAGAAGGACTGCTCGGGTCCACACAAGCGACTCGGAGACTTTCTCGCCCGCTACCTGTGTATGGCGGTTTACAGACTCGAGACTCGTCTTCCTGGTGTGACGGGGAACGGAAAGGTGACGGGACGGGTATCGTGGGAAGAGACGGTCGAGCGAGTCAAAGTGGTGCTAGAGAATCTTCACGACTCTCGCTCGCTTTTTGAGCGGCGTCTTATGACTGCGCACCCGTGGACCGAGTCGACCCTGCAGCTCACTCGAAAGGCGTTCCGCGCCAAAACCAAACGATCGCTCGAACTCGAAGAGACTTCGAGAAAGTTTATGGGCCAGCCCGGGCCGTCGCCCTCGATCCGCGGGCCGCAGCGCGTTAAATCTCCCGCCGATTGCCACCTGCCGTATCTGATGTCTTCCCCGTTTCTTTTGGACCAACTCGCGTTCTTCGACAAGGATCACTCGCGACTGGCGGCCACCGACTCGACGGGCATTCTGCCGTGGTACGTCTGCGCGATCAAGCACGCCAAGAAGTCGACGGTGGTGTTGCTGAGCGGGAGCGAGTGGAGCTCGATGGACAAAGCCGAGAAGAAGCCGTATCGGCAGATTCACCCCTCGCCTGTCTCCGGCGACCTCGGCCGCGCGCTTCCCATCGAGACGGTGTTGGAAGCGTACGCTCTTTACCGCGAATGTCGGGACGCGGTCAAAGAAGACAGCGCAAAAGCGAGCAAGCGGCGAAAGAAAGAAACCGACTCCGTCCAAAAGAAGACCCGCAAAAAGAAGGCCGTGAAGGAGGATGAGCAGGAGGAGGAGGAGGAGGAGGAGGAGGAGCGGGGCAAGAAAGCAGTCCAATCTAAGAGGGACGAAAAGGAAGAGCCGTTTTCTTCACAGATCAGTCTCGGGCTTAGCCAGGCCCAGGATATGGAGGAGGCTATCGCGCTCTCACAGCCCGTCAAAGCTGGTTCCGCTGGAGCTCTCGGCAAGAAGGAGCAGCTGGAAATCAAGTTTCCTCGGAGTGGGAGCGACCGCACGGCCAATCTTCGGCTGGAACTGCTCTCGCGGATTGACAAGTACCGCGCTTGGAGTCTCGATCACCTGACCGGAACGAACGCACGCACCGCCGTGTACGTGGTGGCCGCCGTCGTCGCTCTGTTCTGTCAGCCAAAGTCCAACGAGCAGCTCAAGAGTTTCAGGAAGGCGCTGACCGCTGCTCTTCGCGAGTATGCCGTCATTCTCTTATGCTCTTCGGCCACTCGTTCTCTGTCGGACCATTCGAGCGTTTCATCGGACGCGTCGTCTGATTCGAAAAAGCGCAAGTCTGCCCATGACTCCGAGCAGCCGAATCAGATGCATGGACCGCAAGTCCGAAAGCGGCTTCAGATAGCCCTACAGGAGTACGGACTCGAGAACCACGCTTGCTTCGTGGAGCCGCTGTTGCACAGCGTGTGCGCAATCAACTGTCCGGTGGTCGTCACACAGAATTCTGCGAAGCGTCTGTCGCTGTACTACAGCGACGTGGAATTTGACGGCCGCTTCTCTCCGGCGCTTGATTTCTCGAGCGTCCGCGAATTGCCAGTCGTGTTGCCGCAGCCGTCCCCCGCGGTCTCGGCGCTGGTGCTGCCCTTTCCCGACAGATGCCTTCCCAGAAGCACGTTTTTGAACGTGATCGAAAAGCCCGGATCGGGTCTACTGGATCCCGAGGCTGTGGCTTCTTCTTCTTCTTCTTCTTCCTCCGCCTCCTCCGCCTCTTCCTCATCGGCTCCGGTTCCTTTGTCGAAGAAAACCCATCGGTTCGGGTTTAACAGCACCAACCTGTGGGGCTACCAGCTCGCGGCAAACAACAACGCGCAGCTTCGTCTTTTACCGGTGTCTAAAGCCGAGTACGAGACATGGGCGGACGACTATCAGCTCCAAGAGTACAAACTGCTGGACTGGGTCGGAAGGCGGTCCGGGTGCCGCGTTCTGGTCAGCACTCGCAAATCCACTTTGCCGCCGACGGACTTTGAACTGGACCTCGTGGACCGCCAGATGGACGAGCCGTTTGTCTCCCACGAGGAGCTGTTCACGTCCTTCTTGCTGATCCTGGCCATGACGGGCAACGTCGACCAGGCCCACTGGAATCTGCAGTGGCGCATGCGCGACCCAGTCAAACGCGTGTCGTCCTCTGCCCGGTACCGAGACCTGTTCCACAAGAAGCAGGAGAAGTTCTTTCTTCTCCACCGCAACCGAGTCCCCCAAAGCCTGGACTCCTTCATCCAACACGCGTCGGAGAGCAAGGAGCCTATCACGTACGAGCAAATTCAAGCGGCGATCAAGGACGTCGACCCCGACCAGCACTCCAAGATCGACCCCGAGTTGCTGTTCTCGGTGGCAGTCAGCATCATCGCGAAAGGACGCACGCTGTTGACGTCCAGTGCCGATGCGCGGCGGGAGGCCAGTCGGCTTGTGGAAGCCGAACAGCTGAGTCATCTTCTTTCGGAACGCATCGCAGTGTACCTCTCTTCCAACGCCGTGGTCGAGTCTCTGTACTTGCACATGACCGGCAGCCAGGAGGCAAAGGGTGTGGCGCGAGACACAGAGAAAGTGCTGGGCGTTGCTAGCGGCAAGGTCAACGTGCCGCCCGTGGTTTCGATACTGATCTCCCTTCGGCGGTGCGTCGAGGAAGACCTCCGCGCCGTTCCCTCCGTCCACCATCACATCCGAGTGCTGAGGCCGGAATTCATCATTCGCGCGCGCTCCGCGGTCGCCGAACGGGGACTGAACCCCGAACACGGCGACCACAAGCAGACGGCGGAGCAGATCGTACACGGCCTAGTGCAAGGCCTGTTTTCCGCGGCAAGCGGGCCCAGTGCAAGCGACGCACAGCGCCTCGCCAAGTGCCTGTACAACTGCATCGTCGCGTCGTTCGATGACGATAAGGACTCTCCCGACTTGAAGAAGCTGCAAGCGAACACTCTTCCTCGCTCTAGACTCGACGCCTACATTGTTGCAGCAAAGCGTGCTGTCGCTTAAAGTTCCGCGCATTCTACCTTTGCGATTAACCGACTGTCTCTACTGGTAGATGTCAAAAGACACCGGGAGCTTCCCTGTATCCAAGTGGCTGGCGATGGTTCAAACGGGAGCCGGGCTACAGGAAAAGCAAAACTGCAAGAACGCGGAGAAAGCACCCGCTGCCGCCGCCGCCGCCTCCCCCACTGCCTCTTCATCGTCTCTGGTCGAATCCCTCGAGAGAATCATCTCGACCCAAACCGATGTCATCGCCAAACTCGAGAAACGGATCGCGCGTGGATACCAGTGCTCCGTGTGCACCAGCTTCTCCCAGGACGCTGAGTTTGTCTCTCTGGCGCCTTGCACGCACGTACTTTGCAAAGCATGCTCGACAAAAATCGCAGCCTGTGTCTTCTGTAGAACTAAAATAGACTCTAGAGCCCCCGTGCGTCTGCCGTAAACCCTTTTTTTGCACAACAAGCAGTTGTTTATCAGATATAGAGAGGCTCTAGAAGAGAGAAGCAACGACCGCTCGCGACTAGAGAATGCACGGGAAGAATTTCTATCCCTTGATTCGGGGAACCGAAGACGACGAGGAAGAAGAGGAAGAAGAGGCGTTGCTCTCTTTCTTCTTTTCCGCCTCGCGCTGCTCCTCGAGGAGATTTTGAGCAGAGAACGCGTAAAACGCCTCGTCGGCCTTCTTGAATGCCGGCGGAATGATGAGCGCTTTTGGGGCCACAAACACGTCAGCTCCCTCTACCGCATCGGATACGGTCGTCTCAACAAACTGCACTCCGTTTTTGATCACCGTGCACGCTTCGTAAGTAAGCGTCGCGTAGGTGGGAGAGTCGGATTTGCTCTCGATGTCATCGTGCAACGAAAACACCATCGACACCACCGAGCCCTTGCGGACAACGTCCCGGTCCTGCCAGAGGATCAGCTTGTGCTCTCCGTCGTACATCGGCTTTTTGTTCGGGCACAGGGGCTTCACCTTCGGATCCGAAGGGCGTAAGAGGTTCGTGACGATGCTTTTCACCATGAGGTCCTTCTCGTGGGTCGATGAACGCACCACCACCTCGTTCGGGTCGGTGATGTAGCGACTCTTGAAGAAGTCACTCTTTTCATCGGAAAAAGAGCCTCCTCTGCTCTGCACCACATAGTCGTGAACAAACAGACTGTCTCCGTTCTCTTCGGTGTTGGTAGCAGACTCCGGCTCTGCCTTCGACGGGAAGAACTTCTTGATCTGCGCCGAGTACCAGCCGTCAAACAGCGCCTCCTGCACTTCCTGCTCCGTCGGCTCGCGCGCCTTGGAGTCCGACGCGCCCTGCTCCTGCAGGTGCTGACGCAGCTTTGCCTTGCAGCCCTCGACGTTGATCTTGCTCTTACAGTACGTCGTGAAGCTGGCTTTCGCGCGCGGGCGGTTCTCGGCCGCAAAGCGCATGTACTTGCGGTTCAGCTTGCGCATGAACTCGCGAAACTCTTCGGCAACGGTGTCCGTCCCGACCTCCGAGCAGCGGTTGGGGTTCCACGCGCGAGTGGTCAACTGGAAGCAGAACTTGGAGCTTCCCAGGTACATCTGCTTCATTTTCTCGTCCTTGTTCACGCGGTGCGTCCACTTGTGCCAGCCACCAAACGGCCACCCCTCCGTGACGGGGCCCAACAACATGAACGGACCGCGGATGTCGGTCGGACGGTTGCACGTCGCGTCCTTGCGGGTGCTGTACATTTCCGTCTTCACCGACTCCTTCTGCTGTCCCGTCAGCTTGTCCTTCCATTTGTTGGTGCGCAGACGAAACCCGATGGCGATGTCCCCGTTCGGCAAGATGAAGTTCTTGAAGTAACGAAGGTCGCCTTTACCTTCGTACACCTTCTCGGCCGTCGCGAGGGCCAACATCTTCTTCTCTTCCGCGTCTTTGCGAGACTCCATCGCTTTCTTGTCCTCCTCCGCTTTCTGGAGTGCTTTGATCATCTCCGCGTCGTCAATTTCGCTCACCTCCTCGGAAGCGGAAGCGGCAGCGGAAGCGGACAAGGAACCGCTGCTGCTGCTGCTGCTACTCGACGACGAGGAGGCAGCTGGCTCTGAGGACTTCACGTTGGCCTCGAGAGCCAGCATTTCCTTGACCTCGGCATCAGAAGGGGGTGTTGTGTCTTTTGAGACAGATTCGGCGGCTTCGGTGGCTTCCGCGAAGGCGGGCTCCGCGTCCACTTCCTTCTCCTTGTCTTGCTCCTTCTCCTTCTCCGCTCCGGCCTCCTCCTGAGAGGGCTCGGCCTCGACTTTGCGCGGCTTCTTCGTCGCGCGCGGAGCCTCGGTCTCTTCGTCGTCTTCGGCCTTGCGGTTGTTGCGTTTGGTGCTTTTGGCGGGCATCTGGAAGTCAGAGAGACGAAAGAGCCTAATGAGCACAGGCGGGTTGTGGTTCATCCACCTCCACCTGCTTTATAACCGGTCTCTGTAGTCGTGTCTCGAGGCATGTGCGCTGTCCCATACCCGCTCGGGCTGATATTGAATTTATTGGGGTAGTATACCCGGGGGGTTTACGCGGGCCTAAAATATGAGGCATGCTACTCTTCGGAGTTTTAGCAAGCTGGTGGTTTAATCAAGAAAGAAAAAAACACGCCAGGCAAGAGGAGAGGAGCGGAACTAAAGCGTGGTGTTTGCAGCCATCGAGGGAAGGACGACGCCAAACCCCGAACTGATGTTAGCAGCAATCTGAGGCAGGTCCACCGGGAACTGCGACTTGACGCCGGTAGTCTTGGCGAGAACAAGCTGTGACACAAAAACGGTAACCAGTACCGAGACCGCGATTACCGCGATGTGAACCACGTGTTTCATGCGCACGCAAACCGGTCGGTCTTGATCCTCGTCGGGTTTGTACAACGGAGATTCAATCTCCGACGCGCCAGGAGGAGGGATGATGCCAGGGACATGGTGTTGCATGGCCGCGAGGCACACCGCTTTTGCTTCTTGTCGCGCCACAGCGATTATTCTGCGAACCTCCACGCGTTCCTTTTGCTTGATGCAAAAGCAGTCGTAGAAGGTCTTCGCCAGAAGAAATGATCCGTGCAGATAAAAGAACACCCCGGAGCCAATGCCTGCAACGTACTTGGTCGGATCAAAGCCAATCCACTGCACTTGTCGTTCACACCCACGCATCACCGAGTAAACCGATGCGTGGGTTAGCACGGAAAACGCGTACGACGTCAGACTAATGTGTTCGAACGCGACTTTCTCGCTTGCGAAAAACGCCGGCATAGCTTGGTTGAACACCGCCAAGCCGACGATAATCCAGAGCGTGACAGTCCCAATGGAGTCTACATGAAACTCCCACAGGTTGCGGACCACGTTGTAAATATTTTGGGACAACTCGAGGTTTTTTGTGACCGTGTCGTTGGTCTGTCTGGCAAACTGTTCCATTAGTTTCCGGTGCTCGGAGGCTCTGGCTTCCTCCTGTTCGCGCTTCTCCTTCTCGGCCAAGAGACGGCGTTCTTGATCCGCGATCTCTTTGCGGATGTCTTTGACGTCTTCCTTGGAAGCAAGTCTCGAGAGCAGCACCGTTTCGGTCGCCTCGAGTTTCGCTTCGATCCGGTCCAACTTCGCGTTGACTTCACTCAAAGACTTCCGCGGCTCCTCGCATTCCAGTCCCGCCGCCTTCTCGGACAGGCAGACGATGATAATCATCATGAGCATACAGCGAATCATAGTTTTCAAAGGTCGTTTAGGTACAAGAAAACACACACAACAGAGAGTAAATAACAGCAGAGTTTTGTGTTTTAGAGAATGAGCATGCGTCCTTTGCCGCTCCATTTTTGTTTTTGGGCGCGCCCGCCGCCTTTGACCGAGGCCGTAACAATCTTAGCCCGAGTGAGAGCCTCTCCGTACGCCACAAGAGCTTCATACGCCTTGCCGACCAGAACCAGGCAGTTTTGCGTTCTCTTCAGCTGTCGTACTGCGCGCACAAGCTCCCCGTTGACCGGATCAGCAGCGATACGGATAAGGATTCTCAGTTCGCGCGCAAAGACAGAGAGCAGCTCGTTGAACTGTGCTCGGGTAGTCTGATCACGAGCGAGCGCCACGTTAGCCAGTTTGTCACTGACTTCGTTCCGCGCAAGAAAGGTCTTCGTCGTCGGAGGCGCTTTGTCGTCAAAAAAGACACTCGCGAGCGCTTTTGCAACCACGATGCTTTTTGGCTTAGCGATGCGCCCATAGCCAGTCCTCTCTGCTTCTTTGGTCACCGAAACTTTCTGGATCATAGTTTGCTTCAGATTAACAACTACATTCCCGAAAGTCCAGCTGGGAACTTTCGACGATCCGGCTCCAAAAATCGCATACTCGTCTTTATTCTCCGACCACAGTTTGCATGTTTTGAGTAGAGTCTTCAGCGCGGTATCATCGCTCATGGACTCGACGGGCTGAAGTCCTGTGAGTTCAAACCGGGCAACTCTATTTTGGCCGACGTAGAAGTTGATGAACCTGGAGTATTCCGTGACGTTGTTCAAGCGAAACTCGACAGTGGATTCTCTCTGTATGCCACTGATAGCGACATCGTTCTTCTTCGGTTTTTTGTCGTTTAACGTGTATGTGACACTTCCGGACGGCGGGGGCTTAGCTTGGAAATAGAGGGTTTCTGTGGAGTCGAACGGGTCTTCTCGGAATTTCCATCCGGCTGGGTCTGTATTGTGCTCCGAGAACTGAAACAGATCGTAACGCAGCAAATCTTTGACGCGCTCGGCGGCCAGCGCGACTGCATCCTTAGGTGGCGGCACTGGTGGAGTCTCCGGCTCAGATGTAGCTTCCACCGGGTGTTTGTCTTCCTTCTCCTTTAGCGACTTGCCGGCAGCCGATGCTGGAGAAGGCAAGTCTTGCCGGGTCTGTGCCGCCGGCAGCGCGTCGATGGGCGTCGAAGCAGCCTGACTATTCGCCGGAAGTGGCGAGACGACGGGCGTCACACTCGGCGCCGTCGCTCTTTGGGATACAGGGGAAACAAAAGGAACGCTGGGAATCCCCGCACCGCCGCCGTCTCGAGGCGCGGCCTTTGTGTCATTTGTCCGAGAAGATGACGATGCCGAATACCGGTCTCCGTAAGGGAGCATCGGATAAAGAGAAGTCGACGCCGTTGCCGAGGACGAAGGAGCCGGCACCCCGTTTACCGTACCAGTCGACGGCGTCACAGGCGGGACGGACTCTTTCGAAACCAGTTTCCCGTTGTTGGAATTTTTCAGCGGCGGTGCGGCTTTCGAGTCACTGCTACGATCAGACGACGATGTCGCGGGCGGGGCAGGCGCCTTCGAGTCCACTTGGCTGGGCGAGGAGGCCGACGTCGGGTTTGAAGGGAGCACCGGATAAATCCCAGTCGAAGAAGCGGGCGTTCCTTTCATCGGAGTGAGGACGGAAGGCTCAGGCAAAATCTCCTTTTTCATTGACATGGTCTTCTCTTTCCACTCGTCTGGAATATCGAGTTCTTTTTCCCAGTTGAACGTCGGTGTGAATTGACCCGCAACCTTGTTGTAGATATACTCTACAACCCGTTCGGGATATGACTTCGTATTTGCTCTGTCTTTTGACTCCGTATTTCCTCTGACGAGAGTTCCAAGGTACACGAGCCGATAAATGTTATTGCCAAGAGGTACCGACGCACACAACATCAGCTTTTGAGAGTTTCCCACACTATCAACTGGAATGGATACTTCACACACACCGTCTTTGAGTGTGACAGTTCCCTTGATGAGCTTGCGGTCGTCCCTCACGGCCATTACACCGGCCTCCTTCGACAGCTGACCTCTGTCGAAAGTCAACTGAAATGTGTGGCTCTGAACCTCCTTTATTTCTTTTGCTTCCGGGCGAACCCCCTTTGTTTCTTTTGCTTTCGGGCGAACCTTCTTCATTTCTTTTGCTTTCGGGCGAACCTCCTTTATTTCTTTTGCTTTCAGGCCTGTGTCGGGTGAGAGCGGGATTTTCAGATCCAAGAAAAAGCCATGTTCACAGACGATTTTCACGTCTACTTCGCCGGGGATGCCGTCGAACTGGCAAGTCGTATATCCTTTTTCGGAATATTGATCCGTGATTTCCACGACATTGTTGTTGATGAGCACCCGTTTCACGTAAAGCGAATTGTGTGATCCGGGACCTTTTAACACCGCCCAATGATGCGCGTTCAGTTTGTACGTCGTGGACTCTTCAATCTTTTGATCCTCCAATACGCCGGCGGTCGACCCGATTTGCGGATTTGCGGGAAGCATCGGATAAAACTGGTTTGGCGCCGTCGCCAAAGACGAAGGATCCAGCTCCCGTTTTACCGTACCAGTCGACGGTGTCACATGCGGGGCGAACGCTTCCAAATCCAGTTTCCCGGCGTCGGGAGCACTCTCTTGTTTAGAGACGACCTTCTCTTTCGATTGACTGGGAATGACGACGCGTTTACTCGGTCCCGAAAGGTCCACCATTGTGTAGAGCTCCGAATCAGACCGAGTCGATTGCGTTGCCGAGGACGAGGAGGAGGGAGCAGGCACTTGTTGAACCAGAGTCGATGTACCCACATTCGGCTCGCGTTTTAACGAGTTCGGAGTCGAGTTCGAAATCGCGCTCACCGGAACAGGCAAATATTTCACGGGAGACCGCTCTTTCCACTTATCTGGAATATCGAGTTTTTTGTCCCAGGAGAACGTCGGAATGAAAGCAGTCCCAGAATTGTTGGCCACATTGCGCATCATCTCCGTAATCCCCAACGGTCCCGCATTTTTTCTGACGAGAGTTCCAAGGTACACGAGCTGTCGAATGCCCGGGCCGAGAGTAACCGACGCACACAACTTTAGCGTCTTAGACTCTCCCACATCCCTAACTGGAATGATTACAGTCCAACCCCCCTCTTTTTTGAGTACTATGATTCCTTCGATAATCTGGTCGTCGCCTGTCACGGCAACGACACCGGCTTTCTCTGGCAGCTGACCTCTTTCGAGAGTCAACTGAAATGCGTGGCGGTCTGTGTTAACCTCCTCTATTTCTTTTGCTTTAAGGCCTCTGTCGAGTGAGAGCGGGATTTTCAATTCCAAGACAAAGTCGTGTTTAAAGACGATTTTCACGTCTTCTGCGCCGGGGACGCCGATGAACTGCAAAGTCACCCGTCCTTTGTCCGACTTTTGTTTCTCGATAACCACGGACTGATTGTCGATAAGCACCTGCTTCACGGGAAGCGAATCGTCCAATCCCGAAAATCGTAACATCACCCAATGATGCACGTTCAGTTTGTACGTCATGGAATATTCAAGCGTTGGAGCCTTCAATGCGCCGGCGGTCGACCCGGCTGATGCCGCCCGATACGCCGGCTTCGGTTCGGCGGGAGCCACGCGATTTGAGGTGCTGGGCGGAGAAGAAAGCGGTTCGCGATCCACCGGCGTCGATCCGAGAGTGACCGCGTGAGTCGTGCGGGCGAAGGTGCTGGGAGTAGGAGGAAGCGGTCTGCTCTCGGTCGATCCGGCTGATGCCCGGTGATAAGCCGGCTGAGGTCCGCTCGCAGTTGATCCGGCCGATGCTCCCACATAAACCGGCTTCGTGGTAAGCACATGCGTAGCGGGAGTGGGATGCTGGTTCTTTGTCATGTAAGTTGACCGCTTCGCATACTGTTTCGAGACGGGCACGGGATTTAACGCTTTCTCGACATCTCGGATCAAAATGAGCGCAAACGTTCCAAGGGTGCCCAATTCGGTCCAGACAAATCTTCTGTTGATCCCATTCGCACCGGATCCGACAGCCAGATGACTACCGAAGTACGTCTGGGCATCGCCGCTCATACACACCGCGCGAAGAAGGTCGAGAGCCCGTCTCGGATTTCCGATAGACTCGACTACGTTTGTTATGTGCGCGTAAAAATCGGCTGCATACACGTCAGGTAACAGCTGAAGCTTGAACCGGTCAACCTGATCACCGCCGTCGTGAAGTCTCGTTGCTTTTATGTCTGCGTCGAAACGCTCCAGGCGTTCCGGCACGTTTTTGGAGGCGTCTTTCAGATACGAAAGAAGGCGGTCGGCAACCTTTTCCTCGGTGTCCTCCAATACTCCTTTCAGATGCGACTCGACCGAACTCAGATATTCATCAATTGATGTTCTGTCTGATTTCGTGGATCTACTCATATATTCCGCGGAATACGCGAAATGTAAGAGTTTTTCGCAGAAGCCCTTGCTCCTTCCCCTCAGGCATTCGACCGAATACGTCTTTTCCGTGAGCTTGCCAAGCACGTCGAGTGCCAAGTGCGCCACGTCGGGGATTGCCTTCGCCGACGTGAAGGTCGCGTACTCCTCTTTGTACGCGTCCTTGAGGACTCCTGCGAAAAACTGCTCTCGAAGAAGGGCATCGCCCACGTCTTCGTCCGGCCACGGAGGCGGTACAGTAGGCCCGGGTTTACTCTTTGACGAAGGGCTGAAAAACGAGAACATGTTTCTCAAAAGGCCGTTCGTGTGTCTCTAACGACAAGATGTGAGTCTTTATAGCTTTCAAATCTCTAATTTATGGGGAAGGAACTCTACTGCTTTGTTCTCTTTGGGGGAAGAGCGGCGTCGGCGCCGAGCTGCCTTTTGGCCGACAACCTTCGTAACTCGCGCTCCAGAAGCGCGGACAGAGTCTGGACTTTGGCGAGCCTCGTCCCGCACAAGAAGCGCAGGGCGGGCAGGCCGCTGCCGGATGGAACGCACAGCGCGGACAGGCAGGAGATCAGGCAGCAGTCTAGAGACTCCCTTAAAGAGAGCCGCCGATGAGAGTCGTAGGTCTCGCTCGTCAGCCGCGCTTCGAACTCAAACTCGCCGTCCAGATCCCTGTAAGGCGACGCCTTCACCGCGGCGCGCTGGAGGGACAGTCCAGAGTCGTCGCGCAGAGAGTCTTCCGTCGTGCTCCACCGCGCAAGGCACTGGGGACCGAGAAACGAGGCGAATCGCATTCGCTCGTCGCTGTACTCGGGGAGACGATTGCTCAACAGCATGAAACACCACTGCGAGTCACACGACAAGTTCCAGTTCTTGTAGTCGAGGAACTCGGCTTGCAGCCGCTGCATCTGCCGGACTGTCCAGCCTCGCGGGGTGGGCCACCGGTTCAGATAGTCCACACCGACGTCCTCCAGGTTGGACCTCGCCAGGAACGCACACACCACGGCAAGCGGCTCAACCACCGCCGGATCCAAAGCCACGTATGGGTCGCACAGCACTGCGAACAACAGACAGGATGCCTTGCACGCCGTCATCGATATGACCTTCTCGTGGCACGCCTTGGAAGTTTGAGTCAGCCGCTGGGTGGGCTGCTTCGACACGATCCGGGAGACGTCGGCCAGCAGCGCACAAGCCCGTGACTCGGTCAACCACGGGCGGATGGCGACCAGCGACTCCCACGTGGACACGCGGCAGTCGCAGTAGCTCAGCACCGCGCGCTTCGTAACAGCGTCCAGACACGCCGGGAGCAGGGACTCGGCAGGAGTCTCGGGGAGTTTCTCCTCGACAGCGTGTCTGTCCCTGTCGATGCCATGGAACCGCTCGGACTCCACGCGCGATCGACGGACTCTCTCACAGTGCAAATAAACGGACATGGAAGCTCAAGACTCGTAGCACTCTCTCGTTGACTCTTGCTCTCTTTTAATCGAGCGCTAGGATTCTCTCGCCCCCCCCCCTCCGCCTCTCCCTTCTCCGGCCCGGTGGCCAACAACTCGGGATTTACCCCCGGCTAAATTCCCTTGCCCTGCTAACTTGGCAGAGACCCATGAATTTACACCCCCCTAAATCCATGGGTGCCCATGTTTTTGGCGGGCGAGGCATTTTATGCCCCCCTAAATCCCGAGTTTTGGGATCCAGGTCCAACATAGGGGGTGGGTGAGGAACCAAAAACTCGGGATTTACCCCCGGCTAAAATGCCTCGCCTGCCATCTGAAGAGGGACCCATGGATTTATGCCCGCCTAAATCCATGGGTGCCCATGTTTTTGGCGGGCGAGGCATTTTATGCCCCCCTAAATTCCGAGTTTTGGGATCCACCCCTCCCCCCTATGTCTGAGGCGGAGCCAAAAACTGGCGTTTTACCCCCGGCTAAATTCCCTTGCCCTGCTAACTTGGCAGAGACCAGTGGATTTACACCCCCCTAAATCCATGGGTCCCTCATAAAACGGCAGGTGAGGCATTTTATGCCCCCCTAAATCCCGAGTTTTGGGATCCAGGTCCAACATAGGGGGTGGATGAGGAACCAAAAACTGGCGTTTTACCCCCGGCTAAAATGCCTCGCCTGCCATCTGAAGAGGGACCCATGGATTTATGC